>Ga0193737_1000143_pt1 | contig 10079 bp, 7 predicted proteins | sample L2m2metaG_FD_165510 | JGI IMG/M metagenome (GOLD analysis project Ga0193737, IMG submission 165510) | Soil microbial communities from a riparian zone of the East river system, Colorado, United States - L2m2 | ecosystem: Environmental > Terrestrial > Soil > Riparian zone | place: USA: East River... | reverse complement strand
GTCACGCTCACCTCGGTGCGGAGCCACTTCCGCGTGGGGGTCGCGTAACTCCCCGACGCAAAGTCGGCCTGCAGTACGACCCGGCACCGCCGCAGGCCCCACGTGGCACACGACGGGCTCGCGACCACGAGCGAGTCGAGCTTCACGGCACCGTCCCACAGCATGATCTTGATCTGGTCCGGAGTCCCCGCCGGCCACGGCCACTCCACGTCGACGGGGACGAGCGCACGCGGGTAAGACTGGCGCGTCGAGTACACGAGTCCCGCGCTGCGCGCCGCGCCCATCGAGACGTAGGCCGGCGTGCCGAGCCCTGTCTCGACCTCGGCGCCGCTCACCGAAAGCCCGGGGCCGAACGGCGCGCTGAACTGCCGGCCAAGGACCTCGAACGGCATCCCGCTGAACCCCACGATTGGTTTGTCGTCGTTCGGGAGCACGACCCACGTTGCGAGCGAGTCGCACGCCCCGGCTTGGCTGCACACCTTGACCAATGCCTTGGCGGAATCGCCCACCCCGAGCCAGCGCAAGGAATCCACGTCCCACTCGAGGAGTCGGCGGTTGGCGCGAGCCAGCGTCGTGACGGTCTCCCCCCGCCAGCGCACCGCGGTCTTCGTGGTGTCCACCGGTGAGCCGTCCGGCAGATAGCTCGCGCGGACCACCGGCTGACGGTTGCGCACGACCGCGCGCCCGGCGCTCGCCACCGGCACGACCAGCGTGATGACCGGGCTATACGTGATGACATACGACGCGGCATGGGTGGCATCGCCCTCGACGCCGGTCGCGCGGAGTTGCAGGGTGCCCGTCGTGGTGCCGGTACTAAAGGTGACCTGCACCTGGACCGAATCCCCCGGAGACAGCGACGCGCTCGTCGGAGAAACGACGCCGCACGTGACGCCTCCGGTCGACGTACAGGCGAAGGTGTAGTCATCTCCAAGATTGCCCCACGCCTCCACTTTGAAGAGCGCGTTCAATCCCGACCCGTTTCGGGGCACGCCCAGCACACCGCTACCATAGGTATAGACGGTTACGCCCCGATCGATGCAACTCGGGCAGTCCTGTGCGGTCAACGACCGAGGGTTGGCGAATACCATGGCACCGAGCGCAACAGCGGCAATCACGAGAGGAACGCGACGGGTGGCCACAACACGCTCCAGCGAGGGTGGTACCCTCCCTAGGGCACGCGGCGTGCCGCAGGCGCGCTCTGCGCGGTCATTGTAGCACAACGACTTAGAGAGAGCCGGATCGGACATCCGGGGCGGAGCGTACGGTGGGTACGCGTACGTTCGCGTACTTAGCGAACTTTCATCCGTTGCGGCGCGGGGGTGGACGAAGGGCAAAGTGGCCACGGAGAGACTCCGGGAGCAGGTCGCCCCCTCTCAAAGCACGCGCCGTGCTATCCGTTTCGGAGTGCGCGACTAGGCAGGCCAACAGTTTACGCGATCGCGTACCCGAAACGTCCGGTTTGTCCGGCGGACGTCCGCCGGACGTTCCGGACAAAACGCAAACGGGCCGCCCACTGGGACGGCCCGTCGTCGCGCTTGTCGCTCCAGCTATCAGCCCTCCTTAACCAACCCCTTCACCCATGCTTCCATCTGCGACAGGTCGAGCACCGCATCCCGGCACGGCCCGTTGGGGAGCTGCATCGTGAGGCCGAGCACCGGCAGTTTCCCCGCCACGTCTCGTAGCCCGGTCATCATGTCCCGCTCGCACGCGACCGCGACGACTGCGCGTGGGCGTCGCTCGCGGATCACCCGCCGCGCGAGCTGGCCCCGCGTCGCGACGAACACCGGGACCTCATAGCGCCCCGCGATCTCGAGCACGCCGTCGAGCGCTTGCTTGGAAAGGCAGCGCGGGATGAGCACGAGCAGCTCCCCCTTCCCCACCCTCCGGCCCCGGCGCACAGCGAACGTGTTGTAGATGTCGATCGCCGCGTGCTCGACCCAGTCACGCCTCCCGAAAAGGCGAGCCACCAGCGAAGTGTAGTTCATCACCTGCAGGTAGGGTCCCCGCTCGAGCAGGCGTTCCGGAAGCAGGTTGGTGCCGCTGTAGAACGAAGCCGCTGCGAGCCCCCACCAGACCGCCTTGAGGGCAACGGCGGCACCGAGCACGATCCACAGGACCGGGGCTACGGCGCCGAGGCGCGGCCCGACGAGGTATAGAAGAAAGGCGACGAGCCCCGAGGCTATGGCGAGGGTCAGCGCCGCATATCGGAAGAACAGCCCCGGCGGCGCCGAGAAGTCGCCCCCCGAGGGCAGCGGCTTGCCGTTCCATTCGTCCCACTCGTGACCGAGCCGCCGGTCTACTTCGATGTGGATGAGTTGAGCGCGAGGAGATGCTTCGGTCGCCATAGACGAGGGAAGGTACCCCGGCGAACTTCCTGACACCAGACATGCCGAGCCTCCTCACCGATGCGCGCACGCGCGCCGCGTATGCCGAAGGCGCGGGCATCTACCGGATCGTGCCGGCCGCCGTTGCGATTCCCACCGACGTCCCCGCGTTGCAGGCGCTGGTGCGTTGGGCGGCGCAGACGCGCACCGCCCTCATCCCCCGCGGGGCGGGGAGCGGCATGCCGGGCGGGAACGTCGGCAGCGGCGTCATTGTCGATCTGAGCCGCGGATTCATCGACGTGAACGTCGACCCTCACACGCGCATCGCGCGCGCCGGAGCGTCGGTCACGTGGGCGCAGGTGACCGAGGCCGCGCGCGCCTACGGCCTCCGCCTCCCGCCCGACCCCTCATCCGGCGCCTTTGCCACGTCCGGCGGAATGGCCGCCACCAACGCCGCAGGGCCCCGCTCGGTGAAGTACGGCAGTGTGAGAAGGTGGGTGGAGGGTCTGGAGGTTGTGGAGGCGAGCGGGGAAACACGCACAGTGCGCCGCGGCGGTGGCGCCCGATACCCGATAGCCAGTACCCCAGACCTCCAGAACTTTCCTAGGACGCGGAAGAACTCATCCGGGTACGCCCTCGACCGCTTCGCCGAGTCCGGGGACGAGCTGGATCTGCTGATCGGCTCAGAGGGCACGCTCGCGTTCGTGACCGCTGTCCATTGGCGGCTCGACCCCATCCCGCCCGACATCGCGGGGGTGGCGCTGGGCTTCAGCGATCTCGCCGCTCTCACGGAAGCCGTGCCGTTCCTCCTCTCGCTCAACCCCTCGGCCCTGGAGCTGCTAGACGCCTCTCTTCTACGCTTCATTCCAGACGCACCGCTTCAAGCCGTTTTGCTGCTCGTCGAATTCGAGCGGGAAACCTCCGCTGCGGCGCACGGCGTTGTGGGCGACGCGGTCCGAGGCCTGAAACACCACGTATCCCACGTCGAGACCGCCGTCGACCGGGCCGGGCTCGAAAAACTGTGGCAGATCCGCCATATGGCCTCCCCGGCGTTGGCGCGGCTCCCGGCCTCCCAGCGCTCACTCCAGGTGATCGAGGACGGATGCGTCCCGCTGGAGCGTTTGGGCGAGTACATCGTGGGCCTTCGTTCGGCGGCGGAGCGGCACGGCATCCCCATCGCGATCTTCGGGCATGCGGGCGACGGGCACGTGCACGTCAACGCCCTCCCCGACACCACGCGTCCCACCTGGCGGGAGGCCGTGCAGGGGCTGTTTACCGAGACGACTGACCTCCTGGTGCGCCTGCGCGGCATTCCCGCGGGCGAGCACGGCGCCGGACGCTTGCGCGCCGGAGTGCTGGAGCGGTTCTACGGACCGAGGGTCCTAGGGTTGTTCCGCGACGTGAAGCGCGCCTATGACCCGCTCTCCATCTTGAATCCCGGTGTTATTATTCCCGCGGCCGATTGGGCGCCGCTCGCTGCCCTGAAAGTGGGCGAGGACGCTGCCGCGATTCCCGACGACATCGCTGCCCGCCTGCGCGACATGGAGCGCACCGCGGGATGGGCGACCCCCAAACCCGAGCTCGCCCGCTGATGGAGATCTTCAAGGGCCCCAGAGTCACCCTCCTCGCCCGCCCCGAGTTCGTGGAGCCCGAGCACCTGAAGGTCCAGTGGAAGGGTGACGCGACGGACGGCGAGCGGCTCGCCGAGTACGCCGGCCGGCTCTGTTACATGAGCCAGCACAATCCGATCAACCGCACGACCGCCGAGTACCTGGAGAACATCAAGAAGCAGGGACACGGGTCGGTGCTCGAGCACGCGGTGTACGTGCTGCTCGTCGAAGGCATCTCCCGTTCCTGCTCGCACGAGCTGGTGCGCCACCGCGCCGGCTTCGGCTACTCGCAGATCTCGCAGCGCTACGTGGATGAGTCGCACGCGGCGTTCGTGCTGCCGCCCGCGATGCTGGGCGACGCGGCGCTCGAGGCGGCGTGGGAGAAACAGGTCACCGAGGCGCAGGCCGCGTACGTGCGCGCCGTCGACGGGTTGATGCAGCGCTACGAGTGGGTGACCGACAAGGTGCACCGGCGCAAACTCGCGCGCGAAGCGGCGCGCAGTGTGCTGCCCAACGCCACGGAAGTGAAGATCGTCGTCTCGGGAAACGCGCGCGCCTGGCGCACGATGCTCGAACTGCGTTGCGGTGAGGGCGCGGAGCTCGAGATCCGTCGCATGGCGGTCGCGTGTCTGCGGTTGTTGCAACGCGAGGGCGGTTCGCTCTTCTCCGATTTCGAGATCTACGTCGCCGACGACAAACAGGAAGCCGCGCGCGTCGCGTACCACAAAGTTTGACGAGAAAAAAATCCGCACTTCCCTATTGCGCATCCCACGCGCAATGCATATTCTGATAGCAGACAATGCGAATTGGTCTCGCGTACAACGAGAAACCCGACTCCGCCCCCGCGCCCGCGTCCGATCAGTACGCCGAGTGGGACGACGCATCCACCATCAACGCGGTGGAGCAGGCTCTTGGTCTCTTCGGCAATGTCGTCCGACTCGAAGCCGACGCGCTCTTCCCCCAAAAACTTTCTCTCGCTCGTCCCGACCTCGTCTTCAACATGGCCGAGGGCACGAGTGGCCTCGCGCGTGAGTCGCACGTGCCGGCGATCTGCGAATACCTGAGCGTCGCCTACACCGGCTCGGACCCGCTCACACTCGCGCTCGCGTTGCACAAGGGACGGACCAAAGAGATCCTCGCCTACCGCGGCGTGCCGACGGCGCCGTTCCGCGTGATCGAGCGGCCCGCCGATCTCGAGCGGATGCCGCTGCCGTTCCCGCTGTTCGTAAAGCCGGTCGCGGAGGGGTCAGGTAAAGGCATATTCGTCAATAACTTATGCGACTCACCCGCGATGCTCGCGTAGCGCGTCCTCTTCCTTCTAGAGCGCTACGCCCAGCCCGTTCTCGTCGAGACGTATCTCCCGGGCCCCGAGTTCACCGTCGCGATCCTCGGCAACGGCACCGAGACGCGCTGCCTCCCGGTCGTCGGCTTCGACTTCGGCGTGCTCCCGAACGGCGCCGCGCCGGTGTACGGCTACGAAGCGAAATGGGTGTGGGACACGCCCGAGCGGCCGCTGGACCTCTTCCAGTGTCCCGCCGACGTCGCGCCGCCGCTGTATCGCGAGATCGAGCAGGTCGCGCTCGACGCCTATCGCGCCATCGGCTGCCGCGACTGGTGCCGCGTCGACGTGCGGGTCGATCGCTTCGGCGTCCCCAACGTCATGGAGCTGAACCCGCTCCCCGGCATCATTCCCGATCCCGCGATGAACTCCTGTTTCCCGAAAGCGGCGCGCGTGGCGGGGATCGGGTACGACGAGCTGATCCACGAGGTCGTCCGGATCGCCTGGCGTCGCATCACGGGGCGGGACGTGCCGGTAGGGGCGCAGCATGCTGCGCCCCTACATGCCCACGCCACGGCAACCGCGTGAAGGTCGTCATCCTGTACGACCCCGGCGCCGACGACTGGACGTCCGAAGACATCGCCGGCGTGATGCTGGCAGTCAACGACATCGCGACGATCTTCGGCGGCCTGGGACACCAGACGCAGCGTGTGCCAGTGCGCCACGACCTGCGCTGGTTCGCCGCCTGCAAGCGCGCCGATCTGGTCTTCAACCTGTGCGAAGGCGTCCTCGGCGTGGCCCAGTGGGAGGACCACGTGGTCGCGGCGCTCGAGTTCTCCGGCATCCCCCACACCGGCTGCGGTCTCTGGACCGTCTCGGCGTGCCGTCGCAAGGCCGTCGCGAACACGCTGCTCGCCCGCGCCGGTCTGTCGGTGCCGCGGTGGACGGTTGCCCACGGGAAGATCGAGGACGACTTCCCCCTCCCCGCCATCGTCAAGCCGGCGGCCGAGGATGCGAGCGCGGGGCTCGACAGGTTCTCCGTGGTGACCGACCGCAAGAACCTCCGTGCCCGCGTCGCGGCGATGACGGAGCAGTTCGACGAGGTGCTGGTCCAGCAGTACATCGCCGGCCGCGAGTTCAACGTCGGCTTCGTGGGTGATCGCCCCCTGCCCGTCGCCGAGATCGACTACACGGGCATGCCGGAGGGGAGCTGGCCGATCCTGACGTATGCGGCCAAGTGGGACAGCGGCTCGCCTGAGGACGTCGGCAGCCGGCCGGTGTGCCCGGCGCAGATCTCGCAACGCCTTGCCGAACGCCTCACGCGGGCGGGCGAGACGGCGTGGCGGACGATGCAGGGGACCGGCTACGGCCGCGTGGACCTGCGGGTCGACGATACCGGGCGGCCCTGGGTACTCGAGGTGAACCCCAATCCCGATCTGACCGACGAAGCCGGCCTGTCGCGCATGGCGAAGGCGGCAGGCTGGGACTACCCGGAGCTGGTGCGCCGCATCGCCGAGGTGGCGCTGCGGGAGGCGCAAGGCGCCAAGGCCGCGCGTGAGCTGCTCGCTGCGCCCCGTCGAGCGCGCGCAACGCGCCCGACTTGAGGAGCTGACGCGGGCCACGGGCTTCTTCCGCGAGGAAGAGGTCGCGACCGCGGTCGAGCTGCTCGACGAAAGCCTGGCTGGCGACGACGACTATCGGTTTGTCGGCGCCTTCGAGAAGGATGACCTGGTCGGTTATGCCTGCTGGGGTCCGACACCGGGGACCGATGGCACGAGCGACCTGTACTGGATCGTGGTGGACCGCAGCCGGCAGGGTGCCGGCGTAGGGACGCAGCTGCTGAGTGAGGTAGAAGGCCGACTGCTGGCTGAAGGGTGTCGGCTCGTCGTCGTGGAGACCTCGTCGCGGGCGGATTACGCGCCCACGAGGGGCTTTTACGAAAACCGCGGCTACACCAGAGCCGCAACCATCCCGGGGTATTACGCGCCCGGTGACGATCTGGTGGTCTACACCAAGGATCTCGCGGATGGAGAACTGGCAAGAGCTTCTTCGTAAGAAGAGCATCGCGTCGCTCGAGGCGCTGGCCGCGCGTTTCGGCCCGGAGCACGTCGGTGAAATCGACCGGCTCCGGCAGGCCGCCGAGAATTTCGAGTTCCGGATCTCCCCCGCGATGGTCGATCTGATCCAGTCGCCCGGGGACCCGATCTGGCGCCAGTACGTGCCGACGGTGCAGGAACTCGAGGTCCGCGACGGGATCGTGGACTCGCTGGACGAAGACGCCAACTCGCCGGTGCCGAACATCACGCACCGTTATCCCGACCGTGCACTCTTCCTCGTGTCACCGGTCTGCGCCTCCTATTGCCGTTTCTGCACCCGGCGCCGCAAGGTGGCCGACCCCGAAAAGATTCCGATGGCGCAGCTCGAATCGGCGTTCCGCTACCTCGAGGAGCACAAGGAGATCCGGGACGTCATCATGTCGGGGGGCGATCCCCTGCTCCTCTCCGACCGGCGCATCGACGATATCTGCCGGCGGCTCCGGTCGATCCCGCACCTCGAGGTGCTCCGGATCGGCAGCCGGGTGCCGTGCCACCTGCCCGAGCGGATCACGCCCGAACTGTGCGCGATCCTCAAGAAGTACCACCCGTTCTACATCAACACGCACTTCAACCACCCGGACGAGCTGACCCCAGCCGCCGTGAAGGCCCTCGGCATGCTGGCCGACGCCGGCATCCCCCTGGGCTGCCAAACCGTGCTCCTGAAGGGGGTCAACGACGACGTCGAGGTGATGAAGGAGCTGATGCAGAAGCTGCTCGTGGCGCGGGTACGGCCCTACTACATCTACATGTGCGACCAGGTCGCCGGCGCGGAGCACTTCCGCACCTCGATCGAGAAGGGCCTCGAGATTATCAAGGGGCTGCGCGGCTGGACGTCGGGGCTCGCGGTGCCGCATTTCGTGATCGACGCGCCGGGCGGCGGCGGCAAGATCCCTCTGCTGCCGGAATACGTCGTGAAACTGACCGATAAGGAAGTCGTGCTGCGGAACTACGCTGGCAAGCTGTTCCGCTACAAGCAACCACAGCCAGCTTTCGAGCCGGTCTTGGTCGGGTAAAAACAGGGGTTGACGGCCGCGCGGGGCAATGCATATTTATAACGTCACGCGCATAGAAATACGTCCCTGTTCGAGGCGCCCGATCCATGCCGGTTTGCTGCCTCAATCTGAACGCCAATCACCTGCCGGCCTCCTTTGGGAGTGCCGGGGCGATATAGCGTGTCGAGAACTGCGACCCGATCCCCCGAGCCCGCTCCCTCCACCGAGCGGGCTTTTCGTTGTGAGCCAGCCCCGGCGCTCGACCCGGGCCGGGAGCACGACGCCTGCGGCGTCGGGTTCGTCGCGCACGCCGGAGGCGAGCGGTCGCACGCCGTACTCCAGATGGCGCTCACCGCCGTGGCGCGCCTCGCGCACCGCGGCGCCGCCTCGAACGACCGCTCGGGAGACGGCGCCGGCGTCCTGACACAGATCCCCCGCCGCTTGTTCGACGCCGGGTCGGACCGGCCCTTCGCGCTCGGGATGTTCTTCTTGCCGCAGGCGAGCCCGGATTTGGACCGCGCCATCGCTCTCATCGAAGCCGTCCTGCAAGAGCAGGGGCTGCCTGTGATCACGTGGCGGGAGGTGCCGACCGACCCGGCCGCCCTCGGCCCTCTCGCGCGCGCCAGTCGTCCCGCCGTGCGCCAGGTTTGCGTCGCTCCGCCCGCCAACTGGAATGGCGACGAGGACACGTGGGAGCAGGCTCTGTTCCTCGCGCGGCGAGCGATCGAGCGACGAGCCCAAGCGGAGGGCGTCGTGCCCTTCTACGTGTGCTCCCTGTCCTGCCGCACCGTCGTGTACAAGGCGCTCCTGACCGGCACCGAGCTCCCGACGTTCTATCCCGACTTGCGCTCGCCCGCGTTCGAGACGGCGATCGCGGTTTTCCACCAGCGCTACTCGACCAACACATCGCCGAGCTGGCCGCTCGCGCAACCGTTCCAGCTGCTGGCGCACAACGGCGAGATCAACACGCTCTGGGGTAACCGCAACGCCATGCGGGCCCGTGAGGCCGCCTTCCCGAAAGCGCTCAGGCCCGTCATCTGGGAAGCCGGGAGCGACTCGGCAAGTCTCGACAACGCCCTCGAGTTGCTGGTGCGCACCGGCCGCGACCCGGCCCATGCCGTGATGATGCTCCTCCCGGAGGCCTGGGAGGGCCGGACGGACTTGGAGCCTGCGCTCCGCAGCTTCTACGAGTTTCACGCGCCCCTGATGGAGCCGTGGGATGGACCGGCGGCGATCGCCTTTTCCGACGGCGTCGTCGCCGGGTCGGCGGTCGATCGGAACGGGCTCCGCCCCTGCCGCTACAAGGTCACGAAGGGTCGCCTGGTGATCGCCTGCTCCGAGGTCGGCGTGGCCGACCTCGATCCTTCGGACGTCGTCGAGAGCGGTCGCCTCGGCCCCGGCGAACTGTTGGTGGTCGACACCCGGCGCGGCGCCGTGCTCCACAGTGCCGAAGCGAAGCGCGAGGTAGCCGGGCGCAATCGCTACGATCGGTGGGCCAACCGCGTTGCCTACGACCTCGTGGCCGCCGCGTCCTCCGCCAGGCCCGCGCCCCCGCCGCAGGACCTGGTGCCGCGCCAGCGCGCGTTCGGCTACAGCTTCGAGGACCTGCGTCACGTGCTCGAGCCGATGGCTTCCGCGGGCGCCGACGCCATCTGGAGCATGGGGGACGACACGCCGATTCCGCCCCTCTCGCGCACCGGACCGAGCGTCTACGCCTACGTGCGCCAACGCTTCGCCCAGGTCACGAACCCCGCGATCGATCCGTTGCGCGAGAGGGG
>Ga0193737_1000142_pt1 | contig 10080 bp, 6 predicted proteins | sample L2m2metaG_FD_165510 | JGI IMG/M metagenome (GOLD analysis project Ga0193737, IMG submission 165510) | Soil microbial communities from a riparian zone of the East river system, Colorado, United States - L2m2 | ecosystem: Environmental > Terrestrial > Soil > Riparian zone | place: USA: East River... | reverse complement strand
TGCTCGGCAGGGACGCGCGCACCTCGGGTCCGATGTTCGCGCGCGCGGCGACAGCGGGTTTGATGTCGGTCGGCTGCGACGTCGTCGACGTCGGACTTGTCACGACGCCCACGGTGCAGCTCGCCGTCGAGCACCACCGCGCCGCGGGCGGGATCATTCTCACCGCGAGCCACAACCCCATCGAGTGGAACGCGCTCAAGTTCGTCGGTCCCGACGGCATCTACCTGGGCGTCGATGCCGGCGCCCGAGTCGCCGCGCTCGCCCAGGGTGAGAACGATGGGAACATCGGCCGCGCGGGCTACGACGGTGTCGGGGACGTCACCGCCGACCCGGACAGCATCGAGCGGCATCTGGATGCGCTGCTCAAACTGCGGGCCCTCGACGTGAAGGCGATCCGGCGGCGGCGGTTCCGCGTCGCGCTCGATACCGTGCGCGGCGCCGGGGGCGTCGTGATGCCCGAGCTGCTCGAACGGCTGGGATGTCGCGTCGCCGCGATCAACCTCGAACCCGACGGCCACTTCCCCCGACCCCCCGAGCCCCTCCCCGAACATCTGAAACCGCTCGGCGCCCTCGTCCGTCGCCACAAGGCGGACGTGGGAATCGCCGTGGATCCCGATGTCGATCGCCTGGCGCTCGTGGACGAGAGAGGCAAGGCGATCGGCGAGGACTACACGCTGGCCTTCGCGGTTCGCGCCGTCCTCGGGAAGAAAGGGAAGGGGAAGACCGTCGTGTGCAACCTCTCGACGAGTCTCGTCGTCGAAGACGCCGCCCGCGACTGCGGGGCGACGATCGTTCGGTCGCCGGTGGGCGAAGCGCACGTGGCGCGGACGATCATCGCGCACAAGGCTGCCATCGGCGGGGAAGGGAACGGCGGCGTGATGTACCCGCCGCTGCACGTGGGACGCGACGCGCCGCTCGCCGCCGCCTTCGTATTGGCGCTGCTCACCCGCGAACGGCGCAGTGTGAGCGAGCTCGTCGCGAGCGCGCCGCGCTACTCGATCGTGAAGGACAAGGTGTCGCGCGGCCCACGCCTCGAGCCCGTCTACGAAGGACTGCGCCGGGCATTCGCCGAGGCGACGGTCGACACGCAGGACGGTCTGCGGCTCGCTTGGCCCCACCGTTGGCTACACGTGCGGCCGTCGAACACGGAGCCGATCATCCGGCTGATCGCGGAGGCGCCTACGGTGGCCGATGCGGAGCGACTGATCGCTGAGGGACGACGCCTATGTGCGGGATCGTAGGTTACACCGGCAAGCGCGCCGCGGCGGGACTGGTCCTCGAGGGGCTGAAGCGCCTCGAGTACCGCGGCTACGACTCGGCGGGCCTCGCGGTCGTCCACGACGGACGCGTCGACACTTTCAAGGCGGCGGGCAAGATCGCGATGCTGGAACGCGAGCTGGGCTCCACTCCGCCGCCCGGCCACACCGCCATCGCGCACACGCGCTGGGCCACGCACGGCGCTCCCACCACGATCAATGCGCACCCCCACTCTGATTGCGGCGGAACGCTCGCGCTCGTCCACAACGGCATCATCGAGAACGCCGGCGTGCTGCGCACGGCGCTCACCAAGCGCGGGCACGTATTCCGGTCGGAGACCGACACCGAAGTGCTGGTGCATCTCGTGGAGGAGCTGTACACGCAGCACCGGCCCCTGGTCGACGCCGTGGCCGGGGCGCTGCGCCAGGTTGAAGGCACCTACGGCATCGCCGTGGTGTCCAGCCGGGAGCCCGACACGATCGTCGCGGCTCGGCGCGGTTCACCGCTGCTCGTCGCGATCGGCACGGGCGAGAACTTCGTCGCCTCCGACGCCTCCGCCGTCCTGGCCCACACCCGATCGGTCGTCTACCTGGATGAGGGCGACATCGCCGCAGTGCAGCCGAACGACTACCGCATCATGGATCTCGCCTCGGTGGAGAAGGAAAAGAACGTCACACAAGTGGATTGGGATCTGGCCACGATGGAGCGCGGCGGCCATCCGCATTTCATGATCAAGGAGATCATGGAGCAGCCGGAGAGCGTCCGGAACACGCTGCGCGGCCGGCTCCTCGAAGAAGAAGGCACCGTCAAGCTGGGCGGCCTCAACATCACCGACGAGGACCTGCTCAAGGTCCAGCGGATCGTGATCACGGGCTGCGGCACGTCCTGGCATGCGGGGTTGATCGGCGAGTACATGATGGAAGAGCTCGCCCGCATCCCTACGGAGGTCGAGTACGCGTCCGAGTTCCGCTATCGCAACCCGATTGTGGATGAACGGACGCTGGTCGTGGGGATCTCCCAGTCGGGGGAGACGGCGGACACGCTCGCGGCGCTGCGAGAGGCCAAGCGCCGCGGTGCCCGCACCCTCGGTCTCGTCAACGTCGTGGGGAGCACGATCGCCCGCGAGGTGGACGGCGGCATCTACCTGCACGCCGGGCCGGAAATCGGCGTCGCGAGCACCAAGGCGTTCACGAGCCAGATTGCGACCCTGGCGCTGCTCACGCTCAAGATGGGCCGGCTGCGCGCGCTCTCGATCCTCCAGGGTCGCGAGGTGGTACGCGCGCTCGCGCGGCTTCCGGACCTCGTCGCGCAGGTGCTGGCCAAGGCGCCCCAGGTGGAGCAGATCGCGGAACGGTTGGTCCGGGCGACGAACGTGCTGTACCTGGGGCGCGGCTACAACTTCCCCGTGGCGCTCGAAGGGGCCCTGAAACTCAAGGAGATCTCCTACATCCACGCCGAGGGGTACCCCGCTGCCGAGATGAAGCACGGTCCCATCGCCCTGATCGACGACCTCATGCCGGTGGTGTTCATCGCGCCCAAGGACGCCGTGCACCAGAAGGTGGTGAGCAACGTCGAAGAGGTGAAAGCGCGCGGCGGGCGGGTGATCGCGATCGTGACCGAGGGAGACGCCGCCCTCGCCACGCTGGCCGATCACCGCATCGAGATCCCCGAGACGCTGGATTTGTTGACGCCGGTACTGAGCGCGGTGCCGCTCCAATTGTTGGCCTACTATGTCGCCGTACGTCGCGGCTGTAATGTCGACCAGCCGAGGAACCTGGCCAAGAGTGTGACCGTCGAGTGAGAGTCGTGCTCCAGCGGGTCCAGCGCGCGGAGGTTCGGGTGGAAGGCCGGGTTACCGGGAAGGTCGGGCCCGGCTTTCTCGTCCTCGCCGGTTTCGCGCCCACCGACACCGACGCGGCCCTCGAGTGGATGGCCGACAAGATCCTCGGCCTGCGCCTGTTCGGCGACGCCGAAGGAAAGATGAATCGTGATCTCGCCGAGGTCGGGGGCGGCGTGCTCGTCGTCTCCCAGTTCACGCTGTATGGCGACACTCGCAAGGGCCGCCGTCCGAGCTTCATCGACGCGGCTCCTCCGGAAATCGCGATCCCCCTGTACGAACGGTTCGTCGTGATGCTGAAGGAGAAGGCGGGCGCGATTCCGATCGCGACGGGAGAGTTCGGCGCGATGATGGAGGTCGAGCTGGTCAATGATGGACCGGTGACGTTGCTGCTCGAGAAATGAACCCCCCTCCCATCGTCCTCGCCTCGGGCTCTCCCCGGCGCAAGCAGCTGCTCGAGATGCTCCACATCCCGTTCCGCGTGATTCCCCCCGACGTGGACGAACACGTTCTCCCCGGCGAGGAGCCAGGTCATTACGTCACGCGCCTGTCTCGGGCGAAAGCCGAGGCCGTTGTAGCGCGCGCGCCGGGAGACGTGATTCTCGCGGCCGATACGACCGTCGTCCTGGACGGCGCCATCTTCGAGAAGCCGACATCGCCGGCCAACGCCGTCGAGATGTTGTCGCGACTGCAAGGGCGCACGCACGAGGTGATGACGGCGGTCGCGGTGGCCCGCGACGGTGAGCTTGCACAGGCGCTCGATGTGTCGCGCGTGACATTCCGGCCGGCGGACCGCGCGACGCTCGAGGCGTACGTCGCCACGGGGGAGCCGATGGACAAGGCCGGCGCCTACGCGATCCAGGGGCTCGGCGCCCCGCTCGTCGAGCGAGTGGAGGGAGACTTCTTTGGAGTGATGGGACTGCCGCTGCGGCTGGCGCTCGATCTATTGGCGCAGTTCGGCCGGCCTTACCGCTTCACGCGGTAGACCGGAACCTTCTTCGCTTTTCCCTTGACCTGGATGGGCTCGAGCGCCTCGACCTTGGGGGGGTTCTTGAGCGCCTTGTAGAACGGTTCCGAGATCAGGATCTCGTTCAGCCCCGCCGACGAGCAGAGCCGGCTCGCCGTGTTCACCGCGTCGCCGATCACGGTGTACTCGAGCCGGCGGTCGGAGCCAATGTTCCCCGCGAACACCTCCCCGAAGTTGATGCCGATGCCGATCGCTACTGGCGGGCGGCCCTGCTCCTTCCATTTGGCGTTCATTTTCTCGAGGACCACGAGCTGATCGAGCGCGCACTGCATGGCGCGGTCGGCGTCGTCGGCGTGGACGATCGGCGCGCCCCACAGCGCCATGATCGCGTCGCCCATGAACTTGTCGAGCGTGCCCGAGTGCTCGAACACGATCTCTACCATCTCCGTGAAGTACTCGGTGAGCAGTGTCGCGATGTCGTCCGGACTCATGTTCTCCGACATCGGGGTGAAGCCGCGGATGTCGGAGAAGAAAATCACGACGGGCTGCTTCTGGCTCGGCAGTTTGCCGGCGTCCTGTTGCTCCGCGATGACGGACGCGATGTTGGGTGAGAAGTACCGCTCGAAATTCGAGCGCACCAACGCCTCGCGCCGGATGCGTTCGGACAGCTGCGAGTTCTCGATGGCCACCGCCGTCAACCCGCCGAACGCGATCAGAAACTCGAGGTCCTCGTCGGCGAACGAATGCGTGGCGGTGAGGTTGTCCACGTATAGGATGCCGAGGACCTTCTGGTCCGAGCCCATCAGTGGCGTGCACATCGCGCTGCGCACGCTCTGAATGAGGATCGACTTCCCCTTGAAGCGCTCGTCGGCGGCGGCGTTGTCGGAGAGGATCGCGACCCGCTCCTCCACCGCCTTGCGGGCGATCGACTGCGGCACGTGCTTGGCGGCGCTGGCGTCGCCGGTGCGGCTCTTGGAGATCCGGGGCACCAGCTCGTTCGTCTTGCCGTCGAGCAGCAGGATCGACACCCGGTCCACGTTCATGATCTGGAACGTGAAATCCACGACCTTGTCGAGCAGGCGGTCCAGCTCCTGCTGCTTCGACAGCTCCTTCGACACCTCGAGCAGCAGCGAGAGCTTCTTCTCGCGGCGCTCCTCCAGGGTTTGCGCCTTGACCTTGAGGTGCGACGCGCCCCCGGGCTGCGGCTGGTCGATGACGATCGCCGGCACGCCGCCGCTGACGGGGAGCTGCCGGACGATGGTGCCCCCCGGTACCGGCGCCCTGGGGTTCGTGAATTCGGCGGGCGCCGCGACGACCTGGGGCCGTGGCGCCGGCGCGGTCACTTCCTTGACGCGAAACGCGACCTTCCCGAAGGTGACGACGTCGTTCGGGCCCGCCTCCGCCTCGGCGATCTTGGCGCCGTTCAGGAATGTGCCGTTGGAGGAGCCGAGGTCTTTGACGAGCACGCCGTTCTCGCTGAGCGAAACCTCGGCGTGGCGCCGCGAGATGGTGGGATCGTAGATGGGGATGTCACTCGTCACCGCGCGCCCTACGACGACAGTGCGCCCGAGCTGGAGATCGATCGACTGGTCGCCGGCGGTGCTGATCAGCTTAAACACGGGCAAGAATATAACGCAAACTCAGTCGCCCGCCTTTGCGAGGGCGAGGGCGCGGAGCACCGCCTGTGCTTTGGCCTCCGACTCCTCGAACTCCCGCGCCGGATCGGAGTCCGCCACAATCCCTGCGCCAGCCTGGACCACGACCCGGTCCTTCAGGACGAGCGCGGAGCGAATCGCGATCGCCGTGTCGAGGCTCGCCGCCCCCCACCCGACGTATCCCACCGCGCCCGCGTACGGCCCGCGCCGCTCCGGCTCGAGCTCGTCGATGATCTCCATGGCCCGGACCTTCGGCGCGCCGGTCACCGTCCCCGCGGGGAAGCACGCGCGAAGCACGTCGAGCGCGTCGTACCCGGGGCGCAGCCGCCCGCGCACCTCGCTCACGAGATGTTGCACGTGCGAGTACCGCTCGATCGCGAGCGAGTCGGTCACGCGCACCGAGCCGTATTGCGCCACGCGGCCCACGTCGTTGCGGCCCAGGTCCACGAGCATGCGGTGCTCGGCCAGCTCCTTGGCGTCGCTGCGCAGGGCCGCCGCCAGCGCCTCGTCCTCCTCGGGCGTCGCGCCGCGCGGGCGCGTACCCGCGATCGGGCGGACCGTTACCTCGTCGCCCTCCACGCGCACCAGGACCTCAGGCGAGCTGCCGACGAGCGTCACATCGTCGAGGGCCAGATAGAAGAGGTACGGGGCGGGGTTCAGGGCGCGAAGGTAGCGGTACAGGCGGAGCGGATCTACGGCGCCCAGCACCTCCTGGCGGCGTGACAGCACCGTCTGAAACGTGTCGCCCGCCGCGATGTAGGCGCCGATTTTCGCGACGTCGCGCTCGAACGCGGCCCGCGGATACCGGGACTCGGTGCGCAGGGGCGCGCCGCCGCGGTCCAGCCTCAAGGGCGCGAGGGTGTGCGTTCCGCCCAGCCGCGCCACGAGGGTGTCGAGCCGCTCCTCCGCCGCTTCGAACAGCCGCGCGCGCTGCGCGCCCGACGCGTTGGCTGGTACCTCGACGTTCGCGACCACGATCGCGCGGCCAAAGAGATTGTCGAGGATCACGAGCGAGTCCGCGATCATCAGGACCGCGTCCGGCACGCCGAGGGTGTCGGGAGGCGGGGTCGGGAGCCGTTCGATCGAGCGGACCAGATCGTAGCCCAGGTAGCCCACGGCGCCCCCCGTGAAGCGCGGCAGCCCAGGGACCTGGATCGTGGGGAGTGCGCGCAGCCGTGTGGCGAGGTGCCCGATCGGGTCCGCCGTGTCCTCCGCGCGTTCCCAACCCGTGGCCGGGGTCCAGCGCTCGACCTGGGTGCTGCGATAGCGCCACGCTTCCCGCGGCTCGGTGCCGAGGAACGTGTAGCGAGCCCAGCGCTCGCCGCCGACGAGGGATTCAAGCAGGAACGCGAACGGCGGGCGGGCAATCTTGGCGAAGGCGGCGACGGGCGTGTCGGCGTCGAGCACGACCTCGCGCACCACAGGCACGATGCCGCCGCGCGCGGCGCCGGCCAGGAAATCGGCGCGGGAGTCCGGGGGGCTCATTAGATTCCCCGCCAATGCGTCTGGTGCTGGTCTTCGCTCTGCTCGCCCCGCTCGGAGCCCTTTCGGCCCAGGAGTGGAACAGCGACGCGGCGCTCGCGCTGGCGCGTCGAGCGATCGAACGGCGCGACCGCACGGCCAGCGATACCACGCTGCGCGACTACAAGGCCCAGGCTCACGGGTTTCTCTTCTTCCTCGGGCAATTCGGGGAAGGGCTGAGCGAGCCGCCCCGGCTCGTGAAGGCCGATCAGCTCGAGCTGGAAGTGTACTGGAAGGCGCCGCAGCTCAGCAAGCAGCGCATCGTCGGCTGGCGCGACCGCGCGGAGCTGCCGACCGACATCAACTACCACCGCGACCACCTCGGGATCGTTCAGAACAACTTCGGGCGCGTGGTCCGGCTCGGCGATGGCGACGAGGTACGGGACGTGCCGCACCCGCTCGCCCCCGGTGGAACCGATCTGTACGACTTCGCGCTGGGCGACACGGTGACGCTGGTCCTGCCACAGCGCGCGGTGCGTGTCGTCGCGCTGCGGGTGCGCCCCAAGGACTTCGGCCAGGCGCGACTCGTCGGGACACTGTTCCTGGATGTCGAAACGGCCGATCTCGTGCGCCTGGCCTTCAATTTCACGCCCCGCGCGTACCTCGATCCCCAGATCGAGGACGTGAGCATCGTCCTGGACAACGCCCTGTGGGAGGGGCGGTTCTGGCTTCCGTACCGCCAGGAGGTCGAGATCCGGCGCCGCGCCACGTGGCTCGACATCCCCGCACGCGGCATCATCCGCGGCCGATGGGAAATCGACGGCTACGTCTTCAACGTCGGTTTGGCCGACAGCTGGTTCATTGGGGAAGAGATCGTGGCCGTGCCCAAGCCGCAGCGTGACTCGTTCCCCTGGAGCGTGCCGCTCGCCGCCGCCATCCAGGACATCGCGGAGCCGGTGCGCGAGGGCGACCTCCAGGCAGTGCGCACCGAGGTGGCGCGCATCGCGGGGCGGCGGGCGCTGTCGGGGCTCCGCCCCCAGCGGCTCGGCGTGCGCCGGGTGAGCGACGTGCTGCGGGCCAACCGCGTGGAAGGGCTCGCCGCCGGCGCCGGGGTCGTGCTGCGGATTCCCGGCGATCAGCTCGAGGTACGCGCGCTCGCCAGTTACGGCTTCGGGGACCGGCGCGTGACTGGGGCCGTCGCCCTGGCCGCAGGTCCCACGCTCGAGGTGACGGGCTACCGCCAGGTGCGAGACGTGTCCGACGTGCCCGTCATCGCCCCGCTCTTCAACTCGATCGCGTCGCAGGAGTTCGGGGACGATTACGGCGACTACTCCCTCGCCACCGGGGCGCGGGCAGCGGTGCGGGGCAGTTTCGGCGCCCGTGGTGAATGGCGCGTGACAGGCGCGCGCGAACGCGTCGCCTCGCTCCCCGTACGCGCGCAGCCCGCGACCGGCACGTTCCGCCCCAACCCCACCATCCGGGACGGCGACTACTCGGTGGCGACGCTCACACTGCGGCGCCGCAGCGAGGGGTTCGCCGTGCGGCGCGATCTCGCGGCTGAGGTCTCAGTGGAGGGCGGCCATTTGGACGGCGGGCCCGCATACGTCCGAGTGGCGGCCGCGGGACATCTGCTCGTTCCCGTCGGCGGCAGCCGCCTGCTCGTCCGTGTGCAGGGCGGCGCCGCGGGCGATGCGCTGCCGCCGCATCGCGCATTCGTGCTCGGCGGGCGTGGCACGCTCCTGGGCGACGCGTTCCGCGAATGGGGCGGTCGCCGCGCGGCGCTCGTGCACGTCGAGTGGCGCGCCCCGGTGCCGTTCGTGCGCATGGCCGCGGGCCCGTACGCGCGCACGCCCGGAACGATCACGCTCGCTCCCTACGCCGCCGCGGGTTGGAGCGATCGCCCCGTGCCGGGCACGCCATGGAGCGCGACGCCTGGTGCCCGGGTGACGTTGGGGGTTGGCGCTGAGTGGCTCGGTGTGTTTCGACTCGACGTGGGCTACGGGGTGGAGAGCCGGCGCGCCCGCGTAGCGTTCGACGTGGCGCGCGATTTTTGGGACATCCTGTGAGGAACTAGGCGTCTAGGCGCCCAGGCACCTGGGGGCTAGGTTTCGAGACACACCATGCCGGTAACCTCTTTCCCTGACGAATGGCTGGCCCAGTCGCTGGAGGGCCTCATCACCCCCGAGCTGCTGATCGACCTCCGGGGGAAGGCGGAGGCTGGGCGCACGTTGTGGGAGATGCTCGTCGCCCAGAAGGTGTCCACCGACGAGGAGATCCTCAAAAAGCTGTCCGCCCGCTTCCGCCTCAAGATCGCCGACGTGGCGTTGATCGACGCCAAAGTGAAGGAAGGCGTCCCCGAACAGCTCGCGCGCCGCTATCGCATCCTGCCCATCCGTCTGACCGATTCGTTCCTCGAGCTCGCCACCGCGAACCCGTTCGACTTGGACGCCGAGAAGGCGCTGGCGTTTGCGACGGCGCGCGAGATTCGCATGCTGCTGCTCGCGCCCTCGAAGATCTCTGAGAAGCTGGACGAGATGTATCGCCCCGAGAAAGCATTGGACAAGCTGCTCGAGGGTATGGGCGATGCCGAGGTGCTGACGACACTCACAGATGCCGCCCCCGAAGAGCTCAGCATTTCCGAAGAAGAGGCGAGTCAACGTCCCGTCGTACGGCTCGTCGATCTGATCATCTCCGAGGGCATCCTTTCCCGCTCGAGCGACATCCACATCGAGCCTGAGGAAGGCGGAGTGGCGGTTCGCTACCGCATCGATGGCGTTTTGCGCCAGGTCATGAAGATCCCCCGCAATGCCGGGTTACCGCTCATCTCCCGCATCAAGATCATGTCGTCGCTCGACATCGCCGACCGGATGCGGCCGCAGGACGGCCGCGCGCGCGTGGCGGTG
>Ga0193737_1000140_pt1 | contig 10110 bp, 8 predicted proteins | sample L2m2metaG_FD_165510 | JGI IMG/M metagenome (GOLD analysis project Ga0193737, IMG submission 165510) | Soil microbial communities from a riparian zone of the East river system, Colorado, United States - L2m2 | ecosystem: Environmental > Terrestrial > Soil > Riparian zone | place: USA: East River... | reverse complement strand
CGGCGATCGGCGGCGACGGCCGGCGCCACGAGGGGGCGCTCCAGATCATCGACTATCCGCACATCCGGCCGCGGGCCGCGGTGCGAGGATCGGTGGTGCAAATCCGCGCGGCGAAGATCGAGCTGCCGTCTCTCTCCCGCGTGGGCTACGTGCGCGGTGCGGCGGATCGGGTGCCGGAGGCGCTGCTCGCTGTCGGCATGCCGATCGAGCTGCTCGGCCCCGACTCCCTCGCCCGCGGCGATCTCTTTCGGTACGATGCGATCGTCATCGGGAGTCGCGCCTACGAGACCGATCCCGCGCTCGTCGCGAACAACCGACGCCTCCTCGATTACGCGCGGGCCGGTGGCCTGCTCCTCGTACAGTACCAGCAGTATCCGTTCGTCGATGGCGGGTACGCACCGTATCCGCTGCGCATCGGCCGTCCGCACGACCGCGTGACGGACGAAACGGCGCCGGTGACACCGCTCGACGCCGCTCACCCGGTGTTTCACTACCCGAACGAGATCGGCTCCGACGATTGGCGCGAGTGGGTGCAGGAGCGGGGTCTCTATTTCGCGCACGACTGGGATACGACCTACGTCCCGCTGCTCGAGAGCCACGACCCGGGGAGTGAGGAGCTCAAGGGCGCCTTGCTGGTCGCGCCACTGGGGCGCGGCACGTACGTGTACACGGGCTTGAGCTTCTTCCGGCAGCTGCCGGCGGGAGTCCCGGGCGCCTATCGATTGTTTGCGAATCTCTTGGGGCTTCGGCGCGCCAGCAATGTTCCGTAACGACAGCGTGCGTGGTGCGTGGTACGTGGTACGTGGGTTGGCAACGCGGATTTGCGTGCGCCACCGCCTCCGACTACGCACCACGCACCACGCACTCCTGCTGGTTGGGACACTGCTCCTCTCCTTCGGCGGGTGCTCGCGGGATCATCGGACGCCGCTAGTTATTTACAGTCCGCACGGCCGCGACTTGTTGACGTTGTTCGAGCGCCGCTTCGAAGCTCGGCATCCCGACGTGGATGTCCGCTGGCTCGACATGGGGTCGCAGGAAGTGTTGGACCGCATTCGCTCGGAGCGCGCCAATCCCCAGGCGGACGTGTGGTTCGGCGGGCCGTCCCTGATCTTCGCGCTCGCGGCGCGCGACTCGTTGCTGGACTGCCACCGGGCGAGCTGGGCTGACGCGATCGCGCCGCGGAGTCGCGGTCCCGGCGACTGCTACTTCGCCACGTACGAGACGCCGGCGGTGTTCCTGTACCCCGAATCGCTGCTCACCCACGCCGAGGCGCCGCAGGACTGGGACGACCTGCTCGATCCACGGTGGAAGGGGAAGCTCATCATCCGCGACCCGCTCGCGAGCGGCACGATGCGCGCGGTGTGGGGCTTCATCTTGAGCCGCAGCGTGCGGGAGACGGGCGATACAACGGCGGGCTTCGCGTATCTGCGGCGGCTCGACGGGCAGACCAAGGAGTACCTGCAGAACCCCGCGCTCGTGAGCGAGAAGATCGCGCGCCAGGAGGCGCTGGTCACGGTCTGGGACCTGCCCGACGTGTTGATCAGCCGGCGCCGCGGCATGCCGATCGGCTACGTCTTCCCGCGCAGCGGCACGGTGGTGATCGAAGACGGGATCGCGGTGATCCGCGGCAGCAAACGATTGGAGGTGGCGCGCGCGTTCGTGGACTTCGCGGGCTCGCCCGAGATGCAGCTCGCCGCGGCGCGCGAGGTGTACCGGGTGCCGGCCCGACTCGACCTGCCGGTCGACTCGCTTCCCGACTGGGTGCGGGAGGTGCGCCGGCAGATGGTCGTGGCCGATGTGGACTGGAACCTGCTCGCTGAGCAGGGACCCGGGTGGATGCGGTGGTGGGACCAGCACGTGCGCGGCACCGGTCGGTGAGCGCGTTCCTCGAAGTTCAGGCGATCAAGAAGCGGTGGGCCCACACCGTCACGGTGGGGCCGATCACGCTCGACATCGCGCGCGGCGAGATCGTCGCGCTGCTCGGTCCATCGGGCAGCGGCAAGACCACTATGCTGCGCCTCCTCGCGGGATTCGAGACGCCTGATGGTGGACGCATCGTCGTCGAGGGCGAGGACGTCACGAGCATGCCGCCGGCGCGACGCCGCTTCGGCATGGTGTTCCAGCACTACGCCCTGTTTCCGCATCTCGACGTAGGAGAGAACGTTGCGTTCGGACTCCGCGGCCACGCCGATGCGGGAGCCAAGGCGACGGAGGCGCTGCGGCTGGTCGATCTCGCGGGGTTCGAGCGGCGCAAAGTGCAGGAGTTGTCGGGCGGGCAGCAGCAGCGCGTGGCGCTGGCGCGCGCGCTGGCGCCGGAGCCGCGCGTCTTGCTGCTCGATGAGCCGCTCTCGAACCTCGACCCGGCGCTGCGCGAGCGGACGCGCCGCGAGCTGCGCCAGCTCATCAAGCGGGTCGGCATCACGACGGTCTTCGTGACGCACGAGCAGGAAGAGGCCTTCGAGCTGGGGGACCGCGTGGCGGTGCTCAACGCGGGCCACCTCGAGCAGGCGGGTGCGCCCGACGAGCTGTACGAACGTCCGGCCAGCCTCTTCGTGGCGACGTTCGTCGGCCGCGCCAACGTGTTCCGCGGCGCCGCGGCCCGCGCGCTGGCGCGCGATGCGGACCTCGTCGTCGTGCGTCCCGAGCGGTTGCGCTTCGCTACTGCCGGCCTGCCCGGCGTGGTGCGCGAACGCCGCTACACCGGCGCAGCAGCGTTTTTCTTGATCGAAATCGACGGCGGCGAGCGCATTGAGGTCCTGGCCGAGCCCGACGCCGCAACCGTGGGGGACCGGGTGTTCGTCGAGGCGGAGCGTGTCATCCGCATCGTGGAGAACGGGCGATGACGCGGCGCAACGCGCAGCTCGTAGGAGCGGGCCTCGCCCTCCTCTTGGCCTGGCTGGTGCTGTTTCCGATTCTCGTGGTGGCGCGGGACGCCGCCGATGGCACGGCGCTGCGCGCCTTCTTCGGCCGGGCAGGGGAGTGGGCCGCGCTGTGGGCGAGTGTCTGGATCTCGCTGGCCAGCGTCGCGCTCGCGGCGGCCATCGGTGTGCCCCTCGCCTTCCTGTTCGAGTGGTTCGACTTCCCCGGCCGGAAGACACTCGGCGCGCTCGTCGCGCTGCCCGTCGTGCTCCCGCCGCTCGTGGGCGTGATCGCGTTTCTGTTCCTGTACGGGGAATCGGGGTTCATCGCGCGCGCCGTGCAGGCGTTGTTCGGCATGCCGGAGGCGCCGTGGCGGCTCCAGGGGCCCGCGGCGATCCTGCTCGTCCATGCCTACTCGATGTACGTGTACTTCTATCTGTTCACGCGCGCGGGACTCGCCAAGCTCGACGTCTCCATGCTCGAAGCGGCGCAGGCCCTCGGCGCGGATCGGTGGACGACGATCCGGCGCGTCGTTCTGCCTCTCGTGCGCCCGTCGCTCGTGGGGGCCGCGATCCTCACGTTCATGACGTCGCTGGGGTCGTTCAGCGCTCCCTACATCTTCGGCGGCGGCTTCCGGGTGATGACCACCCAGATCGTCGCCACGAAGTTGAACGGCGATCTCCCGCTCGCCATGGTCGAGACGTTGGCCCTTGCCGTCGTCGCCGTGGCGGGACTCCTGTTGCTGCGGCGGACCGAGGGGGACGACATCCTCGTCGCGTTGGGGAAGGGCATCGCGCCGCGCCCCAGGCCGATTCGTCGCCCCGCGATCCGCGCCCTGGCGACCGCGGCCGGGTGGGGATTTGCGGTTCTGCTGCTCTTGCCGCATCTGACGCTCGCGCTCGTCTCGCTGGTGCCGTACGGCGCCTGGACGACCGAGATTCTGCCTCCCGTTCTCAATCTCGAGAACTACCGCCGCCTCTTCAGTGAGGCCGAGCGTCTGCGGCCGCTGCTCAACTCGCTGTGGATGGCGGCGGTGAGCACTGCGGCTGCAGTGGTGTTGGCGCTCGCCGCTGGGTGGCTCGTGGTGCAGCGCCGCGTCGCCCTGCGGCGGGCGATCGAAGGGCTGCTCGCGCTCCCCTGGGCGCTCCCCGGGACGGTATTCGCGATCGCTCTGGCGATGACGTTCAGCGTTCATGCGCCGCCGCTGCGCTGGGTGCTGGTCGGGACCGTGGCGATCCTGCCGCTCGCCTATCTCGTGCGCGCGCTGCCGCTCACCGGGCGCGCGCTACTCGCGGGCTACCGCCAGCTCGATCCCGCGCTCGAAGAGGCGGCGGCGAGCCTCGGCGCGGGGCGGTGGCGCACCCTCGCGCGCGTGACGCTGCCGCAGCTCCGGCCCGGGCTCGCCGCCGGCGCGAGCCTCGCGTTCGTGGCGGCGTTGGGCGACATCGTCGCGTCGATTGTGCTGTACACCTACGAGACTCGTCCCATTTCGATCGAGATCCTCTCGAGCTTGCGGCTCTCGGAGACGGGCGTGGCCGCGGCGTTCGGAGTGGTCCTGATGGTCGTGAGCGCCCTGGTGCTCGGAATCGGAGCGAGACGATGAAGCGGTTGGCGGTCCTGATGGCCGTCTGCTTCGTGGACATGCTGGGCCTCATGCTGGTGGCTCCGCTGATGCCGTTCTACGCGACGCGCATGAACGCGGCCGAGTGGATGGTGGGGCCGCTCATCTCGTCGTTCGCCGTCGCCCAGCTCATCTCGTCGCCGATCTGGGGCAAATTCTCGGACCGCTACGGGCGCCGCCCGGCGATGATCATCGGTCTCAGCGCTTCCGCGATCGCGTACGCGATCTTCGGATACGCGAGCAGTCTGTGGATGCTGTTCGCCTCGCGGCTCGTGCAAGGACTCGGTGGCGGGACGACGGGCGTGGCGCAGGCCTACGTGGCCGACACGATGGCGCCGGCGGAACGCGCCAAGGCGCTGGGGTGGATCTCCGCCGCCACCAGCGCCGGTGTCATGATCGGTCCGGTGATCGGCTCCGTCGCGCGGAGCTTCGGCACGGAGGTGCCCGGGTTGGTCGCGGCGGCGCTCATGCTCATCAGCGTGGCGTTCGCCTGGAAGTGGCTGCCCGAGTCACGCGTGACCCACACGCACACCGCCAGTGGTCAGCAACTGCCACCCGGCCGCTCGGTCAAGCGCGCGCTGTTCGAGATCATGGAGCGCCCCACGGCGCCGGCGCACCGCGTCATCTGGATCTATGTGGTGGGGATGCTGGCGCTCAACATCGTCATCGGCGTCCTCGCGCTGTACCTCAAGGACGTGTACCACGTCACCGAAGAGACGATCGGGTATTTCTTCGCGGTGTTCGGGATTGTGGGCGTGTTGATGCGCGTATCCCTGGTGGGATGGTTCAACGCCCGGTTCGGCGAAGTGCGGACGATGCAGGTCGGCACCATCTCGCTGCTCTTGGGCCTCGCCCTGATGCCGCTCCCCGCCGCGGTGCTGCCGCCGGCGCCCGCGCTCATCCTTTTCATCTTCTTTCTCGTGCTCGTGCCCGTGGGAACCGCGCTGCTGTTTCCGGCCTCGACCTCCCTCGTCAGCCAGCGCACCGAACGCCATGAGCTGGGTCTCGTGATGGGCGCGCAGCAGACATTCAGGGGCATCATGAGCATCATCGGTCCCGTTGGCGCTACCCTCGCGTTCGACAAGCTGGGGCACGGCATCCCGTTCCTGTGCGCCGCGGCCATCGTGAGCGTGGCGCTGGTCCTGTCGTTCCGGGAGCGCCGTGAGGAGCCGGTGGCGGCAACGGCCTGACCTTCACTACTTTGTGGCCATGAACCTCGCTCTCTGTCTCGCGCTCCTCGCGCCCCCCCCGCCGGGGTCGGCTCCGGCCCGGCCCAAGCTGGTCGTGGTCATCACGGTGGACCAGCTCCGCCCCGACTACTTCGATCGCTGGAAGAGCCAGCTCACGGGCGGCTTGTTCCAGCTGGTGAACGAGGGCGCCGTCTTTGCCGACGGCTATCAGGACCACGCCGTGACGGAGACGGCGCCGGGCCACTCGACGATCCTCTCGGGACTCTGGCCCGCGCACACCGGCATCATCCGCAACGCACAGGGGGTGCAGGACTCGACTACGCCCTTGCTGGGCGTCAACGGATCGGGCGCCTCGCCGCGACGCGTCCGAGGCACGGCGCTGTTCGACTGGCTCAAGGCCGCGGACCCGACCGCCCGCGCGCTCTCGGTCAGCCGCAAGGATCGCGGCGCCATTCTCCCCATCGGGCACGCCAAGGAGCAGGTGTACTGGTATCAGTCGGGGCTGTTCACGACGAGCCGATACTATGCCGATTCCCTCCCGGCCTGGGTCAAGGCGTTCAACGCGCGCCGCCTGCCGTTCCGCGCCGCCAACACGACCTGGGCGCTGCTGCTACCAGACAGCGCATACAAGGAAGACGACAACGAGCCGTGGGAGAACGGCGGCCGCGACGTGCTCTTCCCGCACCGCCTGCCGGCCGACAGTGTGCGCGCCGCGGGCGCCATCGCCGGCACGCCATACCTCGACTCGCTGACGCTGCTCTTCGCGCTCGATGGGCTCGAGGCGCTCAAGCTCGGTCGCAAGGGCACCGACATCCTCGCCGTGAGCCTCTCGTCCACCGACGCCGTGGGCCACTCCTTCGGCCCCGACTCGCGCGAGATTCACGACCAGGTGCTGCGGCTCGACCGCTATCTGGCGTGGTTCTTCAAGCGCATCGCCGACAAGGTCGGGCGCGACAACTTCGTCGTGGTGCTCACCGCCGACCACGGGGTCACCCCGTTCCCGGAGCGCGCGCGCGCCAAGACGGGCGCCCAGGCCTATCGGGTCAACTTGGACACGCTCGTGGCCGCGGTGAATCGCGAGCTCGACGCGCTGGCGGGCGCGGGCACGTCGCGCGAATGGCTCGGCTACGATTCCGGCATGCTGTTTCTCCAGGACAACGGCCGTTTTGCAGCGACGGGCGTGAAGACCGACAGCATCCTCGACGCCGTCTCGAAACGCATGCGCGCCGTCCCCGGAGTGGCGCGCGTCGACCGCGTGGCGGACCTGGCTCGCGCCGACACGGCATCGGATCCCGTGGCGCGCCGCTGGATCCATCAACTCCCGCCCGATGCCGGTGTCGTGCTCGTCGCCTCGCCCCAGCCGGGGTCGGTATGGGACATTCCGAACGCCCCCATCGCCATGCACGGTCACCCCAGCGACGACGACGCACACGTGCCCATCATCTTCTGGGGCCGGGGGGTGAAGCGGGGGATCTACCGCGGGCGGGCGAACACGGTTGACATCGCACCCACGCTGGGACGGTTATTGGGCGTCACGCCGCTCTCGCTGATCGACGGGCGGGTGCTGACCGACGCGCTCGCGCCGAGGAACTAGGCGTGGCTCAGCCAAAGCTCACGCCGAATCAGGTCCGCCAGATCGAGCTGATTCAGGGGTTCATTCGGAACGTGGACCACGTGAAGAAGCTCGTCGGTGAGCTGGAGGGGAACCGTGCCGCGCGGCCCGTGATCATCAACAACATTTGCGGGAGCATCGCGCGCGAGCTCTCACAGATGCGGCAGCGCGCGCTCAGCGCCAATGTCGGGACGTTGGCCGATACGGCAGGCGGGCTCGCCGTGCTCGCGGCGCGGCAGGGGAGCGGTCTCAATTTCAAGGTCCGCGCTCTGGCTGAAGGCGTGAACAGTCTGATGATCCAGCTCGACCAGTCCCTCAAGTCCGCGTCGCAGATCGAGAAGCCCGACGCTCCTACGGAGCACACACCCTCCTGAGCGCCGCACCGGCGATCCGTTGTATGGGTCTGGCCAAACGCTACGGCGACGTCGTCGCCGTGGCGGGTCTCGACCTGACCGTCGCCGCCGGCGAATGCTTCGGCCTCCTCGGTCCGAACGGCGCGGGCAAAACGACCACCATCGAAATCCTGGAGGGCCTCACGCCCTCCGACGGCGGCGACGTCGAGCTGCTGGGCGTCCCGTGGCGCGATGGGGCGGCGGGCCGCGCCCTCCGTGAGCGACTCGGCATCCAGCTGCAGGAGACGCAGCTCGCCGACAAGCTCACCGTCGCCGAGACCGTGGCCCTGTTCCGGTCGTTCTACTCCCGCTCCCATACGGTCGACGAAGTCCTCGCCCTGGTGGAGCTCGAAGAAAAGCGCGGCGCGCGCGTCGCGACGCTCTCCGGCGGCCAGAAGCAGCGGCTCGCCGTGGCCTGCGCGCTGGTGAGCCGTCCCGACCTGCTGTTTCTCGACGAGCCCACGACCGGACTCGATCCGCAGTCGCGCCGGCAGCTGTGGGAGATCATCCGGCGCTTCAAGCAAGCCGGAGGAACCGTCCTGCTCACGACGCACTATATGGAGGAAGCCGAACGCCTGTGCGATCGCGTGGCGATCATGGATCACGGGAAAGTGATCGCGCTGGGCAGCCCCGACGAGCTGATCGCGTCACTGGGCGCGGACCAGATCGTTGAATTCGCCGTGAGCGACGGCACCACGCCGCCGGGCTTGGAGACGTTGCCGGGCGTAAAGCGTGTGCGCCCCGGCACGGATCGGATCGCCCTCACCGTCGCGCAGGTACACCGCGCGGTGCCCGCGCTGCTGGCGCTCGTCGAACGGCAAGGCGCCGAGCTCTCGCTCCTGGCCACCCACCATGCGACGCTCGACGACGTGTTCGTCGCGCTCACGGGGCGGCAGCTGCGCAATGACTGAGCATCCGCTCTATCAGTTGACGGTCACGCGCATGCGGGAGTTCTACCGCGAGCCCGAGGCCGTTTTCTGGGTCTTCGGATTCCCCATCGTGCTAGCGTTTGCGCTTGGCCTTGCCTTCCGGAATTCTGGACCGGGTGAGCTGAAGGTCGGTGTGGCGGCCGGCTCCCCCCCCGCCGACAGCGCCCTCGTCGCGATGCTCGACGCGTCGCCGCACCTCGGCGCCGCGATCCTGGACAGCGCGACCGCTCGACTGCGGCTCCGGACCGGGCGCATCGCGCTGCTCGTCGTCCCCGGCGATCCCGTCGTCTACCGCTACGACTCGACGCGCACGGAGAGTCGCCTCGCGCGGCTCGAGGTGGACGACGTCCTGCAGCGCGCCCGGGGTCGCACCGATCCCGCAGTCGTCCGGGACGAGCGGATCGTTGAGGCCGGCTCCCGCTACATCGATTTTCTGATTCCCGGTCTCCTCGGCATGAACCTGCTGGGCAGCGGGATCTGGGGGGTGGGGTTCTCGGTCGTGCAGGCACGGCAGAAGAAACTGCTGAAGCGCTTCATGGCGACGCCGATGCGGCGCAGCCACTACCTGTTGGGTTTCATCCTGTCGCGTCTGGTCTTTCTCTTCGTCGAAGTGGTCGCGCTGGTCGGCTTCGGCCGCTTGATGTTCGGCGTGGGCGTGCGTGGATCAGTGCTGACCCTGGCCGCGGTCACGATCTTCGGCGCCCTCGCGTTCGCGGGCATGGGCCTGCTCGTCGCCAGCCGCGCCCGCACCATCGAGGGTGTGTCGGGCCTGATGAATCTCGTGATGCTGCCGATGTGGATCCTGTCGGGGACCTTCTTTTCTTACGCGCGCTTCCCCGATGCGATGATCCCGTTCGTGAAGGCGCTGCCCCTCACCGCGCTGAACGACGCGCTGCGCGCCGTGATGATCGATGGCGTGGCGCTCACCAGCTTGCGACCCTCGCTCGCCATCGTGGCGGGCTGGGGCGCGGTGAGCTTCGTCGTGGCCCTCAGGATCTTTCGCTGGCGCTAGCCTTCCGGTCGCAGCAGTGCCCACAAACGCCGCAGGAATCCTCCGAGCGCCCCCTCGAGCGCCGCGTGGAATTCCGCGGCGGAGGGGAATCGCTGGCCCGGATCGCTCCGGACCGCGTGCCGCAAGACCTCTTCGAGCTCCCGTGACACGTCCTTGCGCTGAGCGGCGATTGACGGGACATCGTTGATCGTTTGGCGGGCAAGGATCTGCTCGGGGGTAGCGCCCGCGAAGGGCGGCCGGCCCAACAAGGCGAAGTAGGCGACGGCACCGAGCGAATAGAGGTCGGCGCGCTGGTCCACGCGTTCGCCCATCAACTGCTCCGGCGCGGCGAACTGCGGCGTGCCGCTGCGCGAGGTCGCACCGCCGAAACGGCCCTCGCCGCGCAGCGCCAGCGCGAGCCCGAAGTCCGTGATGCGGAGGCGGCCATCGGGCTCGATCAGCATGTTCTCCGGCTTCAAGTCACGGTGCACCAGGCCCAGGCCATGGGCGTGTACC
>Ga0193737_1000138_pt1 | contig 10152 bp, 11 predicted proteins | sample L2m2metaG_FD_165510 | JGI IMG/M metagenome (GOLD analysis project Ga0193737, IMG submission 165510) | Soil microbial communities from a riparian zone of the East river system, Colorado, United States - L2m2 | ecosystem: Environmental > Terrestrial > Soil > Riparian zone | place: USA: East River... | reverse complement strand
ATTGTATACCTCTACAGCTCCTTCGAGTGCTTCGTCGGTCCATCCGCCGGACCGGAAGGCGATCGTGCGAACCTTAGCTTTGCTGGCTGCTTCAATGTCGTAAGGAGTATCTCCGATCATTACCAGATTCTGTGGATTAATCCCGCTTTCTTCGATAGCGGCCTCCACAATGTCAGGATCGGGCTTGGACCTCTTGGCATCGCTGGCCGTCGCCTTCTCTTCCATCAGATCGGCGACTTCGGCCGCCTCGAGCAACCCGTTCAGCTCTTCGTCTTTCGCCGATGTGGCAACTATAGCCTTGAGTCCCTCGGATCGAATGCGCAGAACCAGTGCTCGCGAGCCCTCGAGAGGGCGAAGGGTGGGAAGATATTTCTTGCGGAAGATCTCTGAGCGACGCTTGCTCAGCTTCTTCCCTTCTTCGCTGTCGTGCCGGATGCCAATTGTTTTCGGTAGAAGCTTGTCAGCTCCCATCCCGATCAACGGTCGCACTGCTTCGAACGGCACGTCGTAGCCGGCTTCCGCGAACGTGTCTACCCAGGACCGCGCGTGCGCGTCATTGCTGTCTACGAGCGTGCCGTCAATGTCGAAGATTATGCCTTGAAGCAATGGCCTTACTTGATGCTCTTCTGAACCGATTCAGCGAGGTCGAGGTGCCCCTGAATCACCGGCGCCGCTTTTTGAATGAGGTTTTTCAACTCGGTATTCTGGGTTTGGCCCGCTGCCGTCGTGGCCAGCTCCAGAACCGCCTTGTGGATCTCCACTTCACCGTCGATGTACGCCTTGTCGAAGTCCTTCCCTTTCGCTGTTGAGTTGATGTTGCCCATGTGCTTCTGTGCAGCTGACGCGACCGGGTCCTCTGCTGGAACAGCTGGGATGATCTTCAGCCTCTTGGCGAGTGCTTCGCCTTGCGCACGGAGTTGGTGATGATCGCGAACCATCTGCCTGCCGTAATCGCGCACCGCGGAGGCTGTTCCCTTGGTCACAGCGACAGCCCCAGCCGCACTGTCCGCGGCGTTCGCCTCATCCAGAAGCGCAAAAATGTTGGCATCCGTCCAGCTTGCCGAAGCGGTCGACCCGGGCACTGCCGAGGTATCAGTTCCCACATTCGTGGCAGCCATTGTGTCGACGGCGGAGTCGTCCTTCTTGCTGCACGCGGCGAGGACCAACGCCGCCGTTGTAAGAAGTGTCGTCACTCTCAATCCTGACGCCATCATTGCCGTCCTCCAATGTTCAAGAAATGCACATGCTAATCGCGCGCTTGCCGTCTTGTATCGAAATCAGGGCAAGAACCATACGCCTTCCCCGCCTTCATTCGTGCTGTCGAAGCCCGCCGGCGGCCAAAGGAGTGATCTCGTTGAAGACCGTCCGCTCATTGAATCTGGAAAATGCGCTCTTCACATCCAGCGCCAGCGATTTGAACCGTTCTGCGGCGCTAGATGGGACGTGTACGGTTGCGAACAGAATCACGGCAAAGAGGTCGCCCGTCGCCATCATCCCGCCGAACCCCAGCACCGAGCTTATGCCGAACCTCTCGACGAACTCCTGCTGCGCGGGGATGTAGGGACTTCCGAGTGCGTGCTCGACGTGAAACACGCCGTGTCTCTTCCCGGCGAGCTCTTTTACGATGTCGGGAGAGGGCTGCAGCACGTAGCTCAGCTCGAGTCCAAGCTCCTTGATCAGCTGAGAGATCATCGGAGCCTTTTCGACGATTTCGGGACTGGGAAGCGGTACCGCCCTGTGTCCACGTGACAAGTGCCTGGAATTCCATGCTGCACTCTGTCCGACGGTTGCCATCAGGGTAAGAACCTTCATCGTCGGCCGCGGGACCACTGTACCGAGTGCATCTCGCGCGAAGCTCTGAAGATCCGGGTCGAGAGAGCCGTATGCGTGGGTTTTGTAGCAACGCACGAGGGCGCAGGCTCGCTGGCCGTCCGGACCGTGCAGCTCATCGTATAGAAAGCGGCAGACACGCTGCGCTGATATTTCGAGCGTTGGTGCGCCCGTTGCCGTCTCGCGCAAGCGAAGACTGCACTTCAGCATGTCTCCCAGGTCGAACGTGGTCAGATCGTAAGTCATGGACGCACACACCCTCGAGCGCGCTTACTGACGTGCTCGCAAGCGCGGAACCTATATTATCCCTCCGACATCATTCTCCCACCTACGCACATTCCAGTCCTCCGTCCCGCCATGCGCGCTCGCTCATTCTCATCCTCTGATTCCAGAAGGTTCCGCGTCGCAGCCAGTTACGTGGCCATTCTCCTCGCCGGAGCTGTCGCGTGCGCTGCTCGTGCCGGGTATTCACCAATCCGCGGACATCCGATCGTCAGCGCGGATACTGCCGCACTCCGCCGGACTCTGGACTCGATCGCCGATGCGCACCACGGTGTCGTTGGGTACAGCGTCATCGACCTCGAGACGGGAGCGCGCATCAGCAGGCGCGGCGACGAGACCTTCCCCACCGCCAGCCTGATCAAGGTGCCGATCCTCGTGACCGTCTATGATCTGGTCGCCAAGGGCCAGCTGTCACTCGACGACCCGCTGACGGTTCTGAAAATCGATCAGGTGCCAGGCTCGGGAGTCATCCAGTTTCTGCACAACGGCACCGTGCTCACCGTTCAGGATGCCGCGTGGCTAATGTCGACCATCAGCGACAATACCGCGACCAATCTCCTGCTCGATCGAATCATCATCCGCAGAGTGTGGGCGAAAATGGACTCGCTGGGCCTGAAGCACACGCGAGTGCACTCGAAGAGCTTCCTTCGCAATTCGAGCGTCGCCATGGACAGCTCGGTGAAGTACGGACTAGGCGTAACCACCCCGAACGAGATGGCGCGCCTGTTCGAGCTAATGGCGCAGGGAAAGGCGGTGAATCGCGCCGCGGATTCGACGATGCTCCACATCCTCGAGCACAACACGACCGATTTCATGCTCCAGCGCTACGCCGGCGGAGCGCGGGCAGCTCACAAGGATGGCGAGACGGATGCGGTGCGCACCGAGTGTACGCTCTGGTACCTGCGCAATCGTGTTGTGGCGTGCGTTATGTCCAAGGAGAACAAGGATCAGCGCTGGATCCTGGACAACGAGCCGCAGCTTACGCTCGCAAAAATGGGCCTTGCGATCATCAACGCATTCGGTGGAGTGCCGCCCGCGCCGCCTTCTTCGTAGGAGCTACAGTACCTTGTGCCGCCCGCTCGCCCGCGCGGCGAGCGCCCTCACATCCGAAGGGGTCATCAGCGTCAGGTAGTGAGCCGTCCGTGCATCGCAGTGGCTCAGGAGTTTGTCGGCTCCGGCCGCGATCACTGAACGCTCATAATCCTTGCCCGCGAACTCTAACACCGCCTTCATGTCAGTGAATTGAGTCATGGTGACGAACTCGACTTCATCGTCGGCAGCGTCGCGTCTCAATAGATAGGCGCCCGTATAGCCTCTGATGCGATGGATTCCGGGCAGTATCTCAGCCCTGAGAAGGGACTCGTACTTGTCCGCATTCTCGTGGGTGGTCCAGCCGTGCCAGATTCTGCTGATCATCTTTACCTCGTCACAATAATCCCTGCAGGATGTTTGCCGCTGCGGGCGCTGAGCTAGTGACCGCTGCGCTCCACGGTCTTCCCGGTGAAGTTTTCGGTGCTCAGATCCTTGGACGCCAGCGAGCGCACATATGTGGTCAGCATCCATATCTGCTCGTTGGATATGCGTCCGCCCCAGGCCGGCATCCCGTCCGGCCTTCCCTGATAGATCGACTCAAACACTTCTCCCGGCGATCCTCCGAAATGCCAGCGTCCGTCCTGGAAGCTCGGAGCCATCGCCCCGGATCCTTCGGCGCCATGGCAGTCCATGCAGTTGTAGCCGATGAATAATTGGCCTCCCACCGTGATTGCCTGTCTGTCCCCCTCGTAGGGATTCGTCACCAGTAACGGCTTTATCGAAGATGGGAATCCGGCTGGCAGATTATCCGGGTGTTCGATGAAGCGGAGACTGTCGCCCGCAACGAGGAGATTGCTGGTGGTGCTCTGCTCAGGTGAAGCTGATGCACCAATGCTGCCCGACGTGTCGCTCCTCTCGCCAGCACTGCGTTCACACCCGGCTATCGCGCACGCCGCGCATAACATCAGGAGGCATCTGGTACGCTGCTGATTTCGCATTGGCGAGGCTCCTTTCCCCATCACAACGAGAACACGAACAGCTCACCACCCCAGCTCGTCCACCTGGCGAGATCGGGTAGTGTCGTCCCGCGCTCGCGAACATCGTAGGGCAGGCTCGCCGCTACATCGCCGGCGATCAAGAGCCCCATGTCTCCGCCAATTCCTGCATAAATCGCCACATACTGCTTTCCATCCGGGCCCGTGTAGGTGACGGGATTGCCTACGACGCCCGAGCCAACCTTGAACTGGTACAGGACTTTCCCGCTACGGGCGTCGACCGCCTTGAACCAGCCGTCGAGTGTGCCGTAAAACACCACGCCGCCCGCCGTCGCCAGAGCGCCGCCCCACACGGGGTAGGGCTCCTTGATTCCCCAGATCTTTTTGCCAGTAGCCGCGTCCCATGCGATGAACTCGCCTCGATACCCTCCAGGGCCACCCTTCTCAGGTGCACTCCCGCCGATGAAAGGTGTGCCTGCGATGTAGGTGACAGCGCGCGCCGTAAAATCCATGCACAGATTGATCGTCGGTACGTAGAACAGGCCGGTCTGGGGTGAGAATGCAGCCGGCTGCTGATTCTTGCCGCCTTCGAGACTCGGGCAAATGTCTTTGACGAGCTTGTCCTGCGCGGTCTTCTTTGATTCCACGACGTTCGGACGGCCAGTTGCCAGGTCGATTCCCGTCGACCAGTTCATCGGCACGAACGGCTCCGCAAGCAGCACCTCTCCTGTAGCGCGATCCATCGTGTATGCAAACCCGTTGCGGTCGAAGTGCACCAGCGCTTTCCGCACCTGACCCTTTATGGGCAGATCAACGAGAATGTTCTCGTTGACCGCGTCGTAGTCCCACATGTCGTGTGGGGTCACCTGGAACGCCCAAACCATCTCTCCAGTGTCGGCATCACGTGCCAGGATGGCTGCCGTCCACTTGTTGTCACCTTTGCGCTGATTCACGTTCCACGGTCCGGGGTTGCTCGTGCCGTGGTAGATGAGATTGAGCGCCGGGTCATACGAGAGCCATCCCCATACCACGCCTCCCCCGGTCTTCCACGTGTCGCCCGGCCACGAAGTCACTCCGAGATCCTTGCCCCGGTCGTGTGCATAGAAGGGTTTGAACTTCGGGCCGATCTTTACATCCCTGTCGGGGCCGACGTTGTATGCGCGCCAGACTTCCTTCCCCGTCGCGGCGTCGATCGCCGCAATCCAACCGCGCACTCCCATCTCGCCGCCGCTCGATCCGACGATGACTTTTCCCTTCACCACTATCGGCGCCATCGTGATCGTCTCACCGCGGGAGAGATCACCCATCTTCGTCCGCCACACCTGGTTTCCGGTTGCCGAGTTGATGGCGATCGTGTGCCCGTCGAGCAGATTGTAGAAGATCTTTCCGTCCGCGTATGCCGCACCACGATTCACTACGTCGCAGCAGGCTCGTCCAATAGCCTGCTGCGAGTTCACAGGACGGAATTTCCACTTGAGCGGCTGTCCCGTTTGCGCCAGGTCGATCGCGTAGGACACGTTGGGATACGGCGTGACGACGTACATGGTATTGTCGATCACGAGGGGCTGGCCCTCGTGTCCGCGCAAAACACCCGTCGAGAACGCCCACGCTACGCGCAGGTTGGCCGCATTCTGTGGAGTGATGGACGACAGCTCGCTGTATCGGGAGTTGGCATAATCGCCGGCCGGCATCTGCCATTCGCCGGGCGGGCCGGCGTGAGGCACGGCGATTCTCGCCCCTGAGGGGCTGGCGGTGCCGATGGCGGCGGCGGACGTCGCCTGCGGCCCGTCACCAGCTGCGCTATCCCTTGTCGCTGTTCTCGGCTCGGCACTGCACGCCGACAGGGTCGCGACCAGTAGAGCCGTGAGCGCTCTTCGAGCGTCTGCCGTCATCCTCGTCTCCTCGCTCTCAGCCGGAGTTTACTTGGGAATCAGGTAATCCTGAGCCGCGATGATCTGCCAGCGCCCGTTGCGACGCTGCCACGTATCGGTGAATTGGAATCGTCGGTCGAATGGGCCTTGCTTCCCCCTTCCCCTCAGGTGCAGCACGCCGGTGATCACGTGCACGTCGCCAAAGTCGTGAACCTTCAGGCCTTCATTGCGGGCCCACTCGACGCGATCAGGTCCGGAAACGCTCTTGATCACTTCGCTGCGATTCATGACCAACGCGTCTTCAGTGTAGACGAACCCGGGCGCCAGAAGCCGCTCGAACGTTCGAGTATCGCGTTTTACCAGCGCGCTGGCCCACTGCTCTTCTAGCTGTATCGGCGGAATTGGCGCGCCTCGACCTGTCTGCCCGTACAGCGGGGCCACGCAAAGCGAGAGGCACAGTACGGCTGTAGAAGGGAATCTCATGGTTGTCTCCCTCAGTGATGCTCTTTAGTGCAACATCTCGCAACGCGCTGCAAGCCTCCGGCCGCGGGAAAACGTTACCCAAAGCGAACGTTCCGGTGACGGTATCTTCGCGCAGCGCCCGTAGGTTGAAGTTGACACATAACCCCAGGCGTAACGATGGCCAGCCGACGTTTATTGCTCATGAACACGAGAAAGCACATTGCTCTCATCGCTCACGACAACCGGAAACACGACCTGCTCGATTGGGTCAGGTGCAATCGCGGTATCCTACTTCACCACGATCTATTCGCCACAGGAACGACGGGCTCCATACTGAGCGCTGAGCTTGGCCTGGACATCACCAGGTTCGCCAGCGGACCGCTTGGCGGAGATCAACAGGTCGGCGCGGCGGTCGTAGAAGGACGAATCGACTTCGTGATCTTTTTCTCTGATCCCCTGGAGCCGCATCCCCACGACGTAGATGTGAAGGCGCTGCTCCGCATTGCCGTGGTTTACAACATCCCCGTTGCCTGCAACCGTGCTACGGCAGATTTCCTCGTGTCTTCTCCGCTGATGAGAGAGGAATACCGAAGGCTCACGATGGGAATCGAGGATCAGCTCGTGCGGTGGGTCCAGCCAGTGCCCGTCGACCGCCCCCACAGTGAGGTTCTCACGACGGCGGTTTTGATGCCGGAGCCGCGACAGATTTCGTGATGTGCTGCTATACGACGTACGGAATGAACCGCTTCCTCTCCTTCATGTAGGCCCCGTACGGCTCGCCGATGGTCTCGAGCAACGCACGCTCTTCGATTGCGACCCGGTAACCGTAGGTCGCGATCGTCGCGATCGTGAGGAGCGCCAGACTGAGCCAGCTGCCCAGCGCGAGTCCGGTCCCGATGTACATCATCATGCCGGCGGTATACGATGGGTGCCTCACCAGCCGATACGGGCCCGACCTGATGACGGGTTGATCCGGCATTACTCTCACATCACCGGTGAAGTACTTGCCAAGCGTACGCCAGCAGTAGCGGCGTAGCACGCTACCGAGGAAAACCATCAGCACTCCGGCGGCAAAGAGTGCGAGGTGCGAGCTCTCCGGAAAGGACGACGCTTCCAGGAACGCGAGTGGATAGGCAATGAACGTTGCCACTCCCGTTCCAGCCAGCATTACGTTCATCGAGCCGCTGTCCTTCGAGTCCGCGCGCTTTCCGCCTTCGCGCCCGGCCTTGACGATTTTCCATTCGGGGAAAAACGCCCACGCCTCCACGGCCCAGAAGACCAGTGCGTACGGCCAGACAAAAGGCAGTGGTGTCATTACGGTTTCCGTAATTCAAAGTCGCGGGCGCTGTAGCGGATCAGGATCAAGCCAATGCGCTCTCTAAGTCGGAATAGTCAGGGTCCGGGAGGTCGGTGTAGACCGGGTTCGACAGATATCGCTCTCCGAAATCGCAGATCACGGACACGACCAGCTTCCCTTTATTCTCGGGACGACCCGCAACCTGTAGCGCCGCCCACGCGATCGAGCCCGAGGAGATACCAGCGAAGATCGCCTCTTCGCGGGCCAGGCGACGCGCCATTGCGATCGCGTTGTCGTTCGTAACCTGAATCACTTCCTGATAGATCTTGGTGTCGAGGATGCTGGGGACGAAGCCGGCGCCTATTCCCTGCTGTTTGTGAGGAGACGGCTCGCCACCCGAGAGGACTGGGCTCTCCGCCGGCTCGACCGCAACGATTCCGATCCCCGGCTTCTTCTCGCGAAGGAAGCGCCCCGCTCCGGTGATCGTTCCGCCCGTTCCCACACCAGCGACGAAGATGTCAATCGCGCCGTTCGTGGCGTCCCAGATCTCGGGACCAGTGGTGCGGTAGTGCACCGCCGGATTCGACGGATTGTCGAACTGCCTCGGCATCCAGGCCTTGTTACCCAGCTTTGCCAGGATTTCATTCGCGCGCGCGATGGCTCCCTTCATTCCCTTTGGGCCTTCTGTCAGCACGACTCGGCAACCCAGAGCGCGGAGCATGTTTCGGCGCTCGATGGTCATGGTTTCCGGCATAGTGAACACGCAACGGAATCCGCGCGCAACCGCCGCGTACGCGATGCCGATTCCGGTGTTGCCGCTCGTTGGCTCGACGATAACCATACCCGGACGAAGCGATCCGTCTCGCAGCGCATCGTCGACCATCGCCGTACCGATACGGTCCTTCACCGAGTTGAATGGATTGAAGCCTTCGTGTTTCACCACCACGCGGGCGGGCAAGCCTGCGCCGATGCGATTGAGCTGGATGAGCGGGGTTTCGCCCATCGTTTCCGTTACGTCCTTATAGATCCGCCGCTGCGTCACGATTCCTCCCGTTCACACCAAGGTAAAGCGAAGGCTTACTCCTTCGGACTGTCGATTCCGTAAATCAGCATCTCTACTCCGGCCACGTCTTCCTTCCCTTCCAGTTTCTCTCCCAGTCGCTCGGCCACTTTGATCGACGGCTTGTTGTCAGGGTGGATGACGCTGATCACGTGGTCTCTGGCCATCTCGTTGAACGCATAGTCCAGAAGGCGCCTGCCTCCTTCTGTCGCGAATCCTCTTCCCTGAAACTCCGGAGCGATGGTCCAGCCAAGCTCGAACCCGGGCCAGCCTTCGGGATTCGTGAACCCGATCCGGCCGACGAATCGCCCCGAAGCTTTCTCTTCCGCCGCGAAGTACCCGTAACCGAGCAGCTCCCAGTGGCCGACGAGAAAAGCCATATGACGCCATGCCTCGAGTCGCGACAGCGGTTTTCCACCAAACAGGTATCGCATGACATTCGGATCCGCGCACAACCTGGAATGATCCTCGAAGTCGCTGAGCCGGTACATCCGGAGAATCAGTCGCTCGGTCTCCAGTCTCAGCTGATTCATTTGCTGTTCTGCGCCATTGTTAGAACTTGTGGGTCCGTAATGAAGAAATTCTGCGAGCTAAAACGTAGATTATGCCAGGGCTGCACGCACAAGAACTTTACCTGAACCACCCGTTCGCGCCGAGGACCAATTGATTCAGCCACAAGAAGTCCCACCTCCCACCCCGACCGCTCCCATTCTTGCCCAGGGTGGGCGCACCACCCCCAGCGCATCAGCGGTTTACGAGGGATTCAAGGCGCAGCGTCGCGAGCTGTCCGACCAGCTGGAGGAGCTCGAGAGTACTCGTAGAGAGATTTCCTCCCAGCTGCAGCAATTGCCGGCGGGACCCGAGAAAACGGCGCTGGAAACACGCCTGACCGACATCACCGGACGCATCTCCGCCGTGGATCAGATGCTGGCTTCGAACGCGGCGTCGCTTGCCCAGTCCTCCGCAATACCCGGCGCGGTAGTCGAGCCTCCGCCATACGTGCGTGAAGGCCCGCCGGAAGAAGCCTACATTGTGTTCACGATTTTCATGTTCGTCTTCCTCCTTCCGATTTCGATCGCGTTTGCGCGTCGGATTTGGCGCCGTAGCGCAGCCGTCGTCACTTCGTTCCCGAGAGAGCTCGTCGATCGCCTATCCCGGATGGAGCAGGCGGTGGAAGCAACGGCGGTGGAAGTCGAGCGGATCGGAGAAGGCCAGCGTTTTCTCACCCGGCTCTTTACGGAAGGAGAAGGGGCGCGTGCAATCGGTGCCGGAGCAGCGCAACCGCTCGAGAGGAAACAAGCCACCAAGTCCTCGGAGCGGCTG
>Ga0193737_1000137_pt1 | contig 10195 bp, 10 predicted proteins | sample L2m2metaG_FD_165510 | JGI IMG/M metagenome (GOLD analysis project Ga0193737, IMG submission 165510) | Soil microbial communities from a riparian zone of the East river system, Colorado, United States - L2m2 | ecosystem: Environmental > Terrestrial > Soil > Riparian zone | place: USA: East River... | reverse complement strand
GCAACTGCTTCTAATAATCTAAACCATTACAATTCGACGCTTGATAATATTCGCAATTACTATGGAATAGTTATGAACCTAGAAGAGTTTATTGGTAATTCTGGCAAGGATATCAGGTAAATGAATACTACTTTTAATCAACAATCCATAGCTTATTGTAGTACCACGTACATGATGATTAGTTGTCAACTAGTTAGATTGATGCTACTACCTCAACCCTTCCAGTTGACTGTGTTTAGAGGCTTCGAGCAATTACTGCACCAACACTTAAAACCTCGGGTTGAAGCTCCATTAGATTACAATAATTTTGTCGTCCTGTGTTGCAATTAACCTTTGTTTTTGCCGGCCCATCATTAACAAACATCTTCCATTTGGCCATAATTGTTTACTCCATAAATTTTGATAATGCACCGCGTCAAGACAATCCGTATGTCGGGATAGCAGCTCCATTTATCACTTTAGAATCCGAAGAACAAAGAAATAATACGACATTCGCTAAATCTTCTGGAGATAGCCACTTACTAAAGTCAGCATTTGGCATCGCCCTTCTGTTCGCTTCAGTGTCAATTGTTGTTGGCAAAATGCAGTTTATGTTAATTTTGTCTTCTCTAAACTCTTGGGAGATTGATTCTACAAATCTTATTAGTGCTGCCTTTGATGCGGCATATGCAGAATCATATCCATCTGATTTCAATCCGGTCCTGGAAGATACATGAATAATTTTTCCACCATTTCCAGATTTCATGACTGGAATCACATGTTTGCTTATTAAAAATGCAGACTTTAAGTTCAGATTCATCATTGCTTCCCACTCGTCTTCTCCTAATTGAGTGATATTCTTGCCACCCAAGTAACCACCTACGGTGTTAACCAATATGTCTATTTTTGCAAATCTTCCGATTAGTATTGGTACCGTTTTAAGTATCTCTATTTCACTCGAAATGTCTAATTTGATTATTTCTACTTGAGGGTTGGCACTCTTTAATTTGGCCGCTTCGGTTTCGTTACGAAAAGAAGCAATAGTTTTGGCACCAGAATCTAGAAATCTTTTTACTAATGTTCTTCCAAAAGCTCCTGTTCCTCCAGTGATGAATACAACCTTATTTGAGAAATTGTATGTTACACTCATAGATTTTTAAATAATTTGTCAAATATTAGTATATCGCATCATGGAACTCAGTTACAATACTTTCTCAAAGTAGTTTTTATAAACGCACGCATCGTCATAATGTAAAGATACTATTTGAGCTTTACGCGTAAGCAAAAGTATGTTATTGTAGTGAAGAACTGTTTTTGGTTTAAAAAGTGTAATTGTATTAGTATTGGCCATTTTAGTCCCAACTCTATAATGTCCAGTAGATCATAATAATAAATTATTTAATCAATGGTCAAAATTTCATAATTTTTTTAGATTAATTCAATCTGTGATTTGGTCATTAATTGCAGCTTCAAATTCAAGTTTCATACCAAGGTAGAGATCATCTATTATCAAAGTGTATCAAAGTGGATTTCCACAAGGCGTTTGGCAACCCAGAAACAGTTGGATTACCAAGGACAGTAAATTCATATTTTATAGTTTTTTTATCGTTATCATATATGGGATTAAATAACTCAATTTCGAAAATATCCTGTTCATACTATATCATTTTCGCATATATGCACCCACATAGTTAATGGACTGGGTGGGATTTGAACCCACGACCTTTTGCTTGCGAAGCAAACATTCGTACCCCTGAACTACCAGCCCTTAAAATGATGTTCTCTAACCCTGATATAAAACGTCACAATGCTTTTCAGTCAAATCATTGCCGGAATGGCAACTTCATGTAAATGTTATAGATGGATAGGGCTGATACAATATCAATACCACCGCGTGTGAGAACATAGAACTTGAACAATTATTTATTATACCTAAATAATGTTATTAAGAACATGGTTGAAAAAGTCAAGAAAATACAAGGAATGACTGATGAGGATTGGAAAAGCCGATTGTCACCTGAGCAATACGAAGTATGCCGAAATAAAGCAACTGAAATACCGTTTTCAGGCAAGTATTATTATTCTAAGGATAAAGGAATTTACCAATGTGTGTGTTGTGGGAATGAGCTATTCAAATCCGATACAAAATTCGAATCAGGTACAGGTTGGCCAAGTTTCTATGCACCTATCAACCAAGGCAACATAGAATATCATTCAGACAATAGTTATGGAATGACGAGAGTCGAGATAACTTGTAGAAAATGTGGAGCGCATCTAGGACATGTTTTTGATGATGGGCCTCTTCCAACCAACAAGCGTTATTGCATAAATTCAGTTTCTCTGGATCTAGAAAAGGAAAGCGATGAAAATATGCAAAAATAAAAAGTTTAAAGGTTTCAATTCATCATTTCATCAAATTATTGTCGAAGAGTCTTCATTGTTTCCTTGTATAATGCTATTGCTTCTTCCCCATAAGCCTGCAGACCGTATTGAATCCCATCATCACAAGTGACTTCTACAAAGTAATGTTCCACACCATTATCCAAAATTCTCAACCTTTGTGGATATCTCGTAATTTTACCATTTTCCCTAGTGCATAAGGTAAGTAAACGTTTCGATGCATCCAAGTTACATCAATGAAATTGGATAAAAGCTATCTCAAGGCGTTCTTTGTGTGGATATCGAACGAAGGTTTTAAGTAAACCGTTTTCTTTCCTCTTTTCCTCACAATGTTCAGTCTTGATATCAAATGTAGAGATCCCAGTGTCACTGAAAATCCAACAACATACCATCCCATCATTTCAATTATTCCTATATCTTCCATGAATGATAGTGAGAGAGATTAATATTAAAGAGCCGCTAAGCTACAATTATGATTAATCCTAAGATCATTTAATAAATCAGGATATGAATACGAAGAAGTACCATATCTCAATTAGCTGTTGAATTAATACACACAAATATTGTTAGAATTCATACTTTATTAAGACATTTTAGTCTCCTTCTTAAAAGATAACTATTAGAAAACAGCAGACAAGATATATCTAAACTAATTCATGGTAAAGAGATCCCGCAGGCCTTAAGTTGATTAATTACATAATTCACCTCATCGGTATCCACTCTACCTACGGGCGATTTTGAATTGCTTCCAATAAGTACATTAATCAATTGGGAAATCATGTCCGCGTCATAAAAAGTTACAGTTTCAGAGAGTAACTCAGCTATTTTGTTCGTGTCAAGAGTCCTATCGATTTTGCCAGCCAAAATCAAAGAAGCAAATTTCTGTATTGATTCGTAAATTCCTATATTGTACGCAATAAATGCTACCTTTTCAGGTTTCTCATTTAAAGGATCCATGATTGAAATGTAATTTTTAACATTTATGTATGTTTACCATCAAATAAAGGAACGGAACTATCGATTCCACTTTGTTGGATACATCCTGACAATGTTAAGTAAATCATACACAGTTTATAAGGAGTCAATTACGCTTGAATAATTAACTATAGTGCGGTCAATATATTTATTTGCCTTGTTCATCACATCGCTTACCAAGTTTCTGTTTGACAAGTCATAAAAATTTACTCTCTTACCTGTCAATTGCATTTTGTAAGATATATCATTGTTACCATCATAGGTACCCTGCTTATTTCTTATGTAAATGATATTATCCCCCAGCAGTTTTTTGATATACCACGATATTGTAGATGCTGATTTCCTAGTGTATTTTACTATTTCTGATTGGGAAACTGGACCACTTTCATAGAGAAGTTTCATAATTTCATACGAGGTTTGATTTCTCAAAATTCCCAAAAGTACCATAATTTCATTTGAAATATTTCGTGGGAAGAATCTTGTAATTCTCGATTTCCTATCCACATTTACAAGTTCCATCTTTTCCAATTTGTTGATATGATAGGATAGAACTCCATTTGATGAGTTAATTAATCTCAATAATTCCCTATATCTTATTCCAGGATTTTCACCAATGAATAACAATAGCTTTTGCTGCAGTTCGGGCAATGTATCAAAAGAACCCGCCGTTGAAGAATAAATATAAATAGAATCCATCTTATCGCTCAATTTGCTGCCTTAAGCAATCCCAGCCCAAATAAAGTTAGCATTACAAGTAGTACTATATGTGGTAACTCAATATTTACCCATGGTAAAATTACATTGTTAATGTTACCTGTAGAGGATAGTAGCATAATTCCTTCTACAATCGCAAGGGTTACAAATCCCAACGCCATAAAGAACATTCTAATGTTGCTGTTTTTCAGATAAGCGAAAATGGACACCAATCCAAGAAAAACCGAAATATTCAAACTGGCAATGTGGATAATAATATGATAAATCATGGATTGATGCGAAATATGAGGAATCGTTACAGGTATAATTAGAGAACAAACTATAATTGTGGTAATCGCAAAAAATTTGAGTTTATTATCTAATAGATTATATCTTCTCTGCGATTGCACGTTATCAATATCACCATTGCCAAATTTAAATTGATTGGTACACCACTAACAGTCATGCCGGTCTTTTTGCGAGATTTCCACCTGCATAATATGAAACTAAATAACTGGATTTAGAATCATTGTCCAATCTAGGAGGTACTTACAGAGGTTAAAAAGAAGAAATACTCTGACCGGTCCTTATGTGATATAGCAGTGGGATGACATAGGATGCCCTGGGCTTTACTATCTATCTGATATTTTGGCAATATTTGATTTAAGTTGTGTCGTGTTTCTCGCAAACATAAAAGCACTAAATATAATTCCAATGAGGATAGCAGGCGCTACAAAATTTTGGTAGTTAATTCCAAACTCAGCGCGTGATCCTATACTTTGTGTGGAAGTATTGCCTGATTCTTGTGCCTGTTGTTGAGCCAATGGTCCTGAACTTGGTTCTACCAGTCCAATACCATTTCCTCTTTGTTCGGCAAACCATATGTTCCCGTCCGAGTCAGAGGTAAGCCATTGAATAAAAGGCGAAGAATTTTTAACTTCTATCTCTCTCACCTTTGATTTTTGAGTGTCTATTACAGCGATTTTATTTATTGTATGTTCTGCCACCCATAAGTTCCCATAGTTGTCAAAAGCCATCCCAAATGGAAGTCCTGCTTCATTAATTACTGGAAGGTCAGTAAATGTTCTAGACAACGGATCAAAAACTGTTATCCTGTGGCCATCGTGCTGTGAAATATATATTTCTCCTGTGGTTTTATCAATCATCAATGCAGTAGGGCTCAACAACGTTCTGTTACCACTCGGAGAATATTCTGTTATCGTATAATTATTAGCTGGGTCAATTTTTGCTAACTTTCCTGCCTCATCAGTAAACCAAATCAAATTGCTAACAGGATCTGCCATAATTGCAAATGGACGTGCATCCTTGTCCTTTAGATGTAAATTTAGAGTAACGTTGCCAGTTTTAGTGTCAAAACGCATGACCTCACCGGACAAGGGTGACGTGAACCAAATGTTGTCATCTGAATCTATTGCGATACCTGATGGGGTCACATATCCAGCAAATGGATATATTCTGCTAATATTTTTAGTGGGATCGTAGTTGCCTATGACTTTTGTAAGAGGATCTAAATACCACAAATTATTCTTCGAGTCTAAAGTCACAAGGGTCACAATGTTTGTACCATTAATCTTGTGTTCAATGTAATTTTGCCCGTTAATATCAAATGCAAATATACGTCCGCTACCAATAGAGGTATCCCCAAACCATACGTAATTTCTACTCTTATCATAAACTGGATATAAAGGTTGGATTTTATTGTTTGATATAGGGTATTCTGTCACATTGAAACTAAGCTGATCAAGATTTGGTTTTACTCTCAAATTGTTGAACGAGGCCACTATACCAGACGTATTTTCTTTAATTGGCATTGCTTGGATCTCAAGATCCCATGTTCCAGGAATGCCAAATGATGCATTTACAGAGAACGTACCAGCTGCTTGCCTTTCTAGATTAGCGGTAATAGGACCGATTGACTTTTCAATTTGACTGTATTTTATTTCAGCTGACTGTACATCAATGGGTTGACCATTTATATCCGAAAATGACACCTTGAAATTGTTATTGCCAACTTCAAAAGGAGTAATTGACAAACTAACTTTGGTGTTATTGTCGAGCAACCTGGAATTCAGGTAATTTTCATTCTGGTTTGCTGTGGTATTTGTGGTTGCTTGAAATTGATTCTGAGCTTCGCTAGCGGGAACACCAGTATTTACGAGTAAACCCACACTAATAAGCAAGGCTATTCCAAAAATGGATTCAATCACCAGAGCCCGCCTAAATGTAATGACTATTGATCTTGCTTTTCTTTCGTTTTCTGGTTGCTCTTCTAAATTGGAGTTACTTGCGTTATTGCCGATAACTTGTCGAACCTTTAGCAAACTGGTGACTTTTTTGTGGATGAAAAAACTACTATATCCACCTAACACAACCATTAATCCGGCAAATAAAAGTTTTAAAATCAAAAAGGTACCATATAACGAACCAATAACTAAACTCAAATTGTCTTCAAGTATATATAGTAAAAATGGGCCTGTGATAATAATAATACCCAGTAATGTTACTATCAAAGTGGAATATCTAGGAATCCACAAAGAAAGTGTTGCTAATCTGTGATACCAATTTATACTTGATTGTTTTACTATGGGAATCAATATAAAGGCAAGATAAAAAGTGCCTCCAATCCAGATGGACGCAGTTATATTATGGACAAAATCGATGATTATTGGAACGAGCTGCTTATTTGATGCACCGTGTCCAATCAGGCTTGTAGTAATCAATAAAAATATTCCTATTAATAGAAATCCCGCATTTTCGAATTTAGAAATTGTATGCTTCCCTTTTTTTCTAAACCGTCCAAACTCAAACAATGATAGACCAAGAATTATAAATGATATTAATGAACGTTCTATCAATACAGTCCCAAATCTGGTTCCAAGAACATCTATTATACTTCCATTGATTGCAATTGCTTGAAAATATAGAATAGCAAAATTTGAAGACACCAATATTACCGAGGCTATTACGTAGTAAACAACAAGGCTCTTGCTGGCTCTGTTCCTAAGTTGAGAGGTGGATTCTGCAAGTGAAGCAATTTTCGAAAATGGTGTCCACATCCAAAGAGTGCAGAACGCTGCACCAACTATCATTACCTGAGCCAATAAGGCAGGAAATCTTGCTATTGCTTCTGGAAGATAAAGAGTAGAAGATTGAGTGATTTTAGTTACGTTCGCAGGTAGCGATTGCTGTCCAATAGCAAAAACAAAGGCATTTTCAGTTACATGACCATCGGTCTGAGATAGAACATTGGTGGACACTGTATAAATTCCATCTTTCAAAGACGGGATAGATACTGTTAATGCAGAATCGTCGTTTTGTTGCAAGTATCGTACATCTCCCTTATCAACCTGCTTTCCACTGGAATCTATAACCTTTAGATGACTGTAATGCAAATCTACTGGTTCACTGAAAAAGACATTAACTTGATGTGGCGATGTGGGAACAGACTGTGATTGCGAGGGATTGCTGTTGACAACGAAAGCATGTCCAAAAGATGTGTGGATTGCACTAAAACCCAAAAATGCTACAAAAATAATTGTCAACACTATAGGAAAATTTTTGCAAGAAGATGAAAGAAGAGAATTTAAGGAAAATTTAGGAATCAAGATGTGCCTATAGTATCATACTGATCTGATTATTTTATTATTCCTTTTTTTCTAGTACACGAATCGAAAGAAGAGGACAAAGGATATATCGAGTATGAGGAATTAATCTTACATAAATGGAAATTAGAGGAGCTATTTTAGTTGCAGGTTCTCTTATTCTGGCTTTTGTGTTTTTTACAAGTTATACCCATGTTTCGTTTGCACATACTAGTAAAACCTTTGGAAATACCACCATTGAGATTGGATGGTTAAATGAACCACCACTTGCATCTGATCTCAACAGTATAACAGTACAGGTAAATAAGGAAAGTAATGGTGAACAATCACCTGTTCTGAACGCGCTAGCCAATCTTACAATATCTGTGATATACGGCACCATATCAAAACCATTAGACTTCCAACCCTCACCAACCACCGATGGTGGATATGAGTCTAAGATTTTGCCAACTAGGGTTGGACCATATATGTTGGTAGCACAGGGAGATGTAAAGGGACAAAAAGTTGATGGTGAATTTAAGATTGAAGACGTAGAGTCAAAATCCATATTTTCCTTTCCTGATAGTTCAATTGACACAACCAGTTCGAATAATCAGAATGAACAAGTTCAGGATGCAATTAGCAAGTTATCAAACGATATTCAAAAGGGCAAAGACGACTTGAATATGTCAAGAAAAGAAATGACTGATATTCAAGAGTCCATTGGCAGCTTACACAGAGATTCAGGTATTTCATATTTGTTAATTTTGACGGCACTTGGGATAGGAATTGCAGGAGTCGTACTGGCAGGTTACTTATTCACTATATTGCGATTTAAAAAGGGATTGATAGAAAGTTCATAATAGCATAATACTATCGATTGCAACAATGCTCACACCTATGCCATGGATTTTCTATTCAAAACGCATAGTACTTTTGATTTTATTTCTTTTCTTGTTTTCAACTGGATATAATAGTCGTGAAAATTCACACCTGGCTTCGGGTCATTTTTTTGGAACAACCAAGAAGATAGGAGACTATCAAATAGTTTTTGCCCCATATCCTTCTCTACCTTTTGCTGGAGACAACTCGACATTTCTAAATTTCAGTATCCTAGATAAGGATAATCAAAATGTAAACAACATCTTTGCGTCGCTCATTATTAAGAATAAAATTAATAATTCAGTAGTTCAAAATATTCCTTTCAAATTTTATGAGTTCAGCGACATTAGCTTCCCGTATACTTTTAAGAAAACTGGAGACTATCTAGTTACCCTATTAATCAGGATAAATGGAGATCCCATGTATTCTGAAAATCCCCTTTCAATTGATTTTGACATATCAGCTACCGATGCAAACCAAGCAATTCCCACAAATGAACTGATAGCATATTACTTGTTACCTGCCTTAGCAGTAATTGCTGTAATTGTAGCTTACTTAAGACGCAAAAATAAGATTTAACCTCATATGAAAAAGGCACCACAAAATGAGAGACATTAGTTAGACAAAATAATAACCAAATAAGCTATTGCTATAACTTTTTTATTCTTGCCGACTTTCAGGTGATTTTAGTTTAAATTTATATTTGGTGCTTAAGGACTTCAAAATGATGTCACTTATCGAGGTAGCCAGCTGATGATATTACACATAAAAATTCCAAATATACTGGATGTGAATAATTCCAAAATTCCTATCGCATTGCTATCATTAACTTTATTATTTTCAAGTTTGTATATTTTGAATTACCAGGTAATCTATTCCCAAACTTCAGAAGATCCCAAGAGTCTTAATTGTAAGGATAACAAGGATCAATCTCAATATGTTAGTAATGTTGCATCAAATGATTCAAAAGGAGCAGGGCCTGTTACTAACGATCTGGATGGATTTCATTATGTGAAGAAATTTGATAGCAACGGTACACTAATTACTGCCTGGGGTACCAAAGGAACAGGGCCAGGACAGTTTTTACATGTACATGGAATTACAGTTGATTCCGGCGGAAATGTTTACGTAAGCGATGCAGAAAAATGCAATGTTCAAAAATTCGACAGTAAAGGAAATTTCATCACAATGTGGGGGACTAGAGGAACTGGTCCAGGACAATTCTTTCAACCTGAGAGCATGGCCGTAGATTCAAAAGGCAATGTGTTAGTCGCCGATTATGCTAATCAACATATTCAGAAATTTGATAGTGACGGTAATTTCATTACGATGTGGGGTAGTAAGGGAAGAGCCGACAGTCAATTTATCAAGCCATGGGGAGTTGCAGTTGACTCAAGTGATAACGTGTATACAAGTGATCAGGATAATCCTGAAGTTCAAAAATTTACCAATGATGGAAAATTTTTGACCAAATGGAATTCTTACTCTCCCGGTATGTTATTTGTACATTTACATGATATAACAGTAGACTCTAATGATTCAGTTTACGTTACTGATGGCAGAAACAATTCCTATATTGCGAAGTTTGATGATCAAGGCAATTTTGAAAAAAAGTGGGGAGGATTTGGATATGGTAACGGCCATTTTGTTGAAAACCATGGGAT
>Ga0193737_1000136_pt1 | contig 10227 bp, 7 predicted proteins | sample L2m2metaG_FD_165510 | JGI IMG/M metagenome (GOLD analysis project Ga0193737, IMG submission 165510) | Soil microbial communities from a riparian zone of the East river system, Colorado, United States - L2m2 | ecosystem: Environmental > Terrestrial > Soil > Riparian zone | place: USA: East River... | reverse complement strand
CCCAGCAGCGTCCCGGCGAACTTGTCGGTCATGTATCGGTCCATCCCTTCCACGACCGACACCACGGCGATCAAGAACATCACGCCGATGAACACGCCGACGATCGAAAAGCTGCTCTTGAGCTTCTGCGCCCGGATGGTCTGAAAGGCGAGGCGCACCGCGTCGAAGAAGCGCATTACGAACGGCTACTCGTAACGCAACGCTTCCACGGGATCGAGGCGCGCGGCCTTATTGGCGGGGTAGATGCCGAAGAGCAGCCCCGTCACCGCCGCGCCGCAGAGCGCGAGGATGACGGACCCGATCGGGACGTAGGCGGGCACGGGCGTGAGCGCGCCGAGCAGCAGCGCGATCGCGGCACCCGCCAGCATGCCGATCAAGCCCCCGACGGTGGTGAGCGTCGCGGCCTCGATGAGGAACTGCCACATGATGGCGCGGCGCGTCGCGCCGAGCGCCTTGCGCACGCCGATTTCACGCGTGCGCTCCGTGACCGAGATCATCATGATCGCGATCACGCCGATCCCGCCCACCATGAGGCCCACGCCCGACAGGACGAACATCACCAGCTTGAACATCAGCGTGCTGCTGTTCACCGCCTCGAGGTACTTGTCCTGCGTTACCACGTCGAACGTGTTCGCCTGGCCGGGCCGCAATCCGCGCATCGTCCGCAGGGCGATCGTCACGTCGTCGATCGCGTCCTGGATGCCGACGCTGTCTTCAGGGGCGACAAAGAAATCCATCCACCCTTGCCAATAGGGGACGTACTTCACGAGCGTCCCGTACGGGATGTACACCTCGTTCTGATCGCCCTCCCCGAACAATCCGGTCGGCGGGTGGTAGACGCCGATGACGTCGTAGGGCAGGCCGGCGATCTTGATCCGCCGGCCGATCGGGTCGCGCTGGCTGAACAGCTGCTCGGCGACCTTCTCGTTGACGACGGCGACGCGACTGTTCGCCATGTCCTCCAGACGCGAGTAGGAGCGGCCGGGGTAGACGGCGCCGCCGGACACGTTAGGCCAATCGGCATCCCGGCCCTGGATGCTGACGGAGCCCAAGCGCTTCCCCTCGAACTCCACGTCGGCGCTGCCGTTCTCATCGACCACGACGAACTTGATGGTGGGGAGCTCCTCGAGCCGCTCCGCCTCGCGGACGGTCAGCGGGGGCCGGCGCCTCCAGGGGTTCGGGTCGTTCTCGTCCTCGTGCCCCGCGCCGCCCCAAAAGCGCCCGACGAAGAACGTCTTGGGACCGAGCGACGCCAGCATGTCGGAGAGCCCCTTGTCGAACCCGGCGATCAAGGCGCCGATGACCATCACGACCATCACGCCGATCGCCACGCCGAGGATCGTCAGCGCGGCCCGCGCCTTGTGCGCGCGGAGTGAGGCGAGGGCAATCCCGACGCCTTCGAGCATGGGGGTCATGGGCTAGTCCTTATTCTTGGCGCAACGCGGTGATCGGGTCGAGCCGCGCGGCGCGGCTGGCCGGGTAGACGCCGGCCACGATGCCGACGCCCCCGCCGATGATGACGCCCAGGACGATCGACATGCCGGACACCGCGGCGGGGAGCGGCGTCGCCGCGTCCAGCAGGAATGACAGACCGATCCCGGTGAGGATCCCGATCGAAGCGCCGACGACAGCGATCGTCGTCGACTCGGCGAGGAACTGCCGCAGGATGTCCCGACGGCGTGCGCCCAGGGATTTGCGCAAGCCGATTTCGCGCGTCCGCTCGGCGACCGCCATGAGCATGATGTTCATGATCACGATGCCGCCCACCACGAGCGCCACGCCGACGAGCCCGGGTCCGACGAAGAACAGGATCCGCTTGATGCCCCCCCAAAACTCCAACACGCCCTCGGACGTCTCGAGCACGAAGTTGTTGTCCTGGCGCGGGCGCAGGTGGTGCCGGCTGCGCATGACGCCTTCGGCTTCCACCATGGCGGCGCGCATGGCCTCGACCGACTGGGCCTTGACGACCAGCGCGTCGATGATGCCGGGAGGGTTCACCAGGTCCTGGACGGGCGAGCGCGCCGGCGCCACGGCGAAGCGGTCCAGCGAAAAGCCGAAAATCTTCCCCTGATGCGCCACGACACCGATGACGCGATACGGCTGGCCGCCGATCCGGACTTGCCGGCCGATCGGATCCCGCGACGGGAAGAGCTTGAGACCGATTTCCTCGCCGAGCACGATCACGGGCACGCCGCTGCGCACTTCCTGCGCCGTGAAGGCGCGGCCGTTCGCGATGTCGAGGTTTCGGATGTCGAAGTAACGCTCCGTCGCGCCGGTGACTTCGACGTCGAGGATCTTCTTGCCGGCCCCTTCGATCGTCACCCGATCGGAGGACTCCCACGCCGTGATGACGGGCGCGGTGATCGCGGCCGTCACGGCGTCGGCGTCCCCGAAGGTGATGCGGGGGCGCCGGGCCCACGCCCGCCAGGTCGAATCGGAAATGTTCGGCGTGAAGTTCGGACGGCGCCGCAGGTGGAAGGTGTTCACGCCGATGAGCCGCCCGGCGAACTGCTCGGTCATGTAGACGTTCATGCCGTTCACGATCGACCAGGCCGCGATCAGGAACGTGACGCCGACGAACACGCCCAGCAGGGAGAAGCCGCTCTTCAGTTTCTGGGCCCGAAGCGTCTGGAACGCCAGCCGCACCGCTTCGAACAGCGGCACTCAGGCGGCCTGCAGCTGGTCGGTCGCGACCAGCCCGTCCCGCAGCGTGATCACCCGCGCGGCCTGCGCCGCGATATCCTGCTCGTGCGTCACCATCACGACCGTCTGCCCCGAGTCATGCAGCTCGCGGAACAGGGCCATGATCTCGAGGCCGGTCGTCGAGTCGAGATTCCCGGTCGGCTCGTCGGCGAGCAGGATGCTGGGGTTGTTCACGAGCGCCCGGGCGATGGCCACGCGCTGGCGCTGGCCGCCCGACAGCTCGTTGGGGCGGTGGTCCATGCGGTCGCCCAGACCCACGCGCTGGAGCGCTTCCGCGGCGCGCGCCTTGCGCTCCTTGGCGCCGAGCCCGGCGTAGATCAGCGGCAGCTCCACGTTGTGCAGCGCGTCGGCGCGGGGGAGCAGATTGAACGTCTGAAAGACGAAGCCGATCTCCTTGTTGCGGATGCGCGCCAGCTCGTCGTCGACCAGGTCGCTCACCTTCTGCGCGTTCAGCCAATACTCGCCGCTCGTGGGTGTGTCGAGGCAGCCGACCAGATTCATCAGCGTCGACTTTCCCGAGCCCGACGGGCCCATCACCGCCACGTATTCGTTCTTGCGGATCTGGATGCTGACGCCGCGCAGCGCCCGCACCGTCTCGGAACCCATGTCGTATTCGCGCGTGAGCTTGTGCGTCAGGATGACGACGTCCGGGAGCGGCGTGTCTCCGGTGCGGAACTCCTGCATGCTCACGTCGGCCTCCGGGCCGCCGAATCGGCGGCCTGCCGGCTCGACTTCACGTGGGCCCCTTCCTTGAGGTCGCGGATCGCCTGGTAGGGGCCAGCCACGATCGTATCGCCTTCGCGCACGCCCTCGATCACCTCGAAGTACTCCTCGCCCGCGATGCCCACCTTGACCGGGCGGAAGGTCGCGACGCCGTTGTTCACGATGAACACACCTTCGGCTTCCTTCTTCTTCGTATCGTTGCCCCCGGCGGCGGGGGTGGTGGCGGCGGGGGCAGCGGTGGCGCCGCCCGCGGCGGGCCGGTTCTCGTTCGCGACGGGCGTGTTTTCGCGCACCGTGAGCGCGATAATCGGAATCGCGATGCCCTGCTTGCGCGTATCGGTCACGATCCGCGCCGTCGCGGACAGGTCGGGCCGCACGTCGCTGGGCGGATTGGCGAGCGTGATCTCGACCTCGTAATCCACCGCGCGATCGTTCTGGCCGGCGATGCTCGAGGCCGCGGTCAGAATCGCGCTGTCCGAGATCTTCGTCACCCGGCCGACGAATGCCGTGTCCGGGAAGGCGTCGATCGTGATCTCGACCGAGTCGGCAAGATGCAGGCGCACTACGTCCGTCTCATCGACTTGGACCTTCACCTGGATGACCGACAGGTCCGATATCGTGAGCAGCAAGCCGGTCTCCCGGGAGAACGTGCCCGGCACCGCCACTTCGCCCTCTTCGACCGCCAGCCGCGTGACGCGCCCCGCCATCGGCGCGACGAGATGCGTCTTGGCCAGCTGGTCCCGCGCCTCCTGCAAGGCCGCGCGCGACTGCTCGATGAAGTGCTGCGACGCCGTGGAGTTGGCGTCGGCGATCTCGAAGGCCGTCTGCGCCTGCTCGAGCTGCTCGGGCGAAATCAGGTTGGGGTTCTGCTCGCGCAGCTCCTTGGTGCGCGTCAGCGCCCGTTGCGCCTGGTCGCGATTGGCGCGCGCCTGCACCCACCCCGCCTCGGCCGACGACATCGCCGCCTGCGCCCGCTGCAGGTTGGCCTGGTAGATCGTCGCATCGATCTGGAGGAGGAATTGGCCCTTTTGCACGTAGTCGCCCTCGCGCACCGCGATCCGCGTGATGCGGCCCGTGATGTCGGCGCTCACGTCGACCTTTTTCTTCGGTTGGATCTTGCCGCTCGCGGTGACGGCGGCGACGAGGTCGCGCCGCCCGACTTGCTCGAACCGCACCTCGACACCCTTGTCACGCTTGGCGCTCGCGCTGGCCATGACGAGCACTATGAGGAGCACCGCGCCCCCGGCACCCAGCAGCACCTTGTTCCGCTTGGACATGTTCGCTCGTTCCCTTTTGGTTAGCGCAAGGACCGGCCGACTGCCGCTTCGAGCAGAGCCAGGGCCTTATGGTAATCGTAGATCGCGTTGACATAGTCGCTCTCGGCGCGGAGCGAAGCCACCTGCGCGTCGAGTAGCTCGAAGAACGTGCCCGAGCCCACGCGATAGCGCTCCGTGGCGAGCTGCAGCTGCTCGCGTGCCGCCGAGCGGTTCGTGTCCTGGAGGCCGGTGGTGCGGAACGCGGTCTGCAGGGTCAGGTACGCCTGGCTGACGTCGGTCTGCACGGCGAGGCCGCGCGCCCGCACCGCTTCCTCCATGTCGCCGTGTTGCGCGCGCGCTTCCGAGACCCGCTGCGTGCGCGAGAAGTTCGTGAAGATCGGGAGCGAGATGGTGAGGCGCGCCTGGAACGGCTGCTGCGTGAACGTGAACGGGAAAACCGAGTTTCTATCCCGCAACGCCTGCTCGTCCGATGCCCCCCAGACGAATCCGCTGCAGTCACGCAGCGCCAGTCCGTTGTTGCCGCGGATGACGTTGTCTTCGTCGCACGCAGTCTTCTGGGCGCCGAATGCCGTCTGCTGGCTCAGGATGATCGGGTCCACGTCGGTGAACTGCTGCGTGAAGCCGGACCAGCCGGCCGATACCGACACCGCCGGTCCGTAGGTGGACGTCGCCGCTCGTACGCCCCACGCCGCCGCGCGTTCCCGCGCGCGCAGCGCCTTGAGCGCCGGGTTCTGTTGCTCCGCCATCGTCAACAGGTCGGGGAGCTGCCACGCCGGCGTCTGCACGGCGAAGGTGTCGGTGAGCTGGACCGCTTGGATGTCGGTCGGCGCCGTCACGCCCATATTCTCGAACAGTCGCAGTTTTTCGATCTGCACCGCCGTCTCGGCACGCAGCAACGCGACCTCCGCCTGGCCGCGCGCCACCTGCGCCTGACGCACGTCGATCAACGTCGCTTGTCCAACGCTGAAGCGTGCCTGTGCGAGCTTCAGGAACTCGTCGTTCCGCGCCACCGTGCGGCGCGCCACCTCCGCCTGGTCGCGGGTCTGGAGTACGGTGAGGTACTGTTGCGTGATCCCTGTCACGAGGGCGTTCGTCGCGCCGGCGATGTCCTCGTCCACGGCGTGCTGCTGCGCCTTGGCGAGCCCCGGCTGCGACAACGTCGTGCCGGACAGCTGCCAGGAGAGGCTCAGGTCGTAGAACGAGGAAACCGTCGAGACGCTCTGGGTGAAGCTCGACGACAAGAACGTCTGCGAACCGGGACCGGTGTAGCTCATGCCCGCTGCCGTGGTGACGGTGGGGATCAACAGGCTCGAGAAGGCGTTGCGGACGCCCCAGGCGGCGGGCGCGCGGTTGTTCAGCGCCTGGCGATAGGCCGGATTCTTGTCCCGCGCGATGGCGATGGCGTCCGCGAGCGACAAGGTCGCCGGCGTGGCCTGCTGCGCGGCTGCGACAGCCGGGCCGAGCAGGAGACCGGCGGTGAGCAACACGTGTCTCATGGGCATCCTTGGAGAATATGGTCGTGAGGTCGAAGCCCATACGCGCGGCGTCCGGGCTCGGTTTCGACCTGCGACACGTGCCGTGCGGTGTTCGGAAACCTGACAGGAACCTAATCGGCTGGCCAAAGAGGGGTCAACCGGCGGGGGCGCGCTCCACGCTGAGGCGGCGAGACGGGATCTCCACTTTCATGAGGCGTCCAGTCGGGTCGACCCAGAGGTGCACGACCTGATTCGGACCTCCGGTGACCGTGATGTGCCGCAAACTCACCTGGCCCCGGTTCAACGTGGTGGCGGCGAGGCCCTGGTCCTGGACCTCGACCGTTTCCCGCCGCAACCCGCGGGGCACGATGGCGGTGAGCTGGCCCGGCTGAACTGCCGCACGCCAGGCGGCGAACACGTAGAACGCGAACACGGAGTCGTCGAGCACGACCGGACGCCCGCCGGCGGGGAATTCACGCGCCCGCTCGGTGTCCCGCGCCACGAATCGCACGGTGAACCGGCCGCGTCCCAACTCGCCCAGGATGCGAACGGGCTGGCGCGGATCGGCGACGTCGTATTGCAGCGTGGCGGGCAGCGTGTCGATGGTGACATCGAGGATGGGGGCGAGCACGACGACGGGTCGCGTGCGGTCGTAACGGATCGTGGAACTCAGCGTCCACCCGATGCCGCCGCGCGCGAGCCGGCCCTGCACCAGGCGGAACGATTCGCGCGCCACCTCGACGGTGTCATCGCGCACCACGAACGTGCCTTCGTCGAGCGGGGCCTGCAGGACAGCGAGCACCAGGAGGCAAGCATTCATGCGGCGGCGGCTCCAAGAACTCGCGTCGCGAGGCACTCATAGATCATCTTGTAGAGCCGCGCCCCCTTCTCGGCCGACGCCAGTGTGGGCCGGCCCAGCGATCCGGGCGACAGTTTGGGAAGCGAGCCTGTGGCCCCGCGGCGGTAGCGCGCGCGTTGCCGGTCGGGCAGCACGAAATCCTGCGCGAGTTGCATCTGCACGAGCTGGGGCGCGAGATGCAGCATCAGCGACGTATCCAGCTCGCCGCCGTGCATTGGTCCGGAAGGGTCGTCGAGGTGATCGGTGAAGTCGAGCGAGAAGACGTCGACGCTGAAAATCCGGGCGCGCTGAGTGCGGAGCGTCGAGAGGGCCTCTTGATGGGGATCGTGGCCGTGGGCGGTCAGGATGACGAACGTGCCCACGCCGCTTTGTTCCCACGATCCGAGCAAGTCGTTCATCCAGCGGTGCAGGGTCTTGCGACGCACGGCCGCATTGCCGGGGAACTGACGCTTGGTCGCGGTGTTGACGCCGTACTCCACAGTCGGGGCGCGGACGATGCCGAACGCGGCGGAGAGATCGTCGGCGAGGCGTTCGACGATGATCGAGTCGCACCCAAGCGGGAGGTGGGGCCCGTGCTGTTCGCAGGTGCCCACGGGCACCAGGAGTCGTGAGTCGCGCGCGAGGGCGGCGCGCACGGCCTCGGGGGTGAGAAGCTTCAGGTGCAGCGGCTCGGTCATGTCGTCATCGCCGGAGGGCTCGCCGCCCTGGCCGCCGCCGAGTGGCTGCGGGGGAACGGCGTCGCCTGGGCGCTGATCGCGGAGGGCGCGGGGGTGGCGGCTGTCGCGCTCGCCTTGCGCGCTCCCCCCCCCGGCGGCCTCTTGCCGCCGCCGCCGGCCTCGCGAGCCTCGCGCTCGGGGTCGTGCTCGTGGCGGGCGCGATCGAAATCGGGCGCATCCAGTGCTGCTGGCCTACGCTGCGGGAAGCGCGCGTCACGGCGGCGTCGCGGGACCTGCAGTCCGCGATCGGTGAGGCGATCGCACATGCGCGACGGCTGGCCGAGCGCGGGGCGACCGCCGCGTTGCTGCCGCGCGAGGCGGCGTTCGCCGAGCTCGCGCGGGCAACCGCCGCGGGGCCCAAGGGGATCGAACGCGGAGTCGCCGTCCTCCAACCCGATGGCACACCCTTCGCGTGGGCGGGCCGCCATCGCGCCATGCCGGCGCCGGACACCGCGGAGCTGCGGGTCATCATCACTCCATTCTACGCGCGGCTCGAGGCTCGGCGCCAGACGTCCACCGGGACGGCCGTCGGCACGGTGTTGCTCAGTGCCGCGCCGTCGATGCCGGACCAGGACCGTACCGTTGGCGCGGTGTTCGCGCGCGCGCACGGCGTGGGCCTCCGCTTCTACCGTCCGGGGCTCGGGCCACGCGATTCGCGCGTGTTCGATATCTGCCCGGAGCGGTGTGTGCAAAGCGACACGCTCCTCTCGGTCCTCACGATCTCCCCGGCGCAAGGCGACGAGCAGCTCGACGCGCTCGCGCGCACGGCCCGCATCGCGGGCCTCGTGCTGGCTGCGACATTGGTGCTGCTGCTCGGCGCCGCCCCCGCCGGCGCGGGGCGGTGGACCATCGTGCTGGTGGGCGTGTGGACGCTGCTCCGCGCGCCTCCCCCGCTCGCGGCGTCCGGCCTTTTTTCCCCCGCGACGTTCTATCGACCCGTCGCGGGTTTCGTGGGCGCATCGTCGGGCTCGCTCATGGTCGTGGGCATTCTGCTCCTGGTGGTGGCGGGCGTGTTGTGGCGCCACGCCGTGCCCCGCCGCTGGTGGACCACCGCTGCTGCGGCGTTCCTCGTGCTCGCCGCGCCGTATCTGGTGCGCTACTTCGGCCGCGGGATTGCGCCTCCGGCGGGCGGCGTGAGCATCGCCCTGTGGCTGTCGTGGCAAGCCGCGCTCGCCGTGACCGCCATGTCCCTCATTCTCTTGGCCGCCGCGTTGGTCCGGGGTCCCGCCGAGCCGGCGCGTGTGCCGTGGTCGCTGCCGGCGGCGTGTGCGTGGGCCGCCCTCGCCGCCGTCGGCGGCTTATGGCTCTGGAGCCCATACGGTGCCTGGCCCGAGTGGTACACGTTCCTTTGGTTGCCTGCGCTCGGCGGAGTCATTCTCCCCGCGCCTCGCCGCTGGGCGCTCCCCGGGATCGCGGTCGTCGCGGGGACCGCGGCCGCCCTGATCACGTGGGGCGCGGCCGTGGAGGGCCGGCTCAATCTCGCCGAGCGCGACGCGCAGCGCCTCGGCCATGAAGGCGATGCCCTCGCCGTCGCGCTGCTCGAACGGCTCGGCCAGGACGTGGAGGAGCGAGCCGTCCTGCACACCTCCGGCGACCTGTATGCGTTGTGGGTCGGGTCACCGCTCGTCGCCGAGGATTATCCGGCCCTCCTTCAGCTGTGGGACCCAAGCGGCCGCCCGATCGCCGAGCTGGCGCTCGCGACGCTCGAGTTGCCCCCCGCCGTCCCGGCGGCGCTGGCGCGCTCGGCGCCAGCCGCCGGCGGCGCCCGGATCGAACGGGTAGAGTGGGTGCCGGGTGTCCACTACGTGCTGGTGGCCCCGCTCGCCGAGGGCAACGTGCTCACCGTCGCTGTGGGGCCGCGCACCCGACTGCTCCAGCCCGATCGAACCGCGCGCTTCCTCCGGGGGGATCTCGGGGTCGAGCCGCCCTATGCGATCTCGCTGTCGCTGCCGTCCCCGGCGCACGCGCCAATCGTTGGAACGCGGCTCCTGTGGCGCCGCGCCGGCTGGTCGGCACGGGGGGAGCGACAGGTCGACTTGCCGGAGGGCATGCGCCACGTGCACGTGCGCGTGGACCTGCGCAGCCCTTTGGCGCTGCTGGTGCGCGGTACCCTCGTCGTGCTGCTCGACGTCGCGCTGTTGACCGGTCTCTGGCTCTTCGGCCTCGTCGTCGCGGAAGGGTGGCGTCCCCCCGTGCCGGCGCTGCTCGCGACGTTGCGCACCAGCTACCGTGCGAGGCTCACCGCGGCCCTCGTCACGTTCTTCGTGCTGCCCGTGCTCGGCTTCGCGGCCTGGAGTTTCGCGCGCCTGACGGACGAGGCGCGGCGCTCCGGTGACCTGCTCATTCGTCAGACGTTGCGTGATGCGGTGGCGAGCGCGGGGTCCATCGCGGGCGACCGCCTCGAAGCGATCCCGCGGGCCGTGGCCGACCTGGGCCGCCGGTTGAACGCGGAGTTGTGGCTGTATCGGGGGGGG
>Ga0193737_1000135_pt1 | contig 10233 bp, 9 predicted proteins | sample L2m2metaG_FD_165510 | JGI IMG/M metagenome (GOLD analysis project Ga0193737, IMG submission 165510) | Soil microbial communities from a riparian zone of the East river system, Colorado, United States - L2m2 | ecosystem: Environmental > Terrestrial > Soil > Riparian zone | place: USA: East River... | reverse complement strand
CGCGGCGGAACTGGCCAGCCCCCCCTCCGGCGCCGCCACCGCCTCCCGCACGCTGGAACGCGGCGCGCATCGCACGCATGGCGTTCTCTTCGTCGGCCGAAAGCGCCTGGCCCGACATCCGTTTTTGGAACGCCGAGCGGACCATGGCCTCCGTGACGCCCGCGGGCAGCTGAATGGTGCGACCGTCCGGCGTCGTCATCGTGTTGCCGGCCGGCTTCGTCGCGGCGGAATCTCCCCGCAGCCGCGTGCCGCCCAGCGACGCGCTGTCGCGGTTGACGGTGGCGCCAGCGGGAGCTGCGGGCCGCGCGGCGGCGGCGGCGAGGTCCTGCTGCACCTGTGCGGGGTCGAGCCCGAGCACCTGTGCGGCCGACGCGACATCGCGCTGCGTCCGCAGGGCGGCATTCGGGATGGCGATCACGTTCTCACGCCGCCCGACGTGAATCTCGACTTCCGTGTTCATCCCGGGCTTCAGCAAATGATTCGGGTTGGCGATGCGCACCAGCACCGGGAACATCGTCACGTTCTGCTGGATCGTTGCCTGCGGCTCGATCTTCAGGACCGATCCCTCGAACGGCCGGTTGGGGTAGGCGTCCACCGTGATCGTGGCCGGCAACCCCGGCTGAACCTTCCCAATGTCCGTCTCGTCCACCTGCGTGCGGACCTGGACGGTGTCGAGGTTGGCCATCCGGAAGAGCACGGTGCCGCCGCCCACGTCCGTCGTGGGCGACGAGATCACGGTGCCCAGCTCCACGTTTTTCGCGATGATCGTGCCCGCGAGGGGGGCGCGAATGCGCGTATCGGTCATGCGGTCGCGCGCGTTTTCGAGGTCGGTCTGAGCGCGCACCACCGCCGCGTTAGCGTTGGCGAAGCCCAGATTGGCGGTCTCGTACTCCGTCTGCGTGATCGCCTGCGCCTTGAACAGGGTGTCGGACCGCGCCCGCTGCGACGTCGCGTTGGTGAGCTGCGCTTGCGCCACGACGAGGTTCGCTTCGGCCTGCGCCAGGTTGTTGCGCGGGATGCGCGGGTCGATAGCCGCGAGCGCGTCCCCGCTTTTCACGTCATCGCCAGTCTGGACGTGCATCCCGATGATCTCGCCCGAGGCCTTGGACTTCACGTCGACCGTGAGGATGGGCTCGATGGCGCCCGAAGCGACGGCCGAGACCACTACGGTCCGGCGTTCCACGGGGACTGTTTCGTACATCGGCGCGGAGTCCGCCTTTTTGCAGGCGGCCACGCCGAGGAGCAGCATGGCGGCTGCCCGAATGTATGGGTTCACGGCTACCGTTCCGTCCTCTCGTCGCGCTCGACCTTACCGTCGAGCAAGTGAATCTGGCGGCGCGCATGCGCCGCGATGTCGTGTTCGTGCGTGACCAGCACGATGGTCTGGCCCGCGTCGTGGAGCTCTTCGAACAGCCCCATGATTTCGTTCCCCGTCGCGGAATCGAGATTCCCTGTGGGTTCGTCGGCGAGCAGGATGCTCGGTTCGTTCACGAGCGCCCGCGCGGTCGCGACGCGTTGCCGCTGGCCGCCCGATAGCTCGTTGGGGCGGTGGTCCATGCGGTCCCCCAGCCCCACGCGCTCGAGGGCGCGGGCGGCGCGCTCGCGTCGCTCTTTGGCGCCGAGCCCCGCGTAAATGAGGGGCAGTTCCACGTTGTGGAGCGCGTCGGCGCGCGGCAGCAGGTTGAACGTCTGGAAGACGAAGCCGATCTCCTTGTTCCGGATGCGGGCCAGCTGGTCGTCGGTCAAGTCGCTCACCTTCTGGCCGTTGAGCCAGTACTCGCCGGCGGTAGGCGTGTCGAGGCACCCGATCAGATTCATCAGGGTGGACTTGCCCGACCCCGACGGGCCCATGCAGGCCACGTACTCGTTCTTCTTGATCTGGATGTCGACGCCGCGCAGGGCGTGCACCACTTCCGCGCCCATGACGTACTCGCGCGTGAGCCGGTGCGTCAGGATGACGACGTCGGGCGAGGGCGTTTCGCCCGTGCGGAACGTGATCGGCTGGGTCGCGGTCACAGCTCGCGTCCCACCAGCGCCTCGAGCTGCGCCCGTGCGATGAGGTAGTCGAAGCGCACCCGGACGATGTTCTGCTCGGCCTGCGTGAGGGAGGCCTGCGACGTCAGGAGGTCGAGGATCGTCGCGGCCCCGACGCGGTAGCGCTCGTTCTGGACGCGCACATCCTCGGTGGCGGCGGCAACGTTGTCCCGAGCGATGGAGATCTTCTCGTAGGCCGTCGCGAGCGCCGCAATTTGCTGCGAGAGTTGAGCGTTCACGCGACGCCGCGTGTCTGCCGCGGCAGCTTCAGCGTTGTCGCGGGTGACGCCCGCGTTCACCTGTTGCTGCTCACGGGCGAACCCATTGAAAATGGTCCAGCTGAGGCCGAACGTCAGACTGTTCAGGTTGCGGTTGTTGTCGAACCCATCCCACGGCTTCGTAATGCCCTGACTGCTCGTGCGCCACGAGACGTTGAACGTCGGGAGGTAGGGGGCGCGAGCATCCCAGATTGAGGCCCGCGCGGCCCGTGCCTCCGCATCAGCCTGCTCGACCTGAGGCATGCGTTCGACTGCCAATGCGCGTAGTGCCACCGTGTCTGGGATCCCTGGCAGCGCGGAGTCGGGCACGGCGCGGACGGGCTGGTCCACGCCGATTTGGCGACCGAGCGTGGCTTGGTCGGACGCCAGGTTGGCCTGCGCCTCGAGCAATGCGATCCGCGCGTTGCCGTAGTCCACCGTGGAGCGCAACGAGTCCGAGCGCGTCGCCGATCCGGCGCGCAACTTCTCGACAGAAATCTGTAACTGCTGTTGCGCCCGCCGTACCTGGGACTGTGCGACTCGCACCAACTCCTCCGACGCGAGCGCATCGTAGAACGCCTGCTTGGTGAGAAGGGTCACCTGGAAACGCTCGTTGACGACGCCCGCCTCGGCGGCGTTGACTGACGCCTGGGCGTTGGCGCGACGGGCCAGTCTGCGGAATCCCGCAAAGAGGTCGAGGTTCGCTGTCAACGAGCTATTGAACGTGAAATCGCCAGGACCCACCGGGAAACCGTTGACGATGGACGAGTCGGTCTGCCGAATCGCGCTCGACGACAGGGTCAACGAGGGGAGAAACGCGCCGTAGGCCGCGCGCCGTTGAGCGCCGGCGTTACGCTGCTCTCCTCGCGCCTGGATCATCGTCGGCTGCACGAAGAGCGACCGCTGGATCGCTTCCGGCAAAGTGACCTCGAGGCGCTGCTGCAGCTGCGGCTGCTGCCCCTCGGCCGAAACGGCTACGGTCAATGCAAGAATGCCCGTCACCCAACGCATCAGTTCCGCCCCCCCTCGGGCTTGGCTTTGGTCGAGTCTCCCCTACGATGATGCTCGGCCTCCTCCACGAGTCGCTGATGCTGGGCGCGCTGCTCCGGCGTGAGCTGCGCGTCGATCTCGGCGCGTACCACCGCCTTGATCGAGTCGAATCGCGGCCGCACCTGGCCCCACAGCGCCTGGATTTCGGGGCGATGGCGCGCAAAGGCGGCCCGCACCGAGTCGGCCTGCGCGGGGGAGAGCTTCAGTTCGCGGGTCATGTAGGCGACCATGGCGTCGGGGCCCCGACCCTTGGGGCGGTCGTCGCGCTCGGTGACCTCGCTGAGCCCCCAACCGGCGGCGCCACCGGCGAGGAACACCACGGCGAGGAGCGCGACCGCGGACAACTTCGATCTATTCGGCATAGGCGTCTGGTCCATATCAGCGTTGCTCCACGAGCGAGGCGAACACAACGCTCGCGTCGGGTGGATCGGTTGCGGTCACGAGCGCGGTGAGGCCCGGCCCGCTGACAGGCGCCATGGCCGTGTCGAACGTCTCCAGCGGCTCGCGTGTCTGGAGGGCTCGGCCCAGCAGGAATCCGACCATCACGGCGGCGGCCGCAGCCACCGCGATGCCGCGCCGTGACCACTGGGCGAGCACCTCCCACGTCGGGACAGTCGCGGTAGCCAGCGCGCCGTCGTAACGCGCCATGACGCGCGCGACAAACGCCGCCTGGTCGCCCCGCGGCGGATCGAGCGCGCGCCGCAGCGCGGCGCCGAGCTCGGGATCGGGTCGGTGATCGAACGTCTTTTCGTCGTTCATGTGCTACGCTCCCTTCCAATCGGCCAGCAGCGCGCGCAGACGGCGCCGCGCGTGAAATACCTCGGATCGAACCGTGCCTTCGGGGATGCCGAGCATCTCGGCGATCTCCGCGTGCGAATACCCTTCAACGTCGAACAGCACCACCGCCGTGCGGCGCCGCGCCGGCAACTCGGCCAGCGCCACCCGCAACCGCTCCCCCAACTCGCTGCGCACCGCTTCGGTGTCGGGTCTCGGGCCTCCACCCACCAGCCCCGGATCGAGCGGCTCGACTCGCCGCACCTGCCGGCGGCGTCGGCGATCGGTCGCGGCGTTCGCGACGATCCGCATCAGCCAGGGACCGAAGGGCCGCCGGGCGTCGTACTGCCCCAGCTTGATCAGGGCAGAGAGAAACCCGTCCTGGGCCGCGTCGTCCGCCTCGTCGGGATCGCCGAGGACTGCTCGTGCGACGCGGCGTGCCTGCGGGGCGTAGCGTTCGACGAGCACGCCGAATGCCGCCCTTTCGCCCGACAACGTGCGGGCGACGAGGTCGGCTTCACCTGCTATACGCGCGGCCCCCTGGGGAGGTTGGGCGGGGGAATCAGGTGCCATCGGTGCGGCGGCGCGAGCGGCGCCGGGCCAGCGCGTAACTGGCTAATCCGAGCGCCATCGCGAGCGCTCCCGAGGCCAGCACCAGACTCGTCACGGTAGGGAACACGAGCAGCAACGCCCCCACGAGGGCGAACACGATCGACGCGGCGCCCGCGACCATGCGACGCGCGCCACCCGCCACCTGCACGAGTGCGATGGCGGCGGCCGCCTGCAGCTCGCGGCGCGACCGTTTGTGCGCGGCGGTCGCCGGGAGTTCCGGCGGGTCGGGTGCGCGAACCAACCGTGCGGGAAGCCGCCGTCGCTCGACCAACACGATCTCGCGACTCTGCGCCGCGTCGTGACGAAATTGCGCGGCCAGCGCATCGGTGAGCGTCTCGCACTCGGCGATGATGTCGAGCTCGTAGTTCCCGAGGAGACTCGAAACGTTGAGGTTGGTGGAGCCGACGCGGCCCCACTCGCGATCGACGACGAGCGTTTTGGCGTGCAGCATCGGGCCACGGTACTCGAAAACGCGGGCGCCGGCCCGGAGCAAGTCGCGATAGCCGATCCGGCTGAACGTGCGCACGACCGGGAGGTCGCTCGTGCCGGGAAGAATCAAGCGCACATCGACACCGCTCTTGGCCGCGTCCACGAGGGCCGCATAGAGCGGCGGCGGGGCGACGAGATAGGCGTCCGTGATCCACAGCCGCTCCCGCGCGGCCGCGGCGAGCATCTGCACAGCGCGGTAGGCGCGCGACTGGGCTGGCACGCCGTCAATGACGCGGACCGCCGACGAGCCGCACGGCTCGGACGCCGGGACGAGCGCATCCTCAGGAAGGGGCGGACCGGTGGTTGCCCATACCCGCGCGAACGTCGCCTCGAGCACCGCCACCGCCGGTCCGCGGACGGACAGCATTGTATCGCGCCATGGCATGCGCCCGCGCTCCGGGTCACCCGCCCACTCGTCGCCGATGCACAGCCCGCCCATCATCGCCTCACGCCCGTCGACCACGATGAGCTTGCGATGGTCACGGCTGAGCAGTTGGAAGATGCCGCTCGTGAGCAGCGGCCCGAATTTCCGGACCTCCGCTCCCGCGCGCCGCAGCTCGCGCCAAAACCGCCGGCTCGTCCCGGAGCTGCCGAAGGCGTCGTGCATCACCCGCACGGTCACGCCGGCGCGCGCCCGATCCTCCAGCGCGGCGGCGAAACGTCGCCCGGTGCGGTCATCGCGGATGATGTAGTTCTCGAAGTGGACGGTGCGGCGCGCGCCCGCGATCAGGTCGAGCATCGCCTCGAGCGCGGCCACGCTGTCGGGAATGTGCCGCAGGGCGTTGCCGGGAATCAGGCGCGCGGCGCTCGCGCGGTCGAGCGCGAGCGCGAGGCGGTCCGTCACCCTCCCGCTCCCCCGCCGAGACCGAGAGTGGCCTCCACGGGGCGCAGTGCCAGAATGCAGAAGGTGATGTGCTCGTCGAGCGGCACGCCCAGCTCCTCGGCGCCCTGCCGCACCTCGTCGCGATTCACGCCCCGCGCGAACGCCTTGTCTTTGAGTTTTTTCTTGACCGACGACACTTCGAGGTCGCCGAAGCTCTTGGAGGGACGCACCAACGCACAGGCGACGAGAAAGCCGCACAGCTCGTCCACGGCGAAGAGCGTCTTGGCCATCGCGGTGTCGCGGGGGACGCCGGTGTAGGTGCCGTGACCGAGAATCGCGCGGCGCACCGCTTCCGACACGCCTTTCTCTTGCAGTTGCCGGACGCCCCACGCCGGGTGCCCCTCGGTGGGCGAGTGCTCGGCGTTGGGATAGCGCTCGTAGTCGTAGTCGTGCAGCAAGCCCGCGAGGCCCCACGCCTCGACGTCCTCGCCCGCCTTCGTGGCGTAGGCGCGCATGGCCGCCTCGACCGCCAGCATGTGCTGCCGGAGGGAGGCGGATTGCGTGTGCTCGTGCATCAGTGCCAGGGCTTCGTCACGTGTCATGAGATGTTCACTTGCCAGCGTTCCGCCCACAAGGCCAGCATCAGGAGCGGCCACAACTTGCGGGCGTGATTCGCCTTGCCCGACCGGTGCTCGGCCAGGAGCGGCGTGTCGAGCAGCCGGTCGGCGAGGCGCGCCAGGCCGGTATTGAGCCACCGCGCCACCGGCACCGACAGGCCGCGCTTGCGACGGTCGATCACGGCATCGGGCACGAGCCCGCGCGCCGCTTCCTTTAATATCGCCTTGGTCGTGAAGCCTCGCACCTTGAGGGACGAAAGGGCGGGGAGGACCAGCTCCATGACCTCGCGATCCAGGAACGGCGCGCGAGCCTCGACCGACGCAAGCATCGTCGCCCGGTCGACCTTTACCAGGAGATCGTCCGGCAGATAGGTCATGAAATCGAGCCACAGGACGCGGTTCAACGGGTCGTCGTGCGGGAAGCCGGTCAGCTTGCAGGCGAGCTCCGGTACGACGCCCGGCAACGGGCCGAGCGCCCCGAACCAGGCGAGATGGCGCTCGAGCCAGGGCTGCTCCGCGGCGGCCACGAACTGCTTGAGCAGGAACTCGAGCGTGACTTTCCGCGTCGATGATGGCCAACGCTCCACCGCCCAGCGCAGCGCGCGGCGCACGGGACCGGGAAGGCGCAGCCATGCGGTGGCGGCCTTGTGCCCCAGGTACGTCGGATAGCCGCCGAACAGCTCGTCGGCACCCTCGCCAGAGAGCACGACTTTTACGTCGGCGCGGGCGGCCTCGGCGAGCAGGTAGGTCGGAAGAATCGCCGGGTCGCCGAGGGGCTCGGCCATGGAATGCGCCACGGTGTCCAAAGCGCGTCGCAGGCCGTCGTCATCCGCGGTGACGACGTGGTGCACGCTCTTGATGTCGTGGGTGACAGCTTCGGCGTAGGCGCTCTCGTCATAGCCAGGCTCGACGAAGCGCACGGCGTAGGTGTGGATGCGCTCGCCCGGCAACACCCGCGCGGCCGCCGCCACGAGGAGCGATGAATCGAGGCCTCCACTCGTGAATATGCCGAGCGGTACGTCGGACATGAGCTGGCGCTCCACGGCTCGGAGCAACGTGCTCTGCACTTGAGCCGCTTCCTCGAGCCGAGATGGCGCGGAGGCGACCGCCCCTGGGCTCCAGTAGGGGCGCTGTTCTACGCCATCGGCGCCGGCAACGAGCAGGTGCCCGGGGTCGAGCTTGTGGATGCCGTCGAACATCGTGTGCGGACCCGGGACGTAGCCGAGCGCGCGATACAGCTCGAGCGCCGTGCGGTTCACGCGGCGCGTCTGATCGGGAAACACGAGCAGCGCCTGGATCTCCGACGCGAACCGCAGCTCGCCCTCGCGCTCGGTCCAGAACATCGGCTTTTCTCCGGCGCGATCCCGCGCCAGGAGCAGGCGGCTGAGGCGGTCGTCCCAAACCGCGAGTCCGAACATCCCGTCGAGCCGCGCCACCGCACCCTCACCATGGCGTTCGTAGAACGGAACGATCGTTTCGATGTCGCCGCGCGACCGAAACGGGTAACCCCACGCCGTCGCTTCGCGCCGCAGCTCGGCAGCGTTGTAGATCTCGCCGTTGCAGACCATCCAGATCGCGCCGTCGGGACTTTGGAACGGCTGGTCGCCGGTGGTGAGATCCATGATCGCAAGGCGCCGCGCGCCGACCCGGGCGCGGCCATTGCCGACGATGCGCTCGCCGTCAGGTCCCCGGTGGCGCAGGGACTCGGCCATGCGAGAGACGGCGTCGGGGTGCCGCAGCTCCGCCCCGCGGCGGAGCGCTATTGCGCCGAAAATGCCGCACATGGTCCGTAGGCCGCGTACCGGCCCTCGACAGCCAGGAGGGGGAGGGTCGAGTCGAGCACGGCGCGCGTGGAGGCATCGCCGGTGCGGGTGATGAAGACCGTCGGCACGGGACAGCGGGCCAGCACGTCGCGCCAGTAATCCGCGGGCTTCAAGGGTGATCCGGGGACGGCGCGGAACGTGTCGACGTAGTCGGCGATGAAGTTGCTGGTCAGCTCGCGCCCAGTCGGCGTCGCGACGTCCACGATCTCACGCAAGTAGAAGGGAAGCGAAGGCGGAAGCGCGGAAATGCCGAGCACTCGAGCACCAGGCACCTGCGTGTTGCGGATGACCTGCGCGAGCGCCGCCGCGGAGCGGTCGTCGCCCACGGCGGCGAGGAGCGGACCGGAAACGAGAGGAATCGTCATGACGACGAGCGCGTAACCGGTGGCCGCAAGCATCGGCTGGGACCGCCGCACCGCGATCCAGACGAGTGCGGCAGAGACGACGAGCGCGATCCCCACGGCGAGCGCGGTGAGCGGGATCGTGGCTCGCTCGGCGGGGGTCAGGGCCATGGGCGCGGGCAGCCAGAGCGTCAGCGACGCGAGCGCGAGACCGAGGAGCGCAGCGAGCACGGCGTACGCGCGCCACGCCACGCCGAGTCCCTCGCGCGCGAACAGGCGCGCGGCGGTGAGGGCGAATGCCGGCATCAGCGGCAGCACATACTGCGGCAGCTTCGACTGGTTCAGTGTGAAGAATGCAAGCGGTCCGAGCACCCAGCAGGCCAGGAGGATCGCCTCGCCGGCATTCGGATTGTCTCGCCGCGCCAGCCAAGCCCAGCGCCAATGCTTCACGCGCGCGAGCGCCGGCACGATCCACGGGAACGCGGCGATGGGCACGATGGGCAGGTAGTACCACACCGGCGCCGTCCGATGGAACTTGGTCGTTGTGACTCGCTCCAGGGTCTCGCGCACGAACACATAGTGCGGGAACTCGGGGATGCGCATCGAGACGGCGATGAACCAGGGCAAGGCCACCAGCCCAAACGCGGCGAGGCCGCGTAACGGAAAGAGCCGGCGCAGGGGCCGGCCCGTGAGCAGGACGTGCGGCACGGCCGTGGCGAGCGGGACGAGGATCGCCACAGGGCCTTTGGTCAGAGCGCCGAGTCCTATCGCGGCCCAGGCGAGGATGGGTCGATCGTCCCAAAACGCGAGGATCGCGGCGGTGGTGCAGAAGGCGAGCGCGCTGTCGAAGATGGTGGCGCGAGCGTACGCCATGACCAGCGGCATCGTGGCGAGGGCGAGCCCTGCCAGCCAGCCGGCGTCCGATCCCCAGCGCCGCCGCGCGAACGCGACGATGATGGCAATGGTGGCGAGCGTGAACAGGTAGGCCGGAAGGCGCGCCGCCGTCTCCGTGGGTCCGAGCACCTCCATGGCCAACGCGGCGGCGGCGAAGTAGACGACGGGCTTGTCGAGATACGGCAGGCCCTCGAGGTGGGGCAGGAGATAATCGTTCGACGCCGCCATCTCGCGAGCGACTTCAGCGTTACGCCCCTCGTCGGGGTCAAAGAGGCGCGGGCCGCCGAGGTTGAACCCGAGCGCGACCGCGGCCGCCAGGACCAGCAGCCACAATCGCGGCACGTCAGGCCGGCTGGGCCGGCAACTGACTGACGGTGATGGGCACTGAGGCCTTCCGTTCCCCATCCACGGTGATCTCGAAACGGTACAGGCCCGCGTGGGGAAACGGGACGTCGAAGACGAGGACCGCCGCGGCCTCGATTTCGGTGACGCCCGCGGGCGGCTCGGCGAAGTTCACCG
>Ga0193737_1000134_pt1 | contig 10281 bp, 10 predicted proteins | sample L2m2metaG_FD_165510 | JGI IMG/M metagenome (GOLD analysis project Ga0193737, IMG submission 165510) | Soil microbial communities from a riparian zone of the East river system, Colorado, United States - L2m2 | ecosystem: Environmental > Terrestrial > Soil > Riparian zone | place: USA: East River... | reverse complement strand
TCGACACGCGCCCCACCCTCGCGTTCCGTCCGGCGCACCTGCTCACGGTCACCGCGGACTACGCACCGGGAGGCGCGGGCAGTGCGTGGGGTATCGGCGCCGACTTCCGGTACGCGAGCCGGCCGGCGCGGATCGAGCTGGAGGGCTTCGTCGATCCGCGGCGCGTTGCCGTGCGCGTGCTCGACGCGCGGGCGAGCTGGACCAGCGGGCAGGTCGAGGTCCGCTTACTGGTGGCCAATGCCCTCAACTACATCTACAATCTCGTTCCCGAGACGCTGGCACCCGTTCGCACGATCACCGTCACCGCCGCCTGGTCTTATTAGATTGAAACGCATGAAATTGCGATTCCTCGCCGTCCCGGTACTGGTCGCCGCATGCGGCGGGGACGCTTCGCGCTCGCCGGCGTGTGGTCTCGCCGTCATCGCCGGCCCGGCGCTGATTGAACAGCGGTTCCACAACGCGCGCGCCGTCATCACGGACCCGCCGCGCGGCCTCCCCGACTCGCTCCCCGCCATGGTCATCCAGCAAAGGCAGGCGTCGGTGCACGTCGGCTACGATGCGGAGGGCAAGGCGATCGTCATGGAATACGTCGGCGACAGTTTCCCCACGCGCGGCGGCTACGGCCTGCTGGTCGTCGATGACACGTCACAGCGCGCGGTGGGTGTGCTGGTTTATGAAGGGGTCGAGCCGCGGAACTATCCCCGCCTGGGGACGATTACGGGCGGCGCCGCCACCGCGAACCTGTACGGTGTCCGCGTCGATTGGGCCGGCGTCAGCAATCCCCGCTGCCCCTTCCTCGGCGCCGCCTCTTCCGCGCAACCGACTTCGTGACGCCAGTGGTCGCCGTCACCGCGCCGCGCCGGCGAGTGGAAGGGCGCGAGCGGGTCACCCTCAACACGTCCTACGTTCGCGCCCTCGACAGCGCCGGCCTGGCACCGCTCGCCTTGCCCACGATGCTCGCGCCCGAGCGCGCCGCCCTAGCGCTGCAGGGCAGCGCCGTACGCGGCCTAGTCTTGACGGGCGGCGAGGACGTCGAGCCGGCGCGCTACGGCGCCACCCCACACCCGAAGCTCGAGGAGCCCGACCCCGCGCGGGACGCCGCGGAGCTGGCGCTCATCGCGGCGGCGCGCGAACGTCGCCTCCCAATCCTCGCCATCTGCCGCGGGATCCAGATTCTCAACGTCGCGCTCGGCGGGACGCTGTATCAGGATCTGGCGAGCGAGCGGCCCGGCCCCATTGCCCACACGGGCGACGACGTGCGCCACACCGTCCGCATCGAGCCCGGATCGCTGCTCGAGCGCACACTCGGCACGCGCACCGCCACCGTCAACAGTCGCCATCACCAGGCGATTTGCGATCTCGCGCCGGGGCTGCGCGCCGTCTCATGGGCGGAGGATGGCCTGATCGAAGCCGTTGAGCCCGCCGACCCAGGGGCGTCGTGGATGTTGGCCGTCCAGTGGCACCCGGAAGATCTCAACGAGCGTGCGCTGTTCGACGGCTTCGCGCGGGCGGTGGCGTGAGTCCGCATCCCTTTCCGTCGCCCGAATGGGTCGCCGCCTACGGCGCCGCGATCAACGCCAGCGAACGGTATCGCGCGGCGTCGCTCGAATGGACGCATGGCTCGGTTGCGCTGATCGTGTCGGCGCATCCGGAAATCGGCGTTCCGAACGCCGTCGGTATCTGGCTCGACCTGGACCGCGGCGCGTGCCGCGAGTCGAAGGTCGTGACGGCGGACGACGCGCAGAACGCGGCGTTCGTGCTCACGGCGGAGTACCGCTATTGGAAGCAGATCATCCGGAAGGAGCTGGGTCCGATCGCGGGAATCATGCAGCGCAAGGTCGCGCTGAAGGGATCGCTCCCCATCGTCGTGCGGTTCATCAAGTCGGCTGAAGCCCTGGTGGAGGTGGCGACCACCGTTCCCACCCACTTCCTGGACGAGTGACCGACCCGCCAGCGACACGCTATAGTTGAATGATGCCGAAGCCCCCATCGGTGACGGACGTGCTGCTTCGCCTCACCGAGCTCTCGCAGGAGCTCGCGGGGGCATTCCGGCCCGCCACCATCGTCGAACTGGTGGCGCGGGCCATCACCGAACAGCTTGCCCCCGAGCGGCTGTCCATCATGCTGCTCGATGCCGATTCCAACCGCCTGGTCGTCGCCTATCACGACGGCCCCCGCCCCGCGACCACCGACGAGCCGCTGCTGCAGCTCGCGTTGCGCCGAGGGCCTCTCGTCATCCCCGAGCACGTCGCGGCGAGCGCCGCGAACCTGGGTGTTACGGTGCCGAACCCCGAGCCGGCGAGCTGGCTCGGCGCGCCGATTGCCGCGGTGGGCCGCACCATCGGCGCCGTGGCCCTCGAGGGAGAGCGCCCCGGCGCGCTGGGAGACGTCGCCCTCGCGTTCGTACGTGCCGTTCTCGCCCAGGCCGCCATCGCGCTCGAGAATGCGCGGCTGGTGGAGCTCCTTTCGAGCGGCAAGCGCGAGTGGGAGCAAACCGTCGACCGGATCAATCAGGCGATCTGCTTCATCGACTCTCACGGCGCGGTACGGCGGGCGAATCGCGTCTTCGCCGATCTGATCAAGCTCCCCGTGACCGCCCTTCACGGCCGCCCCTGGGTCACCCTGCTTCCCGCCGCCTGGATCGATCCCGTCGGCCGCCTCATCGCCTCGCCCGACGCCCCGCCCGTCGACGTGCGCGCCGGCGAGCGCATTCTCATCGCCACGGCCGTCGGCACCGGTGAGCCGGGAGCCGCCGTACTGTTGTTCGAAGACCAGACCGAGAAGCGCCGCCTTCAGGACCAACTCCTCCAGTCTGAGAAAATGTCGGCGATAGGTCAGCTGATCGCGGGCGTCGCGCATGACCTGAACAACCCCCTCGCCTCGGTCGTGGGGTTTGCCGACCTCCTGGGGGAGGCCGAGGACGTGCCCGAGCGGCTCGAGGAGCCGCTGGCGGTCATCCGGCAGGAGGCCGAGCGGGCGTCGGCGATAGTGCGCAACCTGCTCTCGTTCGCGCGGCGCCAGGAAGGCGAGCGGCAACTCCAGTCCATCCGCCCGATCCTCGAATCGACGATCCTGCTGCTCAAGAACCAGCTCATGGCGCAGCACGTCGAGCTCACGTTTACGGCAGAGCCCGGCCTGCCGGAAGTCGAAGTGCACGCGAACCAGATCAAACAGGTGTTCGTGAACATCATCAACAACGCCACCCAGGCGATCCGCAGCGCGAACGTCAGTGGCGGCCGCATCACCGTCCTCGCCAAGTGCTGGCTCGACGGCGTGGCGGTGAGTATCTCGGACAACGGACCAGGGATGCCGGAGTCCGTCGCCCAACACGTGTTCGAGCCGTTTTTCAGCACGAAGGGCGAGGGCGAAGGCACCGGATTGGGCCTGTCGATCTGCCAGGGCATCGTGAAGGAGCATGGGGGCAGCATGACGGTGGACGCCGGCCTGGGTACCGGCGCCACCTTTACCGTCGAGCTGCCGGGCGCCCAGGCTCGCCTCGCGACGACGGAGGTGGTGGCTGACGCTCATGCGGCCGCCGGCGCCGCCCCCCCCTCCCTCCCCTCGGGCGCGAGCGAGCGGCTCCGCGTCCTCGTCGTGGACGACGAACCGCACATCCTTCATTACATGCAGGCGACGCTCGAGAGCTGGGGCCACGAGGTCGTGCTGGCGTCCGACGGCAGCCAGGCGCTCAAGCGGGCGCTGACGCAGCCCTTCGACCTGATCATCTGCGATCTCCGCATGCCGCGTCTGGGCGGCCGCGAGATGTACCAGACGCTGTCCCAGATGCATCCCGCCGTCGCCGGTCGGATGGTGTTCGCCACCGGCGACACCGTGCGCGGCGACACGCTCCAATTCCTGGAGCGGCTGGGACGTCCCTTTCTCCAAAAGCCGTTCAAGCTGGACGAGTTGCGGCGCGTGCTTGCCGACGTGAAGTCGCCGGCCTAGGTGCGGGTCCTTCAGATCGATTCGGGCCGCGAATGGCGCGGCGGCCAGAACCAAGTGCGACTGCTGTGCCGGGAGCTGGCCCGCGAAGGCGTCGATCAGGTCCTGGTAACCAAGCAGGGGAGCGAGCTGGCGCGGCGCACGATGGCGGATGGTGGCACCGAGGTCGCCGAAACATCGTGGGGATGGGGCCTCGACCCTCGTGCTTGGTTTCGAATCGACCGCCTGGTCTCCCGCTTCAAACCAGATATCCTGCACGCGCACGACAGTCACGCGCTCTGGATGGCACCTCGAGACGCCGACGCGCGGGTCGTGGCCACGCGTCGCGTGGACTTCCACGTAGGGCGCTTCAGCACCTGGCGCAGCACCGATCGCATCATCGCCATCTCCAGGGCCATCAAAGAGATTCTTGCCGCCGACGGCGTCCCTGCGACCGAAATCACAGTCATCCCCAGCGGCATCGACCCCGATGAGGTCCATCGTGAGGCGGTGGAGCCCGCGCGAGTCCGGGCGCTGCTTCACCTCGCGGCGAACACCCCCCTCGCCGTCAACGTCGCCGCGCTCGTCGATCACAAGGACCAGCGCACGTTGATTCGCGCCGCACAGCACGCTCGTGCCGCGCGCCCCGACCTCCACTGGGCCATCGCAGGCGAGGGTGACCTGCGCGGGTCCCTCGCAGCCGAGATCAAACGCCTCGGGTTAGCCGACCGAGTCCATCTGCTGGGGTATGTAGACCGAGCCGATGCGCTCATTCGGGAGGAAGAAGGGTTGGGCAGCGTGATTCTCAATGCTTTGGCGCTGGGAAAGGCGGTCGTCGCGACCGCGGCGGGTGGAATCCCGGAGATCCTGCCCGCGGCCAACCTCGTCCCCGTTGGCGATTCGGCTGCACTCGCCGGGAAAGTGGTGGCAATGCTGGAGCACCCGTCCACCGTCCCCCTTCCCCCGCAGTTTACGGCCGCTGCGATGGCACAGAGCGTCTTGGCCGTGTATCACTCACTCGTCTAGATTGCAGAGCCATGATCTACGTCTGCGTCCCCGTCCACAACGAAGCGCGCACCGCAGGGCTGGTGCTCTGGAAGGTGCGGCAGGTATTCACCGCCTTCGCCCGGGAATACCACATTCTCGCGTGCGACGACGGGTCGACCGACGGGACGGGCGAGATCCTCGCCTCCTACGGCCGCGTGTTGCCGATGACCCTGATCACGCATGCAGCCCGCCAGGGCTACGCCCGCAGCCTCGAGGAGCTACTGCGCCTCGCCCTGCAGCGCACCGACCGGCCCAAGCGTGACTGCGCGATCACGCTCCACGCCGACTTCGTGCATGCTCCCGAGACGATGGAAGAAATGGTGAAGCGGCTCGAGTCCGGCGCCGATCTGGTGGTGGGAGAGGTGGCCCATTCGTTGGGCACGCGCTCGTGGGGGGAGCGCTGGGTGCGGCGCTTCGCGCCGCGGCTGCTCCCGGTCGCGGGCGTGCGCGATAGCGTATCGGGCTTCACGGCCCTGCGCCTCATCGTCCTCCGCCAGGCGACCAAGGGGGGCGCCACCGTGCCGCTCTTGACGACCGACGGCTGGTGCGCCAACGCCGAGCTGCTGGCGCGCCTCGCGCCTCAGGCGCGGCGCATCGAGACGGTTCCCATGTCCGCCCGCTACGACCTACAGCAGCGGCCCTCACGCGTGAAGCCCTGGCATCAGTTATTGGCGGCGTGGCGCGGCCGGAGCGTGGTCCGCGCGGCCCGCAGCGCCGCGGTCGCGCTCGCGTTGGCCGCCGCCCCCGGAGCCCTCGGCGGTCAGGACACAGCCCACGCGCGTTTGCCCGCGGCAGCAGCGCTGGTGTATGCGGTGCCCTTCCCGGTTGGAGAGCGCCTCACCTACGGGGCGAAGTACGGCATCTTCAGCGTCGGAAGCGCGGTGATGGAAGTGATGGGGATCGATACCGTGCGCGGGATCGAGACCGTCCACATGCAGTTCCGCATCTCGGGCGGGGCGCTGTGGTATCACCTCGACCAGACCATCGAGTCGTGGGTGGGCCGGCACGACTTTCAGTCGCGCCGCTTTCGCTCCATCCAGGACGAGCGCGATCGGCACCGCGAACGCAGCTACGAGATCTACCCGGACTCGGGGTTCTACCGGGAAGCGGGGCGTGACACGACTTTCGCGACGGTCGCGGAGCCCCTCGACGACGCCGCGTTCCTGTACTGGGTCCGGACCGTCCCGCTCGAGATCGGGAAGCGGTACGAGTACTCGCGCTACTTCCGGCCCGATCGCAATCCGGTGATCATCGAAGTCCTCGGCCGCGAGCGCGTGAACGTCGCGGGGAAGAAGTGGAACGCCATCGTGGTGCGGCCCAAGATTCCCCAGGGGCGCGGCATTTTCTCCGAGCGATCGGAGACGCGCATCTGGTTGTCCGACGATCCGCGCCGCCTCGTGTTGGCGATTCAGTCCACCTTCTCGTTCGGTCAGGTCACGTTGAAGCTCAAGGAGTTCTCCGTTCCGGAGCATCCATGACGGACTACCGCGAAGCAGACTTCGCCCGCCTCAAGACCGTCCCCATCGCCCGCCGCTCCAACAAAGTCGATCCCTCACTGCTGGCGCACCCGCCCGGCGCTGATCGAACCTTCGATGCCTTCTGGAAGGCGCTTCCCGCGATCCTCGCGGCGCAGGACCTGCGCTACGTGGTGGACGCGATCGTCGCAGCCGCCGGACGGCGCGCGGTGGTGGCGATGTTGGGCGGCCACGTCGTCAAAGTCGGTCTGGGCCCGCTGCTGATCGAGTTGATGCGCCGCAAGGCGGTGACGCACGTCGCGATGAACGGCAGCGCCGCGATCCATGATTTCGAACTGGCAGCGTTCGGGGGAACGAGCGAGGACGTGGCCGCGGGTCTCGGCGACGGGACTTTCGGCATGGCGGAGGAAACGGGACGCGACATGAACGCCGCCCTCGCGCGGGGCGCCAAAAGCGACCAGGGCGCGGGCGAAGCGCTGGCGGAGTACCTGCGTGGGCGCAAGGAGCTGCCGGGTCGCGACGTCTCGGTGCTCGTCGCGTGCGCCGAGCTGGGCGTGCCCGTCACGGTGCACGCCGCCGTGGGCGCGGAGATCATCCACCAGCACCCTACCGCAGATGGCGCAACGCTCGGCGCAACCAGCCACCGCGACTTCAAGCGGCTCGCCGGCGTGCTGCCCGACCTCGATGACGGCGGCGTCGTCCTGAACCTGGGCAGCGCCGTCGTAATGCCTGAGGTGTTCCTCAAGGCGCTGACGATCGCGCGCAACCTGCACGCCGGGAAACCCAAGAACTTCACGGCCTGCGACTGCGACATGCAGCGGCACTACCGGCCACGGGTCAACGTGGTCGAGCGGCCCACGCTCGCGGGCGGCCGGGGCATTCAGCTCACCGGCCACCACGAGATTCTGTTTCCCTTGATCAGCTGGGCCGTGCTGGCCCAGCTCGATGCGCGGTAGGATTAGGCGGCGGAACGCCCTTTGATCATGTCGCGCAGCTTGTCGGCCGTGCTCGGACTGACGAGCCGCAAGGCGAGATAGAAGAGGAATCCGATGGCGGCGAGCCACAGCACGGTCATCGCGAGACCGAAGAGGCTCCCGAGGATGCCAAACACCAGCTTCAAAGCAAGCCATGCCACGACGGCGAGCACGGCAAACCCCAGTATACTCCGGAACATGGTCCCCCCCCCTCCGTGGTATCCGGTACGTCTTCTGCGGGCGTACGCCTAAATGTCGCACAAAGTTTCGTCCTGTGAAGTGATTGTCGTGGGGGGCGGCGTCATCGGCGCCGCCTGCGCCCGCGCCGCCGCCCTGCGCGGCCTCCAGGTGGCCCTGTGCGAACCCGGTCCCGACCGCGCCGCGGCATCCCCGGCGTCGGCCGGCATGCTCGCCGCCCAGATCGAGCCCGCCGACGACGTGATGCGCGGCCTGGGTGTGCGGGGCCGCGATCTCTACGAAACCCTGGCTCCCGCTCTGCGCGAAACCACCGGCCTCGACATCGGGTTCTGGCGCGCGGGCATCGCATCGATCGCCTTCGACGACGCCAGCGCCGATCAGCTGCGGGACGCGGTCGCTCAGCAGCGTCAGGCAGGGCTGCGCTGCGACTGGCTGGAAGCCGAGGACGTGCTGGAGCGGTTCCCCGGCGCGGCACCCGATGCTCGTGGGGCCCTGTTCGCACCCGAAGACGGCGCTGTCGACCCGGCGGCGCTCACGCGCGCCCTGCTCGCCGACGGCAGCCGCCTGGGTGTGACCCTGCTTCCGGAACGCGTCGTGCAGATCGTGACGGCGGAAAAGCACGCGCACGTCACGGGGGTCGCGCTGGCGCACCGCACGGTCGCCGCTCAACACGTCGTCGTCGCCGCCGGCGCGTGGTCTCCCGGAATCGGAGGACTGCCTCGGGCCTTGCCCGTCGAGCCGGTGCGCGGCCAGATGGCCGCGGCCCCCTGGCCCTCCGCGACGCCGCCCGCCATCCTCTATTGCAATCACGGGTACGTCCTCGCACGCGGTAACGAAGCGTTGATGGGAAGCACGATGGAGCATGCCGGATTTGACGGCCGGATCACCGACGCGGGAATCGCACAGGTCGTGGACGGCGCCAGGCGCCTCCTGCCCGCGCTCGCTGCCACCCCACCCACGCGCACGTGGGCGGGGCTGCGGCCCGTAACACCAGACGGCCGGCCGATTGTCGGCGGCGATCCCGAGACGGAAGGGTTGTGGTTCGCCACCGGGCATGGCCGGAACGGCATCCTGCTCGCCGCCCTGACAGGGGACGCAATTGGGACACTGCTCGCGGGCGAAGCGATGGATGTAGACATCGCTCCGTTCTCCCCCGCGCGCGCCGTCAGCAATCAGCCGTCCGCGGACCACTGATGGCAGATCGCTGACAGCGATGTTCAAGACCTGCGCCTTCTGCAACGCACCCTTCGACGGTGACGGCGGCCCCTCCGGGCTCGGCGTGGGTCGGCGCCTGGCGTTCGACGAGTGGCGCGGACGGCTCTGGGTCGTGTGCTCGAAGTGCAGCCGCTGGAACCTCACGCCCCTCGACGACCGGCTCGATCGGATCGAAGCCGTCGCCCGCGCGGCGCGGGACGAACGAGGTGGGAGTCGCATCGTGGCCGCCACCGACCAAGTGTCGCTGATCCGCTGGCAGCGCTACGACCTGGTGCGCGTCGGGAAGCCGCCGCGGGTGGAGCTCGCCACCTGGCGGTACGGCGAGCGCCTGCGCACGCGCCAACGCGAGCGCATGAAGGTCGTGGTCCCGCTCACGGTCGCGGCCATCGGTCTTGGCATCGCGGCCAACGTCGCCGCCGGCGGGGGACTCGGCGTGTTCGTGTGGAACCTGCACCGCCTCGTGGATTCGGCGTACATCGGGCTCGTGGGCAGGCGCAGAGTCGTGCTCTCCGAGCCGCCGATCTGCGCCCACTGCGGCACGCTCATGAATCTCCGTGCACGCCACGTGCAGTTCGCGCGCGTCGTCCCCGACGCCCACGCCGAAGTCGCCATCGTCCTGAGTTGCCCGAACTGCCGGCGGGAGGGGGCCCAACTGATCGGAGGAGACGCGGTCCAGGTGCTCCGCCAGGGGCTCACGTACTTGAACGTCACCCGCAGCGGCAGGAGACGGGCGGAGGACGCCGCGCGTGTCGTAGATCAGATCGGAGGCGCCGACCGGCTGGTGCACGACGTGGCGCGGCGGGAGGTCACCCTGCGGTCGCTCCGCCCCGAACGGCGGCTCGCCCTCGAGATGGCGGTGGACGAGCGCGCCGAGGTCGAGGAGCTGGAGCGGCAGTGGCGGGAGGCCGAGGAGATCGCCGAGATCGCCGACGGAACCTTGAGCACGTCAGAGCAGGTCGAGGAGGAGCTGCGCCGCCTGAAACGGAACCTCGGCGATCAACCATCCGGTTGAATTTTGGGCTACCAGACGCTCCAAGCGCCCACTATCTTCGAGACTCCAATGGCCGCGCCCCTGGTCCAGATCACCCTCCCCCCCTCAGCCTCCGAGCCTCAGCGGAAGCCGCCCTGGCTCAAGGTCAAAGCGCCGGGAGGCCCGACCTACCTCGCCCTGAAGCACATGATGCGCGACCTCAAGCTGCACACGGTGTGCGAGGAAGCGCACTGCCCCAACATCGGCGAATGCTGGGAGCACAAAGCGGCGACGTTCATGATCCTGGGCGACGTGTGCACGAGGAATTGCGCGTACTGCGCCGTGGCGCACGGCACGCCGACGGCCCTCGACGCCGACGAGCCCGTCCGGCTGGCCGAGGCGGTCGCGCAGATGGGACTGCGCCACGTCGTGATCACGAGCGTGGATCGTGACGACTTGCCGAACGGCGGCGCCGAGATCT
>Ga0193737_1000133_pt1 | contig 10291 bp, 10 predicted proteins | sample L2m2metaG_FD_165510 | JGI IMG/M metagenome (GOLD analysis project Ga0193737, IMG submission 165510) | Soil microbial communities from a riparian zone of the East river system, Colorado, United States - L2m2 | ecosystem: Environmental > Terrestrial > Soil > Riparian zone | place: USA: East River... | reverse complement strand
GCGATCCAGCACTCCCCGCGCGGCAGCCAGGTGGTGGTGCAGGCGGCCCCGGTCCTAGCTTCGGCCACCGTGGGGATCGAGCTTTCCGTGGCGGACCAGGGGCCCGGGATCCGCCCGGAGGACATGGCCAACATCTTCGAGCCGTTCTTCACCCGGCGGCGCGGCGGGACGGGGTTGGGGCTCTCGATCGTCCAACGGATCGTCGAGCAGCACGGCGGAGAGGTCGAGGCAGAGAATCGCGAAACCGGCGGCGCCCTGATCACGGTGCGCCTGAAGCGGGCGGTGGGAGTGACGGCATGACGAAACCCAAAATCCTGATCGTCGACGACGAAGAGCGGATCCGCTTCGCGGTCCGCGACTTCCTCGAGCTGCAGGATTATGAGGTCGTGGAAGCCGACACCTGCGCGGCAGCGGAGGAAGTCTGCCGCGACTCCCACCCCGACGCCGCTGTCCTCGACTACGGGCTCCCCGACGGCAACGCGCTCGAGCTGCTGCCGCGCCTCAAGACGCTCGATCCCGATCTACCCGTGGTCATCCTCACAGGCCAGGGCACGATCGACCTCGCGGTCCGCGCCATCAAGGAGGGCGCCGACCACTTCCTCATGAAGCCCGTCGAGCTCCCCGCCCTGCTCGTGCTGTTACAGCGGCTGATCGAACGGGAGCGGACCCACCGCCGCGACCTCGCGGGCGAAGCGCGTCGCGGCCGCGCCGAGTTGAACCCCTTCCTGGGCGGGAGCCCCGCGATGCGGCGCCTCGCTGAGCAAGCGGAGAAGATGGCCGACGCCGATAGTCCGGTGCTGATTCTGGGGGAGACGGGCGCCGGCAAGGGCGTGCTGGCGCGCTGGCTGCACGAGCACTCGCCGCGGGCGCGCGAGGCGTTCGTCGATCTGAATTGCGCGGGGCTTTCGCGCGAGCTACTCGAGTCCGAGTTGTTCGGCTATGCCAAGGGCGCGTTCACCGGAGCCGCCAGCAACAAGCTCGGCCTGCTCGAGGTCGCGCACCGCGGGACCGTGTTTCTGGACGAGATCGGCGACGTCGATCCGCTGATCCAGCCGAAACTCCTCACCGTGCTCGAGGACAAGCGCTTCCGCCGCCTCGGCGACGTGCGCGACCGCACCGTCGACCTGCGGCTCATCGCCGCGACCTCGCACGACCTCGCCCGCCTCTCCCAGGAGCAGCGCTTCAGGAGCGACCTGTATTTCCGCATCAGTACGCTGGTGCTGCGCGTGCCGCCGCTGCGGGAGCGCCGTGAGGACACGGCACTCATCGCCACCGACCTTCTCGAGCGGCTCTCGGTACCGCGCGGCCGCCGGGCCAGCCTCAGTCCCGCGGCGCTCACCGCCTTACAGGCTTATCCCTGGCCGGGCAACATCCGCGAGCTCCGCAACGTGCTGGAGCGCGCCGTGCTGCTGTCGACCGACGCCGTGCTCGGTCCCGCCGACCTGCATTTCGATCCCTTGCCGCAGGGCACGGCGGCCGCGCCGTCCACCGACGGGTCGCTCACGCTCGCCGAGCTGGAACGGCGTCACATCGAACACGTGCTCCAGCAGGTGGGCGGTCGCGTGGCCGAGGCCGCCACGCGCCTGGGCATTCCGCGCAGCACACTCTACCAGAAGATCAAATCCCTTCGCATCGACGTGTCCAAGTCCTAGAAGGCGCCGGTCCCGAATCCAGAAAAAATCCCGCCCCGAGTCCCCCCTCCAAATACAACTCGCGTAATCCCAGTCGATTAGCGCTTCGCCCCCACGGGGCACGCGCCTTGCCTTATCCCCCTCCGGCAGCAGTCGATCCACCTGTTTCGCTGGAGTCGGAGTGCCTCATATCCTGGTTGTCGACGACGAAGAATCGATCCTGTTCGCGATTGAGCAGTACATCCTCGCGCAGGACTGCACCGTGGACTGCGCGCGAGAAATAGAAGAAGCGCAGGCCCTGCTGGACAACATCCGTTACGACCTCGTGATCGCCGATCTCCGCCTGAGCGGGATCCACGGCGCCGAGGGCCTCGACCTCGTGAGCATGGTGCGGGCGTGCTGTCCCAAGACGCGCATCATCGTGCTCACCGCGTACAGCTCCGCCGACGTCGCGCAGGAAGCGCTGCGCCGCGGGGCCGATGCATTCCTGCACAAGTCCACGGCACTCTCTGAGGTCGCGCGCGTCGCGATGCAGGTGCTGGGATGTGCCGTCTAATGCAGCTCATCGATCATATTCTCGCCACCGACGGCCTCACGGTCCGGTTCCAGCCGGTCGTGGAGCTCGAGGGCGAGACACTTCGTCTGCACACGCTCGAATGTCTGACCCGTGGCCCCGAGGGCAGTAACGCGGCCCGGGCGGACGTCATGTTCGAGTACGTGCGCCGCAAGCGGGTCGAGCCGATCGTCGACCGCGCCTGTATCACCGCCGCGCTGCAAGCCGCGGCGGCTCTACCCGGAACCCCACGGCTGTCGCTGAACGTGCACGCGTCGACGCTGGGCCGGGATGCGGACTTTCCATCGTTCTTGGACGCCGTTACCGACCGCCAGGGCATTCACCCATCTCGTCTCACGATCGAAATCGTTGAGCACGCGCGGGCCTGGGACGGCGTCACATTTTCGCGGGCGCTGCAAGCGCTCCGCACGCTGGGCGCGCGCATCGCGCTCGACGACGTTGGGCTCGGGCACTCCAACTACGGGATGATGCTCGACACCCAGCCGGAATACCTGAAGATCGATCGGTACTTCGTCCATGGCGCGCACGGCGACGTACAGCGCCGCGCGGTCCTGGATTCCATTGCCCAGCTGGGCCTCAAGCTCGGCGCACGCGTCGTCGGCGAGGGCGTGGAAGACTCGACGGATCTCCTCTCCCTACAAGAGTTCGGTATCGACCTCGCCCAGGGGTACCTCTTCGCCGCGCCGCTTTCCGCTGCCGAGTTGCTCGGCAGCGGTTGGCTGCCGGAACCTTCACTCACCAGGTAAGGACCGATCATGCCGAGCAAGCGAATTCTGTTGGCCGACGACTCTGTCACCGCGCTGACCATGCATCGCATGATCCTCGCGGGTGCGGGCTACGAGCTGCTGACGGCCCAGGACGGGCAGGAGGCGATCGAGCTCGCCACGGCGGAGCAGCCGGACCTCATCCTGATGGACGTGGTCATGCCGCGAAAGACTGGGTTCGAGGCGACGCGGTTCCTGCGCAAGCAGGAAGCGACCAAGGGGATTCCGGTCATCATGGTCACCACGCGCGCGGAGCCGAAGATCCTCGAGATCTGCTTCCAGTGCGGGTGCAACGACTACATCAACAAGCCGGTCGACGGCGCGGTGCTGCTCGCCAAAGTGCGCAGCATCCTGGGGAACTGAGACCATCATGGGCATGCGCGTTGAATCCGCGGAGGAGCGTCTCGCCCGCCTGGAAGAGCAGGTGGACCTGTGGCGCACCGAGCACGATCACCAGACCGAGCGCGAGCTGCTGCTGCGCCAGCGGCTCGAGGACCAGGTCGCGGGTAACCGCCGCTGCGTCGAGCAGCTCGCGGCGGCCGAGCAGCGCGTCGGCCACCTGGCGAAGCTCCAGGCCGCCGTGCGGGAGCTGCACGAAGCGGCGATGCCGGCCGATGTGCTCACGACGATCAAAGAGATCGTCGCGAATCTCGTCGGCTGTGAAGAGATGGGCATCTATGCGCGCCGGCCCGACGGCGGACTCACGCTGCTCGACGGTATCGGCGTGGACGCCGATCACGGCGGTACCGAGGCATCCGCGATTGTTTCCATCCCGCTCCACCTGAACGGGCGCGTGGTCGGGGTCATCGCGCTGTTCAAGCTGCTGCCGCAGAAGAGCGGCATCGAGCCAGTCGATACGGAGCTGTTCGAGGTGCTGTCGACGCACGCCGCCCGCGCGCTGCACCACGCGGGCCTTCGCGCGTGGGCGCGGTCGCAGGGGGTGTGCCTGTGAGTCGCGAAGTCCTGTTCGGCCTGGGTGACCTGGCCGACCGCATGGCGGCGCTCGTCGGCGAGGACGCTTCCCTGGCGACGGTGGAGGTCGCAGCCGACGCGGCGACGGCCTACGTCCACGTGGGACAGCTGTTCACGTCTCCCGCGGCGTGCACGGTCACGACAATCCTCGGCTCCTGCGTGTCGGTCTGTTTGTGGGATCCGGCGACCGGCGCCGGCGGTCTCAATCACTTCCTGCTGCCGCAGTGCGTGGAGAACGGCATCTCCTCGCCCCGCTTCGGCAACGTCGCAATCCACCGCCTGCTCGACGAGCTGGCCACGCTGGGAAGCGCACGCCAGCGGCTCAAGGCCAAGATCTTCGGCGGCGCCAGCGTCATCGACGCCTTTCAATCGGCGAACGAGTCCCTCGGCATGAAGAACGTCGACCTCGCACGCCGCTTGCTCGCCGATGCGGGCATCCCGATTGTCGCCGAGGACGTCGGCGGCGCGCAGGGCCGCAAACTCGTCTTCCAGACCGGCGACGGCACCGCGTGGGTCCGAAAGATCTGACGATGGCGCTCACCGATCGCGACCGCGACCTCTTGCTCCAAACGTTCCTCACCGAGGCCGGCGAGCATCTCCGCGCCCTTGAGGAGGCGCTGGTGGCGCTCGAGGCCCGGCCCGACGACGCGGAGCTGGTCAACGGGATCTTCCGCATCGCGCACAGCCTCAAGGGCGACGCGTTGATGGTCGGCTTTCCGCGCATCGCCGAGTTCGCGCATGGCCTCGAGGACCTGCTCGAGCGCCTGCGCGACGGCGACGTCGCGGTCGATGGAGACCTCATCAGCTTGCTGCTCCGCGCTGTCGACGTGTTGCGTGCCCTGCTCGCGGGCGCCGCCGCGGGCCAGGATTCACTCCCGGCGGATTGCGAAGCCACCAAGGCTGCGCTCGTCGCGGCCTGCGGCGGCCCGGCCAACGAAGCGACGGCGCCCACCGAGCATGCCGCCGCGACGACCGGATCGGTCGCCGCGGAGGGCACGACCCTACGCGTGGACGTCGCGAAGCTCGATCGGATGCTCAACCTGACAGGCGAGATCGCGATTGCCCGCGGGCGCGTGGCCCAGATGATGGCCGCACTGCCGGCGGACGTCGGCCAACAGATCCTCGAGGCGCACCGCGACGCCGACCGCCTGCAGATGGAGCTCCAAGAGCAGGTGATGAAGGCGCGGATGGTGCCGGTGGGTCCCTTCTTCCGGCAGTACGCCCGAACGGTGCGGGACGTCGCCCGCGCGCACGGCAAGGCCGTGCGGCTGATGATCGAGGGGGACGAGGTCGAGATGGACACGCGCGTGGTGGAACGGCTGCGCGATCCATTGACCCACATGATCCGGAACTCGATCGACCACGGCATCGAGTCGCCGGAGCTGCGCGCCGCGTTGGGGAAGACCCCGGAAGGGTGCCTCACCCTACGAGCCGCGCACGACGGCGGGCTCATCGTGATCGAGGTGCGCGACGACGGCGCCGGCTTCAACCGGCTTCGCATCGCGGAACGCGCCCGCGCGACGGGCCTCGCCTCGGCACCGGAGCAGCTCCCGGACGCCGAGCTGCTGGCGCTCGTCTTCGCCCCGGGCTTCTCCACGGCCGAGGCGGTCACCGATCTGTCCGGGCGCGGCGTGGGCATGGACGTCGTGCGCCGCAACATCGAGGGACTGCGCGGCACGCTCGCGATCGAGAGCGCGGATGGGGAAGGGGCGGCGGTCACGATTCGTCTGCCGCTCACCCTGGCGATCATCGACGGGTTCGGTGTCGGCGTCGGAGACGAGACCTACGTCGTCCCGCTCGACGCGGTGCTGGAATGCCTGGCGCTGCCATCAGATTCGCATCGCGACGGCAATGGCCACGGCGTGATCAACCTCCGTGGTGAGCCGCTGCCCTTCATCCGCCTGCGCGACCGCTTCAACGCTGCCGGCGCAGCGCCGCGGCGCGAGCACGTGCTGGTCGTGCAGCATGCCGGCGGCCGGGCGGGGATCGCGGTCGATGCGCTCTACGGCGAACGGCAAGCGGTCATCAAGTCCCTGGGCGCTGGGCTCGACGGCCTGTCAGGCCTGTCCGGCTCCACGATCCTCGGCGATGGCCGTGTGGCACTGATTCTCGATGTCCCCGCTCTGCTCCGGGAAGCAGTCGGACGGGCGGCCAACCACAACGGGGCGGCGGTCGGTACGACGCCTGCCCTCACACTTTCCTGAAAAGGACGCACGCAATGTTGCAGAACATGTCGATCGGCAAGCGCCTCGCAGTGGGCTTCGGCCTGTTGCTCGCGCTCGTCGCCCTGGTAGCAGGGTCCGGCTACCGCAGCACCCGCATCGCTTCGAGCCTCGCGATGCAGGTGCTCAAGGTCGAGTCCCCGCTCGTCGAGCATTCGCAGCGTGTGCGGGCGAACACCCTCGGCCTGCGCCGCTACGAGAAGGACGTGTTCCTGAATATCGCGACGCCCGAGAAGGTGTCGGAGTACGTCACCAAGTGGAAAGACCAGCGCGACCGGCTGCTCGAGCGGATCGCGGTGCTCGACAGCTTGGAGACCGACGATTCGGGCAAGGCCGTGATTCGCTCGATGCGCGCCGATGCGGCGACGTACGAGCAGGGGTTCAACCACGTGCTCGCCCTGATCGAACAGGGGAAGGTCAAGACGCCCGCCGAGGCCAACGCGGCCATGGCGGACGTGAAGGACGAAGTGCACCGGCTCGAGCAGTCGGCGTACGACTACGCCGTCGCTAGCTCCCAACAGATGGCGAGCCGGGCGCCGGTCGTCAGCGCACAGATCAGCCGTGCCCTCACGATCACGCTGCTCGCCCTGGCCCTCGCGCTCGTTGTGGGCATCGCACTGAGCATGCTGATCGCCCGCTCGATCACCACTCCGTTGCTCGCAGCAGTCTCGGCGGCCAATCAAGTGGCCGAGGGCGACGTCGACGTGCGCGTGGATGCCACGTCGCGCGACGAGACGGGCCAGCTGTTGCAGGCGATGGGCCGCATGATCGCATCGACCAAGGAGAAGGTGGACGCGGCGGTGCAGATCTCCAAGGGAGATCTCACGATCGCGGTCACCCCGCTGTCCGCCAAGGACGCGCTCGGCACAGCCCTCCAGGGCATGATCGCCAAGCTGTCCCAGGTGATCGGTGAAGTGCGGGCGGGCGCCAACGCGCTCAGCTCTGCCGCGGCGCAGGTGTCGTCCACCTCGCAGGGCCTGTCACAGGGCACGAGCGAGCAGGCCGCGTCGGTCGAGGAGACCACGTCGAGCCTCGAGCAGATGAGCGCCTCGATCGCCAAGAACGCCGACAACAGCCGCCAGCTCGAGCAGACCGCCGTCAAGGCGGCGCGCGACGGTGAAGAGAGCGGCAAGGCCGTGCTCGAGACCGTGCAGGCCATGGTCGCGATCGCCGACAAGATCACCATCATCGAAGAGATCGCGTATCAGACCAACCTGCTTGCCTTGAACGCCGCGATCGAAGCGGCGCGCGCTGGCGAGCACGGCAAAGGCTTCGCCGTCGTCGCTACCGAAGTGCGCAAGCTCGCCGAGCGCAGCCAGACGGCCGCCAAGGAAATCGGCGGGCTGGCGGGCTCGAGCGTGAAGGTCGCCGAGCGTTCCGGACAGCTGCTCACCGAACTGGTGCCGTCGATTCGCAAGTCGGCCGAGACGGTGCAGGAAGTGGCGGCCGCGACCGCCGAGCAGGCGTCCGGCGTCTCGCAGATCAACCGCGCCTTGACGGGCGTGGATCAGGTGACGCAACGCAACGCGTCCGCATCCGAGGAGCTCGCCTCCACGGCCGAGGAGATGGCCAGCCAGGCCGAGAGCCTGCAGCAGCTCATGGCCTTCTTCCGGGTGACCGGCATGGCCGACGCGCCGGTGAAGGCTCCTGTAAAAGCGGCCAAGCCGACAGGCAACGGACACAAGCGCGCCCCCGCCCCCGCCCCGGCGTTGCCGGTGCTGGCGCATGACGACAACGGGTTCACCCGCTTCTAGGAAGGAGACGCACATGACGATGCAATACCTCTCCTTCCAGCTCGCGGGCGAAGAATTCGCCTTCGGCATCCTGAAGGTGAAGGAGATCCTGGAGTACGACACGATCACGCGCGTGCCCAATGCGCCGGTCGCCGTCCGCGGAGTGATCAATCTCCGCGGCAGCGTGGTGCCGGTGGTGGATCTCGCGCTGCAGTTCGGCCTGGCGCCGACCGCGATCACGAAGCGCACCTGCATCGTGATCGTCGAAGCCCGGGTGGATGGCGTGGATCTGGTGATGGGCGTGCTGGCGGACGCGGTGAGCCAGGTGATCGACCTGGGCCCCGAGGCCATCGAGCCACCGCCCGCCTTCGGCAGCCGGGTCAGCGTGGCGTACTTGGTGGGCATGGGCAAGCTCGACGACAAGAAGTTCGTGCTGATTCTCGACATAGACCGGCTGTTGGGCGACGTCACGTTGCCCACACCAGCCAATGCAGAAATGGAGACCGTATGAAGCGAACACTGATCGGCCTGGCGCTCGTGGTGGGGGCCTTCACGGCCCCCGCCCCCGCTCAGGCGCAGGACAAGGAGTTCGTCGTGATCGTGAACACGTTCAATCCGTTCGTCACGATCCGCGCCGACGACCTGTCCCGCATTTTCCTCAAGAAGAGCGCGACCTGGGGCAATGGCCAGGCGGCGCAGCCCGTGGACCAGCCTGAGGGTTCCACGCTGCGGCGGCGCTTCACGGCCCGTGTGCTGAACCGCGACACGGCGTCGATGAAGAGCTACTGGCAGCAGCAGGTCTTCTCGGGTCGGGCCGTTCCGCCGCCGGCGCTCGATACTGACGCGGCCGTGCTGGAGTTCGTCCGGCAGCATCCCTACGCCGTGGGCTACGTGTCCGCGTCGACCCCGCTCACCAGTGAAGTCCGCGTCATCGCGGTGGTCAGGTAGGCCGCGGTGCTCAGTCGTTGGACGCTCGCTCGAAAGATCGCCCTGGCACCGGCGCTGGCCGGCCTGGCGCTCACCGCGATTCTCGCTGCCACCGTCGTATTCGGCGGTGCGCAGCGCCAGGCGCTGTCGCGCATCGAGCGCGGCTATTACCCCGCGCTCCAGACGCAGCAGCGCCTGCAGGGGCTGCTCGGCTCGCTGCAGCGGCGGTTACAGGACGCCGCCGCCGCCAGCGATCTCGACGGCCTGGCCGAGGCGGACTCACTGCGCGACGCGTTTCAGACCGTGTTGGTGGCGGCTGAAACCAACCCGATCATCTCGCGGGCGGAACTCACGCGCGTGCGGGACCAGTTCGGCGGCTACTACAACGTCGCGCGGCGGACGACCGAAACCATGATCGCCGGAAGTGCAAACGAAGGGCTCTCGGGCAACCTCGAGACCATGCGGGCGAGCTTCGCCGCGCTGCGCCTGGCGCTCGATTCGGCCACCATGCGCCGGACCGCCGACGTGGCCCGCGAATTCGGGGCTGCGCGCCAGCTCAACACGCGGACCCAGACGGGCACGCTGCTCATCACCCTGGTCACGTTGCTCGCCTGTAGCGCGCTGTCGGTCGTGATCATCCGCGGCGTCACCCGGTCCCTGCGGCGCAGCGTCGCCGTGGCGGAGCGTCTGGCCGAAGGCGACACGTCGCTCAAGGTGTCCGCGGAAACGCACGACGAGGTCGGGCAGCTGCTGGGCTCGATGGCGAGCGTCATCCGTTCCACTGAGGCGATGGCCGACGCTGCCGCCCGGGTAGCGGGCGGCGATCTCACGGTCGAAGTGCGTCCGCGCTCCAGCCGCGACACGCTGGGGAACGCGCTGGCGCAAATGGTGGGACGGCTCTCCCAGGTGATCGGCGAGGTGAAGGCCGGCGCCATGGCGCTGAGCTCCGCCTCCGAGCAGGTCTCCGCCACGTCGTCAGCCCTCTCGCAGGGCACCAGCGAGCAGGCCGCGTCGGTGGAAGAGACCACGTCGAGCCTCGAGCAGATGAGTGCCTCGATCGCCCGCAATGCTGAGAACAGCCGGGAGACAGAGCAGACGGCGATCCGCGGCGCTCGCGACGGTGAAGAGAGCGGCAAAGCCGTGCTCGACACCGTCCACGCGATGAACACGATCGCCGAGAAGATTTCGATCGTCGAGGAAATCGCCTATCAGACGAACCTGCTCGCGCTGAATGCCGCCATCGAGGCGGCACGAGCCGGCGAGCACGGCAAAGGCTTTGCCGTCGTCGCCGTGGAGGTCCGCAAGCTCGCCGAGCGCAGCCAAACGGCGGCGAAGGAGATCGGAGAACTGGCGATCTCGAGCGTGAAGGTCGCCGAGCGCTCCGGCAAGCTGCTCACCGCACTCGTGCCGGCTATCCGGCGTACCGCGGACCTGGTCCAAGAGGTCGCGGCGGCTTCGGGTGAACAGG
>Ga0193737_1000132_pt1 | contig 10307 bp, 6 predicted proteins | sample L2m2metaG_FD_165510 | JGI IMG/M metagenome (GOLD analysis project Ga0193737, IMG submission 165510) | Soil microbial communities from a riparian zone of the East river system, Colorado, United States - L2m2 | ecosystem: Environmental > Terrestrial > Soil > Riparian zone | place: USA: East River... | reverse complement strand
GGCACCGCTCGCCGCGGTCCCGCAGACGGTGGTCGCCGCCACCTGGCGCAGCGCCCCGCGCCCCGAGATTTCCGCCGTTGAACTCGCCCGGAAAACGGGCGCCGGCCTCGCGATCTACGCGCGTGTGGACTCGCTGCCGGGCAAGGCCGACTCCGTGCGGGTCAGCCTCCTGGCGATCGACGCGACGACGACCAAGATCCTTTTCGGCGTGTTGGTGCGCTGGCCCGCCGCCGACCCCGAGGGCCTGGCCACCCGTCTCGCCGAGCACGTGCGCCACAACCACCCCGTAAAGCCGGCGACGTAGCCGCCGCGCAACACGGGCCGTACGTTTCTGTCGTGACCGATCCGGATCCGATAGCAGGGCTGAACGCCGCGCTCGCCGATCGCTACATCATCGACCGGGAGCTGGGGCGCGGCGGCATGGCCACGGTGTACCTCGCCCGCGACCCGAAGCACGAGCGGTTCCTCGCACTCAAGACGCTCCGCCCCGAAGTCGCCATGGCCCTCGGCCGCGAGCGCTTCCTTCGCGAAATCAAACTCGCCGCGAGCCTCCAGCATCCCAACATCCTCCCCGTGTACGACTCGGGGGACGCCGGCGGCACGCTGTACTACGTCATGCCGTTCGTGGAGGGCGAGTCGTTGCGCGACCGGCTCGACCGCGAGCCGCAGCTGCCGCTCGAAGACGCCCTGCAGATCGCTCGGGAGGTCGCCGACGCGTTGTCGTACGCGCACGGCCGCGACGTCGTGCATCGCGACATCAAGCCCGAGAACATCATGATGTCCGGCGGACACGCGATCGTCGCGGACTTCGGCATCGCGCGCGCGATAAGCGCCGCGGGGGGCCAGAAGCTAACCGAGACGGGGCTCGCCATCGGCACGCCGGCGTACATGAGCCCGGAACAGTCGTCGGGCATGGGCCAGGTGGACCGCCGCAGCGACATCTACAGTCTGGCGTGCGTCCTGTACGAAACGCTCGCGGGTCAGCCGCCTTTCACGGGGCCGACCGCTCAGGCGATCATGGCGCGGCACTCGCTCGATGCGGTGCCGCGACTCAGGATCGTCCGGGAGACGATCCCCGACGCGCTCGAAGCCGTGATCAACCGCGCGCTCGCCAAGGTGCCCGCCGATCGCTACGCGACCGCCGAGCAGTTCGCCGCAGCCCTGACCGCAGCGAGCACCGGCAGCGTCTCGCGCATCACGGCGGCCCGCCTGGCCCCGCTCCCCGGGCGACCCTGGCTCAAGCCCGTCCTGGCAGCCGGGCTCGTCGCCGTGCTCGCAGGGCTGGGATGGGTGCTGTTCGGGGGGAAGGGAAACGCTGGCGCCACGACGAGCGGTCGCCTCGACTCGCGGCGCGTCGCGGTGATGTATTTCGCCGATATGAGCCGGGACTCGTCTCTTGGACACGTGGCAGCCGGGCTTACCGAAGGCCTCATCGGCGAGTTGGCCAAGGTGCGGGGCCTCAACGTCGTCTCTCCCAACGGCGTCGCTCCCTATCGCGGAACCGAGATCTCCCGAGACAGCGTGGCGCGCGCCCTGCGCGCGGGCACGTTGGTGGAGGGGAGCGTCGAGCGGATCGGCGAGCGCGTCCTAGCGCAAGTCCGGCTGGTAGACGGCACGAGCGGTGCTGACGTCGGCGAGCGTGTCAGCTTCACGCTACCAAGCCGGGAGCTGCTCCAGGTCCGCGACTCCGTGATTCAGCTGGCGGCGCGGTTGCTCAGGGTTCGTGTTGGCCTCGAAGTGCAGCTGCGCGAGTTGCAGGCGGGGACCGCGAGCCCTGAGGCCTGGGCGCTGGTACAGCGCGCGACGGGTATCCGTCGAACGGGGGAGCGGGCATTTGCCGCGGGCGATGCCGCCGGCGCGATCCGGGCCGCGAGTCAGGCCGATTCGCTGGCCGCGCTAGCCGAGTCGGCCGACCCGCGTTGGGCCGACGCCCCGGTGCTGCGCGGCTACGTCGCCGTACTCGATTCACGCGCCAGGACGAATCGGGTAGAGCGGGGGGCCCGGCTGCGCGACGGACTCGGGTACGCGAACCGGGCGCTAGCGCTGAACCCCGGCGACGCAACCGCCTTGGGGCTGCGGGGGACGTTGCGCTATCAACTCTTCCGCCTCAACCTCGACACCGACCCCACTCGCCAAACCGCCCTCCTCGACAGCGCACAGGCCGATCTCGAATCGGCCGTGCGGATCGACCCGACGCTCGCCACCGCGCACGCGGTCTTGAGCCAGCTCGCCTATTTCCCGCCCCGGGAGGATTTGGTGTCGGCCGTGCTCGAGGCACGCGCGGCCTACGAGACGGATGCATACCTCCGCGAAGCGGAGGCCATTCTCGACCGGTTGTTCTGGGCCTCGCACGATCTTGCCCAGTTCCCCGAAGCCCGCCGTTGGTGCGACGAAGGCGGACGGCGTTTCCCTCAGAACTGGCGCTTCACCGAGTGCCAGCTGTGGTTGATGATCACGCCCAACGCGGACGTGGACATCCCTCGCGCCTGGGCCCTCGCCGCCCGGGCCGACAGCTTCACGCCGGCACCGCAACGGCCGTTCCGGGAGCGTCTGCGGCAGCTCATTGTGGGCGGCGCGATCGGGCGCGGTGGCCTGCGCGACAGCGCCGAGCGCGTTATCGCGCGCGCACGTACGAACGACCGGACGATCGATGAGGAACAGGACCTGCCTGGCTACGAGGCCGTGATGCGGGCGCAGTTCGGGGATAAGGACGGCGCCATCAAGCTGCTACGCGAATACGTCGCGTCGCACCCGGGCCATTCGTTCCAGCGGGGCGGCACGTTGAACTGGTGGTGGCGGGGCCTGGAGCAGCAGCCTGGATTCCAGGCGGTCCTTCGGACGCAGGCGCGCTAACCCCGTGAGGTGATGCGCGTACGACCTTGAACCACATTTGACACAGATTCGGGGAATCCTCGGGCTCCGGTGCCGCGAACCAGCGCATGCCGTTCCGGCACGCAACTTGACCTAATCCCGCCATGAGAGAGGAGGACGAGCCTCCTCCAGATCGGTGACGCGTGATGCGCGTCACACACTTTGTACCACACACTACTTGCGAGTGCAGGCGTCGCCTGTAGAATCGACGTCCCTATCCCTGCGTCCTCAGCGTTTGCCAGGAGCTTGTGCCCTATGATGCGCCGCGCCCGTTTGCCGCTCGCAGTTGTTGCATTCGCGTTCCTGATCTCATGTCAAAGCGACAACCTCACGCGATCGATCGATGGACCGATGTATGCGGTATCGGACGGCGCGCACGACGGCAACCCAGACTTCTTCTTCCTCTCGCCACTCTTCCAGAATCCCAGCAACGATCCCAACTACGAGCCGGCCGCGTTCAACGGGGCACTGCGACCCGCCGTCGAGATCTGCGAGCTGGGTGCGCCGGCGCCGGACCTCACGCGGGAATGCATCGCGGGTCCGCCGATCAAGCGGTTCGCCCCGGGCACGGTAAACGTCAGCACGGCTGATCAGCTGTACCACGTCAACTGGAACACCGACGAATCGAATCTCAACGTCACCAAGTTCTACCGGATCGAAGTCCTCGTCGGCCCGACGCTGCTCGGGTTCGCCGACATCGATCCCGTGACGTCGGGCAAGGATCTGAAGAACGTGCAAACGGGAGAGTACATCGGCCTCGTCGATGGGAAAACGCTGCCGATCAAGTTCCGTATCGAGTCCGGGGCACTCTGCTCCACGGACGGTACTCCGTGCGCTTCCGAGACGATCACCCTGGCGCAAGGCGGGGGCATCGAGTTGGTCGTCCCAGGTGAAGACTTCCACTTCGACGTCCGCGCCGGTACGCAAGCGACGTCGAACGGACAGCCGGTCACCGAGGTGACATTCAACCTCGAAACCTGCGACGGCATCGATGTCGACCTGCCGAAGGTCGGAGAGTGCCTGCGCGTGACGGCCCTGTACGACGCGGCAGGGACCGCGTTGAACCTCAGTCTCCCCATCCTCATCTCGATGTGCAGTTACGGGGTCATCGACGAAGGCCAGCAGGAACTCCTCACCTTGCACCAGCAGGATGGTGACCTGATCCGCGCGTTGCCACACGCGCAGCCGAATTGCGACGTGATCGGCGCGCGTACCGCCGAGTCCTCGAATGTCGCGGCGCGCGGCTTGAGCTGGCTTCGCGATCTCGCCGTGAAAGCGTTCACGCCGCAGAAGCTGTATGCCAGCACGCGGACGGCGGTGCTCCACCTCGGCGGCGGCGGCGAGACCAATCGCCTCGGCGCTACCTGCACGCCCCCCGCGTCGGCCAAGTTGCCGGTGGGAATGGCGCTAGCGGAGTGTACGCCCGCCGTTGCTCCGGTGACGCCGTTCCCGTCGGGCGGACGGACCATCAGCGACTTCCAGTTCGCGCTGCCTGCCATGATGGATTACATGGATCCGGACGATGCGAGCCGCTCCGCGCCCGCCGGTACGTCGCTGTCCACGGCCGTGAAGGTCACGGACTGGAATGGCGCTGCGGTGCAAGGCGCGGTGATCACGTTCACCCAAACCACCGTCGGCGACCCCAACATCTTCGTCGCAACCAGCAATGCCGACGGCGTGGCGCAAGTGTCATGGACGATCGGCGCAGGCGCGAACACGCTCGTCGCTAGTGGACGCGGCGTCGCCGCGCAGAACAATTACCCCGACGCGACCGTCAGGCCGTTCATGCCCGACATCTTCTCAGGCGCCCCGCAGACGCCCGTGATCCTGGGGACCGGGGAGATCACGTTCCAGGCGACCGGCACGTTGCCGGATCTGGTCGTGGACAGCTTCGCACAGTCGCCGGCCGCGCCGACGACTGCCGATTTGATCACGTTCGTTATGGTGATCAGGAACGTGGGCGACGCTCCGGCCGGGCCTTCGACCGCGGCGATCGACGTCGGTGGAGAGCCGGCGCCGGGACAGACCTACGCCGTCCCCGCACTCGCGCCGGGCGCGACGTTCCAGATCCAACGACAGATGGTCCTCGACGAGGCGCAGGGGTACTTGAACTTCGCTCGGGCCGACGTGAACAACGCCGTGTCGGAATCGAATGAGGAGAACAACGAGCGGTCGCTCGAGTTCGTCGTCACCGACGCAGCCGCGGTCGACCAGCAAAACCTGCTCGATGGATCGCTGGGCGGTCAGGGCATCGGCCGGTTCAACGACAACAACGGGGCCCCCGATCCTGACGGGACTTCGTTCGACTTCCAGGACGCGCAGACATTCACGGTCGGCAGATCAGGCCGCTTGTCGCAGATCAAGTTGCCCCTCGTGAATACTGCGAGCGCCACGCTCGGGGTGACGGTGCAGATCGTCGCGGTGCTCGACGGCGAGCCAGATGAAACGCACAGCCTGGGCGAGGTCACCATACCTGTAAGCGCCGTTTCCACGGACTTGGGCTCCCGAGCGAATCCCGCGGAGTGGGCCTCCTTCGACTTGAGCACCCTCGCGATCGATGTGGTCGAGGGCCAGCAACTCGCGTTCATTGTTCGGTCGCTGAACCCGGGCCCGTACCTGTACAACCCGGAGTTCAGCTCCGGGTACGTAGGCGGCACCGGCTACCGTCGGAACGCCGCGCTCGGAGCTGCATGGAGCGGCTCGGATGGGGATTTCGGCTTCCAGACGTTTGTGATGCCTAACTAGACGGCCGGAGTTCACGCCGAAAGGGCGGCTCTTTCGGGAGCCGCCCTCTTTGTTCTATTCTTAGCCCCATGTCCTCGCGCGACCTCATCGAGCGGGTGCGCAAGGCACTGGGCGACCGGTACACGGTAATCACGGCGGTCGGTCGCGGGGGCAATGCCACCCTGTTCGGCGCCGTCGACCCCCAGGGCCAGAGGGTCGCCATCAAGGTCCTGCACCCCGAACTCGCGGTTTCCGTTGCCGCTGACCGCTTCCTGCGAGAGATCCGGTACGCTTCGCAGCTGCATCACGCGCACATTGCACCGCTCCTCGACTCGGGCGAGACGGACTATCTGCTCTGGTTTGTGATGCCGTTCGTGGCCGGCGACACGCTGCGCCAGGTGTTGCGCCGCGAGCGCAAGCTGCCGATCGACCGCGCCGTTCGGATCGCCTCCGACATCCTCGAGGCCCTGGAACACGCCCACGGCCACGGGCTCGCCCACCGCGACATTAAACCCGACAACGTCGTGTGCGCCCCGTCGGGGGCCATGTTGGTGGACTTCGGAATCGCTCGGGCGATCGCGACCTCCGGCGAAGACCGCGTCACCCGCAGTGGTTTCGTGGTGGGGACCGAGGAGTACATGAGCCCGGAGCAGGCGAGCGGCTCTCCCGACATCGACGGCCGGACGGACCTTTATTCACTCGGCGTAGTACTGTTCGAGGCGCTCACCGGCCGGCCGCCGTTCTCCGCGGCCAGTGCCGCCGCCGTACTCGACATGCAACAACATCACGCGCCACCGGAACTACGCACCCTGCGGCGCGACGTGCCGAAGCCTTTGAACGAGGCCGTGATGAAAGCGTTGGCGAAGACGCGTGAGGAGCGTTGGCAGACGGCGGAAGAGCTGCGGCGGGCGCTCGCGCCCTACGCGTTGGTCTCGTAGCCGGTGCGGTCCGTCGTCCTCCTGGCGCTATGCCTGGCCGCGTGTCAGCCGCAATCGCGGCGCCTGCTGCTCCTCGATCTCGCGCTCTCAGACCCGATGGTCCTGGACGCCACCGCGAGCCCCTGGCACGCCGCCGGCTACTCGGTCGAGTACCGCCGCTTCTATCCCCACCTCACCCGTCAGGACCTGGAGCGCTACCGCACGCTCGTGCTGTTGGGGGGGCGGGAGCCCGAAGCGCCCTCCGACGCGCTGACGCTCGGGGATGTCGCGATCCTGACGGAGTGGACGCGGCAGGGCGGGGTTGTGGTATTCGGCTACGCGGCCGACGGGGAGGGCTTTCTCGACCGTTGGATCGTGAACCGCTGGCTCGCCGCGATGGGCACCGGTCTGGTCATCGGTGACTTCCCGCTCGAGGACTCGACGGCGGCGGCTGAGACACAACCGCGCGTTTTCCCCCTGCCACACTCCGCCCTCGACGACGCCGGCTTCGAGCCGTTCTCCGCGGGCCGGAATCACGTCGTGCTGGTGCGGCGCGAGAGCCAGGCGCTGGCGCGGAGCAGCGCCACGGCGTATGTCCGGCCGCCGCGCGAAGCGCCCGGCGCGCGTCCGCGTGCCGTCGTCGCCGCGGCAGCGCGCGTGGGTGATGGCCTGGTGCTCGTCATCAGTCGCCACGCCCTGGCGGCGACCGGCCCCGATGTCAGACCGAGCACGCTGCCGCCCGTCATGGCGCCGGGCGACGCGAATCGAAGTATGACGTTCCTCGACGCCCTCGCCCGGTGGACGCTGCGTCCCGCCGAGTGGGCATCTGTGGCTCCCGCGGCCGGCCGCGTTCCCCTCACCCTCGCGAGCGCACCACGCCCCGTCGCCGTGCACCCACCTCCGCTGGCGCCGCCATCCGGCGCCGATGTGGTGATCCTGCCCCAGCCCGCCCCGGCGCGGGAGCCGCGAGGGAGCGGCACGCCCACATGGATCAACCGCCAGGGCATGCGCGTCCTGTGGACTCGTGCGCCACCGTTTCAGCGCCCGTTCGACTCGTTGCTCGCGTTCGTCGATGTCGGCGCCCTCAACGTGCTCGCGACGGACGTGTCGTCGCCGGCCCGCTCCGATTCCCTCGGTCTCCGAGCCATCTGGCGGTCGACGGCGACGCGACTCCAGGCGACCAGCTTGCGATGGTTTCCCACCATCACGCTCGCTGAGCTGCGGCCGCAGGGAGAGACGGCCGCACGTGAGATCGCGCCGCGGGGCGATACCTTGGGCGTCTGGTGCGGGCTCGACTCGCTCCTCTGGCGCGGCGCGTTGCGCCCCGCGTATCGGGCGTTGGCGCGGTTGGGCGGCGACCGCGGGGCCGACCTCGTCGCCGGCGTGGCGCTCGACCTCGACGTGCCGCAGGGCGGCTACGCCGCCGCCGGTTTTTGCGACGCCACCTATCGCGAAGGGCTACGCGGGCTCGGCGGCGATAGTGCGGAGATGGAGCGCCTCGCCACCTTGCCCGCCGAGGGTGGCGCGCGGTACGACGCGCTGCTCGAGCGCGGGCTGCTGGCCCGGTACGAGGCGGTGCTGGAGGGGCTCGTCGCGGAGCGCGCCGCCGCGCTGCGCGCGGAAGTGCGCCGTCTCAATCCCAACGTCCGGTTCGCGTTCCGGTCGGCGCAGGTGCCCAGCGATTGGTTCTCCCTCGGATTGCTGCGAGGATTCTCGGACGCGGACGCGCCGGTGTTGCTGTGGACCCGGGAACCGCGGATGCGCGATCTCCTGGCGCATTATCGCGCCCGCGGCATCTTCGCGCTGTCGGCGGTGGGCCTCCGGCCCGAGCGCGTCGCCACGAACGAATGGCCCCGCCTGCGGCGCGTGGCGTTCGTGGAGCATGACGGCTTCTGGCTGGCCTGGGGCGAAGCCCCGTCCCCGGACAGCCTGGGACGGTTGATTCGGCGGCTGGCACGGTGATAGCTTTCGCGCTTGGGAAGAAGGTGGTGGGGTGCGGTGGTCGCGGATGGCCGGCTTCAGGGGCCACCCGAGGAAAGTCCGAGCTCCACAGGGTAGACCGCCAGGTAACGCCTGGGCGCCGCAAGGCGACGGATAGGGCCACAGAAAACAGACCGCCCTTTATTAGTCGATCGCAAAGGGTAAGGGTGAAACGGTGGGGTAAGAGCCCACCGCGCGCCTGGTAACAGGCGTGGCACGGTAACCCCCGGTCGGAGCAAGGCCAAGTAAGCAGCGAGACCCGTCCCGGGTCGCTTGAGCTGCGGGTAGGCCGCACGAGGTGGCTGGCGACAGCCATCCCAGAGAGATGACCATCTGCTCGCACCAGCGAGTAAACAGAACTCGGCTTATGGCCCCACCGCTTCCCTCCCAGTGACGAGTAAGCCTTACCCAGCCCACTGGGAGGCCGTGGCAGACCTCCGGGTCTTCCGGACGACCGCCGAGGAGTGGCAGAAACTCCTCGGCTGGCGGGCCGACATGCGGAAACGCGGCTGGAAGTTGCTGAAGGTCTCCAGTGACGGCCCCGAAATGGTCGCGATCTTCGGGCGTACCAAGACCGACCGTCCCGACAGTCCTCTAGGTGACCGATGAGCCTTCGTTTCTTCCTGTCCGCCTTGACCATCGCCCCCCTGGCCGCGTGCGCACCCCGCACCGCAGCGCCCCCGCCCGGTGCGACGACGCTGCCCGCCCCGATTCCACCGGCGCCAACGCCAACCGCGCCCGTGACGCGCGGTGGAGGCGACGTCGTGCGTCTGGGGCCAAGCGCGTTGCGGTACGTCGTGCGCCAACTGATCCACATCGAGCAGCAGTTTCAGGGACAGACGCAGACGATCGATCGGGGGATCCGGCTCTTCGTCTCGACGACGATCGCGGGCCCCGCCGACAGCGCGGGCTACCCGGTCACCTTCACGCTGGACTCGATCGTCCCGGACTCGGGCTCGGTGGTTCCGGCGTCGGTGAACCTGGCGGCGGCGCGCGGCCTGCGGTACAGCGGCCGCCTCACGCCGACAGGCCAATTCCGGCAAACGGCGACATCGGATTCGACGCTGGCGCAAACCTTCGCGCAGGCCGTCGGCTCGTTCCAGAACTTCTATCCGCGGATACCGCCCGCGGGGCTGACGCTCGGCGCCGAGTGGACCGACACGACCTCGATCAACGATCGCGCCGGCGTCAATGTCACCGTCAAGTCGGTCGCCCGTTCCCGCGCCACGACGTGGGAGGACCGGAATGGCGTGCGTTGCGTGCGCATCGAGGTCAACTCCGCCTACTCGGTGGCTGGGTCGGGTGAGCAGGGCGGCCAGCCCCTGGAAGTCACGGGAACCGGGACCCGAAACGGCGTACAGTTCGTCGCCGTTGATGGACGCTACTTGGGCGGGGAGGCCCATGACACTTCCTCGATCGTGGTCGGCCTGCCGCTGCAGGGCATGACCGTCCCGGTGCGCCAGATTTCGCACTCGACCGTCACGGTCCTGCCGTAGTGCGGCGCGCCGCGGCCATCGCCGCGTTGCTCGCCCTGCCGCCGTGCGCCTCGGCTCAAGAGGTGGCCCAGAACCGCGCCACCGCATACCTCCATCCGACTGATGTGCGTGACTCCCGCGCCGTGTGGGTGAACCCCGCAGGGCTCGGCGTGCTACGCGAAGCGTCGGTGTACGCGGACTTCGCCGTCCAGGACCCGGGCACGGGACGCGGACGGTTGCGCCAGCTCAGCGCGGGGTTCAACGCGCGCGGGCTGGCGTTCGCGTACCAGCGAGATGTGTTCGACGGCGGGCGGCGCGGCCACACCTACCGGCTGGGTCT
>Ga0193737_1000130_pt1 | contig 10325 bp, 8 predicted proteins | sample L2m2metaG_FD_165510 | JGI IMG/M metagenome (GOLD analysis project Ga0193737, IMG submission 165510) | Soil microbial communities from a riparian zone of the East river system, Colorado, United States - L2m2 | ecosystem: Environmental > Terrestrial > Soil > Riparian zone | place: USA: East River... | reverse complement strand
GCCCTGAATCCCCGCTTCAACTTGCTATTGAATTGCATCAGGCATTGAAAAAGTATAACTCTCACACCAACAAACAAGACGGATCATTTCTCGATGTCAGAATCGGTCTCGCATCAGGATCAGTCTTTATTGTTAATGATGTTAATTCTAACCAGAATATTTGGGGACCTGGAATTATTTTTGCTAGACGGGTCATGGATGTCGGAGATGGAGGACATGTATTGTTAGCAGGACCCCTAGCCGAATCCTTATTGGCATTAGATGACAAGTATCGTAGTATTGTTAACCTACTTGGTGATTTTCAGGTAAAACACGGCCAGATAATAAAGATATATTCAGCATTTTCTCCAAATGAATTTGGCAATTCTACAATACCCGCACGGTTCAAATCATAGTACTACTTGCGAGTATAATAAATTGATACTGCAAAATAGATATTTAGTAGACTATAAAAGAATCCCGATAAAGGAACAGAACATTTGTAAGTCCTTATTGAATCTTAAGTACGGCCCTGAATCTCAATTCTCCTTTAACTACTTTGTCATAAGCAGTATTCATGTCATCCAATGGAAATGATTGAGTCATAACACGAACCTTACCTTTAGCTACATAATCCAGTGCTTCATACAGATATTCTCTATCATTCTGAAGCGAACCTATGATACGTCCTCTGCCCATAAGTAAATGCCCTGTGACAATTAGAGGCTCATCGGATATTCCCATTAAGACTAGTCTTCCATCTGGTCTCAAACCCTTTAGTGTCTCACCTGTTGCCTTGTAAGAGTTACTTGTCGCTAGAATCACATCTGCCCCACCGGCCTTTTTTAGACCCTTTCCATCTGACACCACAACATCAGCTCCGAGTTTGTATGCTAATTCTTCTTTATCTTTGGAATGAGTAACAGCAATCGTTTCAAAACCGCAAACTTTGGAATATTGAATTGCTAAATGGCCCAAACCACCTACGCCAACAACTGCTACACGTTCATGGGGTTTTGGTTCAGCAATCCTCAAACCACTATATACTGTATATCCTGCACAAAATATTGGCGCCGCTTGCTCATAATCTAAACCATCAGGAAGCAGTTGTGTTGCGTGTGCATAAGCAACCATGTATTCTGCATGTCCACCCGCAATGTTTACCCCAGTTCCGATTTGCTCTGGACAAAATAATGATTTCCCTCTTTGGCACCACTCACATCTTCCGCATGTCTGTTGTACCCATGGGACTCCAACCCTGTCACCTATTTTTCTAGTTGTAACATTTTGACCTAGTTCAACAATCTCACCAACAGGCTCATGACCTATTGTATTAGGAAAATTAGCTGGAAGTATTCCTTCCGTCATATGAACGTCAGTGAAACATATACCACTTGCATGCATCTTGATAAGCACTTGGTTTGCACCAGGCTTAGGAGTTGCAATATCCTTTAGCTGCCATTTCCCGTGAACTTCTGGAACTACAGCTGCTTTCATTTTAATCAAACTCATTGTAAAATGGCCTAAATTATATCTTTTGAAGGCATTTATCAAAATGAATTGAACTCATAGATAAAATATAGTGTGATAAAAAAATAATGACAACTAAAATCCTGACAATATCACTGATTATTCTAGCGATAGTCTTTTTCGCGACTATGATTGGAACTTCGAGTGTATGGGCAATATGGCCCTTCGATCAAATATTTCCTTCACAATCCCCACCACCAAACAATCAGAGTAACACTTCTGGTCAGTCGTCTGCATCACCTACCAGTCAACCGCCCTACTGATATTTTGTACTTCCATTTCTTATAATTTTTGGACTTTGATTTAAGTGCTATTAAAAAAGACTCCTTAATCTTTAATTTATCAATATTATAGAATCATTAACCGTACAGCAGAGTTTATGCCTTATCAGTTTGTAACAACTTGATGATTCCGCATATCGTTACTTTGACCAATATCGTTTCTTGTTATAGTCGTTTCCCGGTCAGTAAGCAGTATCTACTTTGTCATATTATTGGCCGAGATTCTATAAATTGTCCCATTGTTGTTTTTCCACAAGTCTAGAGATGGGCTTTCACTCTCTTTATAGAAGGTTAAGACGTACAAGAATCCGTCTGGACCTGTTTCAATATCAGTTATACCCCCAAAACCAGTCCCAAGGGTGATTGTGGATAGTTCCTCTCCATTATTTACTATAAGGTCGGATAAACCAGATTTCTGCTGTGCGGAATTGAGTACTATACCATCTCTGTTTTCATTGACTTTAAAGAAGTAAAGATTTCCATTTATTATGTCACCGACAAAAATATTATTTTCAAATTCCACTCCAAGTTTTGAAGAATGGAAAAATTCTATGCCCGTTGGCGCGACTGATTTATTCCAACTAAAAACAGGATCGGCATAATGAGAACCTGGTAAACTAAACAAATCATCTTCAGTCTTTCCGCTTAAATGTATAGGACCCATAACAGGAAACGAGCCACTGTTAAAACCAGACCTTACCAAATTAATTTCGTCATAACTAGTGGGGCCATTTTCCGTATCCCACAAATAACCGGTAACCGGATCGAAATCCATACCAAAACTATTCCTTATTCCATAAGCATAATATTTGCTCATGTCATTCTTTTGTCCATTACTTACAAATGGATTGTCAGGAGCCCCTGAACCGTTTGCCGGGCTTATCCTGAATATACTGCCAGTATAATCCGGAGGCCCGCCGTTTAGGATGTTTTGAAGTTTTCCACGATGGACCAGATCTCCTATGATTGCGTACAAATATCCATCAGGACCGAGAACCATTTTACCACCGTTATGGATTAAAAAAGGAAGCGCGGGAAGATCAAGGATTAGTGAAGCGTTGACAAGTGCCTCTCCATTCCACTGAAATCTGTATATTCTATTTCTTAGAGGATGTTCTTCAGTATAATAAAGAAAAATGTATGGATTTGAATTATTACTAGTAGCCAAGTTGGTAATTCCAAGTAATCCTCCCTCCCATGTTGTATTAACCGATACTTGTAACACTGGGTGATCAAGTAGAGTGCCATTCCTAACAAGCCGAACGTTCCCTTCTTTCTCTAATACGAGGATGTTATTTTTATCCAGAAAAGTCATGTCTGTTGGAGCTGATAAACCATCTACGACTACTTGCACAATTAAATTTGTGTCACTAATAGACGGCTGAGCATATAGTAGATTACTAGATGAATTAAAATATAAAGAGGGATTTAGCGTCAGAATTAATGAAGCCGAAAGAACTGTTAATAATCGAAATAATCCATCCGCTTTTTCCAATCAGGATTGTTCAGAATCGATCTAATTAAAACTTATTCAATCGAGTTGTGTCATTACCCGCACTGCCGAAAGAATTTTGCTACTGAACTAACCAAAAACATTTTTACTCAAAGTATATGATAACCATAGTTATCGATCAATGCGCTCCATCCAATCGAATAAAGAATTGACAATTTATGTTTTTGTTGCTTTTCTGATAATAAACTTCGTCTCAAGCGGAGGACACACAGATCTGTGGGATGGAATGGTGACGTTTTTCGTCACAGAAAGCATGGTGCTAAAACAGACTGCTAAAATGCACCCTGAAATTCCCAGTATTTCTAATACGAGCATTCCAATCATGGTAGATGGCTTTGTCCTGTATGAAACACAAAATAACAAGGTTATCACTGGTAAATTCTATGAGTGGGTGTCAATGGGAAGGCCTATCGAACCGGTTTATATTTCCCGCGCCTTGCTCTTGCCTTCTATATCGGTGCCTTTTTACATTCTGTCTATACTTTTATCCGTAAATCCTGTCTCGCTAGTTGCTTTTTCAGTAAATTCAATAATTATTACTTTGACAGCACTAGTCATATTTTGTTTCTCACTAAATTTGTACGGCTCTAGGAGACTAGCATTTATAGTAGGTATCATATTTACGGGCTCCACTTTCATACTGCCCTATAACACTAGTTTATTTCCTCAACCGGTTCAGGGGCTCTGCATAGTTTCTGGTATCTTTTTCCTGTACAAAGCAAGACATAGAAGCCCTTTGTTCATATGCGCCTTTACTAGGGACATAAACACAAATCACGACAAGACAGTATATTTCTACAGCGTCCTAGCTGGATTATTTTTTGGATTATCCATTTTTGCGAGTCCTACTAGCGCAATTTTTTTCCCCGGATTTGTAATCTGTTCTTTTATTTTCTTGAGACATAATAAAAAGTTATTTTTATGTTTCCTATTGACGCTAATGACATTGCTAATCTTTGCTGGGATATTGAACTATGTGAGATTTGGTTCCATTACTGAATTTGGTTATGGTGCTCAATACGGAAACCTTCTTTCTATGAATACAGGATGGAAAGGACTAGTAGGTTTAATTCTGAGCCCGGGAAAAGGATTATTGTTCTATTTTCCACCAATCATATTGTTACCTCTGGCAATATTACTTTCATACCGTCAGAACAAAGCCCTGTGGTTCATAACCTTATACGTGCTAGCGGTGGCCTGGTTTTACTTTGGTACGATTAACATTGGAGATGGGCCTAGGTTTTGGAGTGGGGCTTTTGCTTGGGGGCCCAGGTACCTGATACCTACTCTTCCACTGGTAGTAATCATGCTTGGCGGACTAATAAAATATCCTAAAAAACTAATAAAATATCCTAAAAAACCTAACGTTAAGCTCTTGATTAACGTTTCTCTTATTACGACTTGTATTGCGGGTTTCGTTGTCAATCTAGGTGGCGTGCTAGTATGGACCGAGTATGGATTAATATATTCGTTCGAACACGAGAAACTATATAGCGACGTTGACGGACTTACGACGTGGGATCCTAGATACTCTCCGATAATACTACACATGAAAATGTTATATGAAGATTACGTGTCTCGTATACCGGTGCAGAGCTACAAAAATACTGGCTGGGGATATGCTACTTACGGGCTTGTGCCTTGCCAATTCGACCTATATATTCTATGCAAATTTGGAATTGTTCCAACGATTGCGTTATCTAGCGCGGCAATTCTTCTAACTACAATTATCCTGAGAAGAGATACGAAAGATATACATGTAAATTCTTAGCATAAATGATCAAGAAATAACCGAGTAAAATTTTACCATAACTGTTGAACAATCTAATTTCAGAACGCAATGTTTATTATTAGTCAAGCTTGCTAAGATAACATATTATTGACAATCCAATCTTGTTGAATGTTATGCAATCAAGGAACTTCCAAAAAGGAACCAAATGATCAAATAATGTCATTGCCTCAGTGCTTATACCGGACTTTTGTAACAAATTACCATTTACATACCATCCTAATATTCCGGCTAAATTAAAAGATTGAATTTTTTCAATAATAAATTGGCATTTTTGAATTTTGGTCTGCAATTCTTTCTTTGTATATCTTCTCTGATGACCAATCTCCAAGTCTATATGATTGTAGAGATATTTATATGATGGAACTAATAGAATGATTGTTCCATTCTTTCTTAACATCCTGTAAAGCTGTTCAAAAACAAAGTCATCATTTTTTACATGCTCTAAGACATTTATCGCTACAATGGTATCAAATTTGTTATACCCTATTTGCTGATAATCAGTGATGCACTCTAAATCAAGTTTACTAACAGTAACATTTGTTCTGTTAATAAATTTCTTCTCTAAATTATTCAAGTATGACAAAGATTTATCAGTTAGAATTATTTCCGACGTACCCATATCACGAACTATTTTTTCTGAAAATACACCAAGCCCGCTGCCTAGTTCCAAAATGCCTCCACGTAGTCTTCCAACCATCTTTTCATAAATCCAATTGTTGAATTGGTTGCTAACAGATGAAATAATCTCCAAGTTCTTGTGGCCGACATAATCATGGTCATCTTTAATCATTTCTCAGGATATCTCTACTATCTGCATTTTGGAATTTGATCAAATATTTATCTTCTCATTAATCTAGTTACCTACCTAGATTTCGATAGCCATACGTATATTTTTGTTATAATCAATACTGAGACATTACAGCGAGTAAAAGTAAACTGCTCAGCATCATTATGTATCATTAAGGGCGACTATTGAACAATTGCCTCACGGCGCGATTGAAATAATAACATTACTAGATAATGGAGAAGTTAAAATTTTATAGGTTTGACCCATTATAGGAAGAATGAACTTGGAAGGTACCCTAACTGGAAAATATGACAAAACTGATATAAAAACTCATACCAAAGTGGAAGTCATTATACCAACATTAAATGAAGGAGATTCGATAGGAGAAGTAATCCGAGATATCAAGCTTTTTAATTCTACACTTCCCGTCCAACTCTCAATTCTAGTAGTGGATGGAGGTTCAACCGATAATACTTTGGAGATATGCAAAAACGAAAGCATAAACCTGATCATGCAGCATGGAAGAGGCAAAGGAACTGCTATGAGACAGGCTGTAGACAATTCTCACGCGGATATCGTTGTATTTATGGATGGCGATGGAACATATTCACCATCCGATCTGGAACTTTTGTTAAGACCATTGCTTGACGGAACTGCTGACATGGTTGTTGGGTCAAGGACAATGACGGGCAAGAACAAAAGAGCCGTTACCAGGGTAAACAAAGTGGGTAACAAGTTATTTAACAAATCAATAAATTTTGCCCTAGGGTCATCTGTGTCAGACTCATTGTCTGGATATAGGGCCATGTACAGAAAAGTATTCGATGATTTCATACTTTTCAGTCACGAATTTGAAATTGAGGTGGAAATCACGGTTGAGGCTCTAGCGAATGGATTAAGAATTGTGGAGGTTCCAGTGGATTATAGGAAAAGAAAAAAGTTAGCTAGAACTAAACTTCATCCATATAGGGACGGAGTCAAAATAGGCAGAGCTCTACTCTTTATTTTGATGAATGTTAATCCCTTGAAATTTTTTGGTTTGATTTCATTGTGCTTTTTTGTTTTGGGACTCTATCCAGCGAGTTTTGTAATCTATGAAAAGGTGGTATTGGGTAATATTATTCACATCCCTTCTGTCATATTTGCTTCTTTGCTTTTTGTAATGTCGGCAATCTCTCTAGTTTTAGGTTCGATCTCTGAGTTGATAGTCAGATCTAGAAGGAGAAGTGAGTACTTGATTAGGAGAGCTATTAGCAAAAAGTGACTTGTTGGGTTATCAATTAACGACTGAAGGCTCGCGATTCGATGATTTAAAGGCTGCATGATATGGTAAATAGAAAATTTGATAATAGTAAAGAAAAAAACAGGAAGGATGATAGTACCAAGCCAAGTGTTACTAGCAAAACGAACAAGCGATTAATTGTGTCGGTTTTTTTCTTCTTCTTCTTAATTAATGTGCTAACAAGCGGTGGGCACTTGGACTGGTGGGATGGTACTGAAGCGTTTCTTGTCACAGAGAGCATGGTGCTAAAACACTCTGCCAAATTACATCCTGATGTTCCTACATTAGAAAAGATACCTTTTGACATTGCCTATACCGTGTATTCAAATAAGGTCATTCAGACAGGCAATAATAGTCTTAACAAGGAAACGATCACCCTAGAGCCTGTCTATACTGTTAGGTCGTTGTTTCTCTCCGCTGTCGGTGTTCCATTTTACTATCTGGCACTGGCAATTTCTGCTCCTCCTCTGGCGGTCATCGGATTATTTGCGAATTCAATGCTTATAGCATTTACATGTGCAATTGTTTTCTGTTTTTCGTACGAGGTCTATGGTAAAAGATGGATATCACTCGCATTAAGTCTTATTTTTGGCGTTTGCTCATTTGTTTGGCCGTATCATACTAGCTTCTGGGTTCAACCTTTACAAGGACTAACCCTCATATCAGCGACATATTTTCTTTACATAGGTATTCAATATCAAAAGAATTTTAGCCAGCGTCATCCTGATGATTTGCCTGTTACCCAGTCAGTGCGGAATAGAGCAGCTTACTTTCCCTCCCTAGGAGGGTTCTTGTTAGGACTTTCTATCTTTGCTCACCCAACCAGTATTATTTTTGTGCCCGGATTTGTTGCTTACATCATTCTTTCCGTAAGATGGAAAGGAAAAGCGACCATTATCTTTTTTCTGATAGCATTATGTGCTACCTTATTTTTGGTAGGGCTGACCAACTTTCTAAGATTTGGATCATTTTCAGAGTTTGGTTACGGACACTTTGGAACAATTGGAACGCACAATGGATGGGCAGGCTTAATCGGTTTATTGTTCAGTCCGGGTGCCGGTCTTATCTATTTCTTTCCAATATCAATCCTGGTAGTAGTGGCTGCAAAATATATGTATTACAATAATAGAGGACTGTTACTAATCTGCTCTTATGTAATTATTGCAAACTGGTTATATGTCGGCACATTATCCTTTGGATTCGAACCCTTTGCATGGAGTGGAGCGATAGCTTGGGGTCCAAGGTACTTTGTCCCTATCATTCCTTTTATAACTCTCGTATTGGGACAATTGTTGTTAGAGATAACCCAACTAAGAAACGAAAGAAGAAAGTTAATCATGAAGACATCAGTCATTGCTCTAGCGGCTCTAGGCTTTTACGTTAATCTTGTTGGGACTCTGGTTTGGTATCAGTACGGTATCATTTATGGTTGGGAAAAAGAACAACTACATAAATTTACTAATAACATGGATATCATGACCTGGAATCCATATTATTCACCGATCGTGCTACATACCAAAGCATTACTGGAAGACTTTGTTTCCACGATTCATCCTGATAAATACTTAAACACTGCTTGGTATTGGACAAGCTACGGCTTAGCTCCTTGTTCATTTGATATTTACATATTATGTTCACTCGGACTCCTCGCATTCGTCGGGATTTCAATTTTCACTGCCGCAATTGGAGTCTATATCCTAAAACAAGTCAGGGCTGACGACTATCAAGTTCTGCATTAGGAATTGTGTTCTGCATTAGGAATTGTGAGTTTATGATAAGTAGCAATAGTTTGGATTCATTTTAAGGTGTTATATAAGAATATCATTTACTTACTATAGTAACAAAGTTTTTTAATTCGACAACCATAACTTTAATCTTCTCATATAAATCATCTTCCGGCGCTTGGTCTTATTCTTTTAGATATTAGATAGTACTGGGTTTATAATTGAATTAAAGCACTAACGAGAGTTGCGTTATTCTGGTGGCGAATCTTAATAGCAAATCCATTGATATTTACTATTTGTTAGCTCGATAATCACTAAATAGAACTAGGTCTGTAGTCCCTTTTGCTGGTGCTTGTTCCTAAGATATTGTTAATTTTCTGCGTTTTGTACACCTATTTATGTTTTTTTGGAACTTATACTACTATGAGCGCATCAGGAAAGGCGGGTTCAATCATAGTAGCAATCATTGCGGCCATAGTAATAATAGCCATACTAATTTTCCTTGTAAATGTCCTAGCACCAATTATAGTCGGCATCGTAATTATCATAATAATCGCAGCAGTTGCATATTGGGTTTATCAGAAAATGAGAAGGGCCACCTAGGTATTGAAAGCATATTGAACTGACTCTATCAGTGCTGTAGTATGATACTGTTATAAATTTTTGTGAGTATACATATAACATGCGCTACATTTTGACGGTGGTAACTATTGCAATCATATTCTCGTTACCAAATATAGGTTTTGCTCAGAACTCTGAAAATGCGTCACCATCAGTTGGAGCAGAAGTAAAATTGATTACCCCTATATTGCAAAAGATATCTGATAAAGGAACATATTTAATTGCCATAAAGTCTGGACAATCACCCCTTTCAACAGGATTAAATTTGGAAATTGTATTTTTGAATAAAACGTCCCCATACCTTAGTGCACCCCCTCCTAACGCCGAGTCCAATCTCTCAAGTACAGAGTACAATAAAAGTAGTGGTTTGGTAATACCATCCGTGATAGAAAGAACGCTTCCTGTAAAAAGTTATGATATAATCCTAAGTTCAAGCGACGGGAAAGAGATCTGGAAGAAAGTCAATCAAACTCCACAAGGGGGACGCGGACCTCAAACTATTGTGTTAGATAATTATGGTATAGGGAACGTAACTATAACTATTAATAATATAGTCGCAGATCCCACGGTCGTCGACATAATAAACCAAAATGCAAATAATACAAACGAATTTGCAGCTCTGAATCAGACAGAGTCTAAACTTCCAACAGACTCGGTAAAATTTGAAACAAGTATATTGGTAACATAAATGTAGACAATCCCAATTCCAATTATATTGTACTGGACCAATCAAAGTATAGATTAGATATCAACCCTTGCAATAATTTTCCAATAATACAACTTATCTTCAAGGCAATTACTGTGTCGGGACGAAGA
>Ga0193737_1000128_pt1 | contig 10419 bp, 14 predicted proteins | sample L2m2metaG_FD_165510 | JGI IMG/M metagenome (GOLD analysis project Ga0193737, IMG submission 165510) | Soil microbial communities from a riparian zone of the East river system, Colorado, United States - L2m2 | ecosystem: Environmental > Terrestrial > Soil > Riparian zone | place: USA: East River... | reverse complement strand
TGCCGGCGCGGCGAGCGCTGCCTCTACTTCGCGTTCGAGGAGTCAGCGAGTCAAATCGTACGCAACATGCGGTCCATCGGCATCGACCTCGAGCCCTGGATGCGCCGGGATCTGCTGCGGGTGCACTCCCAGCGGCCCACGGCCCTCGGTCTGGAAGCGCACCTCGTCGCGATGCATCGCCTCATCGAGGACTGGAAGCCTCGGGTGGTGATCGTGGACCCGGTCACCAACATGATCGCGGTCGGCAGCGAGACCGAAGTGAAGGCCATGCTCGCGCGGCTCATCGATTTCGTGAAGCTCCGACAGATCACCGCACTCTTTACGTCCCTGACGGAGGGGGGGCGCGCGGCCGAGCGGACCGATCTCGGCGTGTCGTCGTTGATGGACGTCTGGATGCTGCTCGGCAACCTGGAAGCGAACGGCGAGCGCAACCGGGGGATCCAAATCGTCAAGGCGCGCGGCATGTCGCACTCGAACCAGATCCGCGAATTCCTGATGACCGACGACGGCATCACGTTGGTGGACATCAGCCGCCGCGCCGATGGGAGCGTGGCGATCGGGTCAGTCCGGGGCGCCCAGCAACCGCAGGCGCATGCCGGCGTTCGGAAATCGAGCCGCAAGCGCAGGGTCAAATGAAGAACGGAGCGCGCCGGACCTGGCGCTTGCGGCTCTACGTGGCCGGGCAGACACCCAAGTCGATTGCCGCCCTCGCGAACCTGAAGCGCCTGTGCGAGGAGCACCTCGCCGGCCGCTACCGCCTCGAAATCATCGACCTCCAGAGGCAGCCGCATCTGGCGCGCCGCGACGAAATCGTCGTGATCCCCACGCTGGTGCGGCAGTTGCCGCAGCCGATCCGCAAGATCATCGGCGATCTCTCGAATCAGGAAAAGGTGCTGGTCGGGTTGGATGTGCTGCCTGGTGAGCCCGAGGCGTGACCAAGAAACGGAAGGCGCCGCGCCGCGCACGGACGGGAGTGCGGGAGCTCCGGCACCGGCTCCAGGCGGCGGAAGAGGCCGTGCGAGCCATCACATCCCGTGAAGTGGATGCCCTGGTGGTCGCGCGGGCGGGCGGGGATCAGGTGATCACGCTCGCCGGCGCCGAGCTGGCCTACCGCATCCTGTTCGATCAGATGAACGAGGGCGCCGTGACCTTGACGCCAGGTGGCCTGATCGCCTATTGCAACCGCCGGTTCGCCGAAATCGTGCAGGCTCCGCTCGCGCGCGTCATCGGCGCGCCGCTGCGGCGGTTCGTGCCGCCCGGGGCGCGGGCCGCATTCGAGGCTCTGCGCCAACGCGGGAGCACGGGGAACGCGCGCGGCGACCTGCGCTTTCGGACTGGCGATGGGTCTCCGGTGCCGGTGGCGGTGTCGTTCGCGCCGTTGCACGGCGAGGGGAGCACCGAGGCGATCGGTGTGGTGGGGGTAATCCAGGACATCACCGAGCGCGCGCAGCAAGAGGACCTGCGCAATCGGCTGATCGAGCAGGTGATGAGCGCCCAGGAAGAGGAACGGCGCCGCATCGCCCGCGAGCTGCACGATGAGACGGGGCAGTCGCTCACGGCGGTGCTGGTGGGACTGCGGACGATCGAGGGGTCCCAAACCGCCGCCCAGGCCGTCGAACTCGCGCAACGACTGCGCGAGACGACCGCCCAAACCCTGATCGACGTGGGACGGCTGTGGCGCGGGCTGCACCCGGGCGTGCTCGACGATCTGGGGCTCGGCGCCGCGGTGATCCGCCACGCGGAGGAGTTTGCCGGGGCGTACAAGATCGCCGTGAACGTGCAGACCGAAGGGCTCGATGTGGACGGCCTGTCGCCGCTGCTGCAGGCCACCGTGTACCGGGTGTTGCAGGAGGCCCTGACGAACGTGGCCCGGCATGCCGACGCCCGGTCCGTAAGTGTCCGCCTCGTGCGCAGCGAAGGCGCGGTTGAGCTCCGCGTGCAGGATGATGGCGCCGGCTTCACCCCGGCGAACAGCGGGCGGCTCGGCCTCCGGGGCATGCGTGAACGCGCAGCGCTGCTCGGGGGCTCCGTACAAGTTGAGTCGCGGCCCGGAGCGGGGACCACGATTACGGCTCGCATTCCGGTGCGGGGCGCGTAGCGCGAATGTCCAGAATCCGCGTGCTCATCGCCGACGACCACGCCGTCCTCCGGGCCGGCCTCAAACTGCTCATCGGCGCCGAGTCCGACATGGAGGTGGTGGGTGAGGCTGCGGACGGGGCTGAGGTGGTCCGAAGCGCCCAAACCACGTCACCGGACGTCGTACTGCTCGACCTCTCGATGCCGGGCAGCCGGGGCATGCAGACCATCGAGGAGCTGGTGCGGTGTGCGCCGTCCACCGCTTCTCCGCTGCGCATACTCGTGCTCACGATGCACGATGATGCGGCATCGATGCAGGCTGCGCTCCGGGCTGGCGCGTCGGGCTACATCGTCAAGAAAGCGGCGGACGTCGAGCTGTTGACGGCGATTCGCGCGGTCCACCACGGCCGCACCTTTGTCAATCTCACGCGTCCCGGCGAGGAGCCCGTCCCCCGCCGCTCGCCGGTTGGTGGGAACGCGAAGCCGCTCAGTCCCCGCGAGGCCGAAGTGCTGCGCTTGCTGGCGCAGGGCCATTCGTACCGGGAAGCGGCCGATCAACTGGGTGTCAGCGTGAAGACGATCGAGACCCACCGGAAACGCTTGGCCGACAAACTCGGCCTCCGGAGCCGCGCCGAGCTGTTCCGCTTCGCCGTCGAGGTCGGCTTGCTCGAACCCGAGTAGCAGCGCATCGTTGTTCGCTGTCGGGGATTCGCCTGACCCCCCCCTCCGGGTCAGGGGTTTGCCGGATAGTCACAGCGTGGCGTGTGTCCTACACTGCACTTGGGGAATGAGGCCCAATCCTTGGAGGTCGGTGCATGGTGAAGCGGATTTTGGTGTTGGTGATCGAAGACAATCGTCTGGTGCGTGAAGGGCTCGCCGCCCTGTTGAACGCGCAGCCGGACTTCAAGGTCGTTGCCGCCGCCGAAGGCGGCAACGCCGGCCTGCTCCAGGTGCGGGAGGTCAAGCCCCACGTGGTGCTTGTCGACGCCACCTTGGGGAGTCACGACAGCCACCGCCTGGTGGAAAGCGTCCGGAAGGAAGTTCCCGAGAGTAAGGTGATCGTGATGGACTTGCTGCCGGCGCAGGAAGACATCATCGCCTTCATCAAGGCCGGCGCGAATGGCTTCATCGTGAAGGACGCGACGATCGAGGATTTCGTCAAAACGATTCGCTCGGTCGCCGACGGGGCCGATGTCGTTCCCGCGTCACTCACTGGAACGCTGCTGTCCCATATCGTAGATCAGGCGGTGCACCGCAGCACCGCGGCGGTGCTGGAAGCCGTGCAGATGACCAAGCGCGAGCGGGAGATCACGAGCCTCATCGCCGAGGGCCTCAGCAACAAGGAGATTGCCCAGCGGCTCAACATCGCCACCTATACCGTAAAGAGTCACGTGCACAACATTCTGGAGAAGCTGGCTTTGCACAGCCGGCTTCAGATCGCCGCGCACGCGCACAAGTCCTCCGCGTCAGACCGACCCGCCGCCGCACCGTAACGGGCTCCTCTGCACCGAAGTAGCTAAGTCGCATTTCATCCGGTCGGAGGATGTTTGCCTGCGTTACGCGCAGGCAAGTTTTCTACGATGAAGGATCTCTGGGCCTACGCATACAAGGTCGTGCCCCCACAGCCGCCGCAGCGGCTGGGCACGATCCGCACGCTCTTGAAGGACGAAACGGCCGCGGCACATGACAGCGCCCGCACCTGGTCGGGGCGGCTCGTGCTGGAGCCCGATGCCACGCATATCCTGATCGTCAGCGACGACGCGCGCGGGCGGGACCACCCGATCAATCGTGACCTCGAAGCCGAGCTGGACCGCCTCGACGCGGCGTACAGCGTCACCGAGCCCCTGGCGGTGGCGGGCCACCCCGAAGGCGTGGAGTGGCTGGCCGCCTACAGCGGCAAAGGAACCGGGAACGGAGCCTAGGTGCCTATCCACTGTGCGTGGTGCGGCCTCCACCTCGGCGACGACTCTCGCCTTCCCGCCGCGAGTCATGGAATCTGCTCAACCTGCGAGAAACAAAACTTCCCCGAACCTGCCACGTTTGTGGCGCATGAGGACTCCGATGGCGCTTAAGGGAGATCGACTCATCTGGACCGTCGTGATCGTCCTGATCGTCCTGTGGGCGCTCGGCGCGAGTAGCTCGTACGCATTGGGCGGACTGATCCACCTCCTGCTGGTCGTCGCGGTCATCGTGATCGTCGTGCGACTCATTCAAGGCCGGAGAGTGCTATGACCCCGCGATTGTCGTTGTTCGCGGGACTCGCCCTGATCGTCGCATGCAGCACGCCCCCCGCCATCGCGAAGCCGACCGTCCTCGAGGGTCGCGAGATCTTCCGATTCGACACGTTTGGCGACGAGGCGTTCTGGACCGACACCCTGCGGATGCACGAGGCGATCCAGGGCGTGAGCCCGGCGACGGCCCTCGCCGTGGGCCTGAAAGTCGACCTCGAGGCCCTGCCGGCATCGCTCGTCGCCGCCTTGAAGGCCGGCCAGGTCGACCTGAACGACCCCGCCACTACCGTGGCGCTGCTCAAGCTCGACGCCGTCGTCGGCGCTCGCGCCACCGTGGACGCGAACAACCGGATCATCAAGTTCGGCGTCACCTGCGCGCTGTGTCATTCGACGGTCGACAACTCTCTCGCTCCGGGCATCGGGCGGCGCCTGGATGGTTGGCCGAACAGGGACCTGCAACCGGGCTCTATTCTCGCGCTCTCACCCGCGCTTCAGGACGCGGCGACCCAGGCCCTGCTCACGTCATGGGGCAAGGGCAAGTACGACGCGCGTTGGAACCACGACGGCAAGAACGATCCGGTGGTGATCCCTCCCGCCTATGGGCTCGCCGGGACGAACCTGGCGACCTACACCGGAGAGGGATCGATCAGCTACTGGAACGCCTACGTGGCCGTGACGCAGATGCATGGCCGTGGGACGTTTGTCGCCCCGAAGATCGGCGACAACATCCGTCAGACTCCCGACCTCGTGACATCCAAACTGCCGGCGCTGTTGCTTTATCAACTGAGCCTGGAGGCCCCGCCGCCTCCCGCCGGTACGTTCAATACCGCCGCCGCTCAGCGTGGAGCGGCGGTCTTTGGTGGCGCCGCGCGCTGTGCGAGCTGCCACGTTCCGCCGACCTACAGCGACGCGAACACGATGCTGCACGACCCCGCCCACGTGGGCACGGATCCGCTGCTCGCGCAGCGGGGCTCCACCGGGAAGTATCGCACCACACCGTTGCGGGCCCTGTGGCAACATCCGCCGTACTTCCACGACGGCAGCGCCGCGACCCTCGAGGCGGTGGTCGACCACTATGTGCGGGTGCAGGCGTTGCGGCTCACGCCCCAGGAGCGGACCGACCTCGTGCAGTTCCTCCGCTCGCTATGACCGCCGTCGCGACGGCGCCGCGCGACGTCGACGACGGCGGGTTGGTGCGGCGCCACCTCGAGGGTGATCCCCAGGCGTTCGGCGCCCTGGTGGACCGCTACCAGACCCCCATGCTCACCTTCGTCAATGGCATCGTCGGGGATCGGGAGCGGGCGGAGGATCTGGTGCTCGACGTCTTCATTCGGATCTACCGGCACCTGCGGTGGTTCGATCGGCGCCGGGAGTTCCAGACGTGGATCTACGCGATCGCGTCCCACTTGGCCGAGGCGGAGCTGCGCGGCCGTGTGCACCTAAGGAGCTAGCTAGTCTTTCATCCCGCTGAGTGATGTTCCCCACGTGTCCGTGCGAGCAAGATCCATGATGATGAAATCCCCCTTCAGGGCCTTCCTGCCATTCGTCGTGGGTATCGCCGCGGGCAGCTGCGCCCTCAATCCGGCGACCGGCAACAATGAGCTCATGCTGGTCAGCGAAGCGCAGGAAATCGAGATGGGGCGGCAGGGCGATGCGGCGGTGGTGCAGAGCATCGGGCTGTATGCGGATCCCGCGTGGCAGAGCTACATCCAGCGGTTCGGTGCCCGGCTCGCCGCCACCTCGGAGCGTCCCAACCTCCCGTGGACGTTCCGGGTGGTGGACGACCCCGCGATCAATGCCTTCGCGATTCCGGGCGGATTCATCTATGTAACGCGGGGCCTCCTCGCTCACCTCACGTCCGAGGCGCAACTCGCCTCCGTCGTCGGGCACGAGATCGGGCGCGTCACGGCTCGGCACACGGCCGCCGCGATGAGCAAGGAACAGCTCATCGGGCTCGGTCTCGCCGTCGGCAGCCTGGCGAACAAGCAGATCGCGAAATACGCGGGCACCGCGAGCCAGGCGCTCGGGCTCTTGTTCCTCAAGTTCTCCCGTGACAACGAAACTCAAGCGGACCAGCTCGGCCTGCGCTATATGGCGCGCGGCGGCTACGATCCGCGCGAGATGGCCGGCGTGTTCGTCATGCTCGAGCGGGAGAGCGACGCCGCGGGGAATCCCGGCCGGCTGCCCACGTGGATGGCGACGCACCCCAGCCCGGCGAATCGCATCACCGCCATCAACCGGCAAGTCGCGGCCCTCCCGCAGGACTTCGCCGGGACGAGCGTCAACCGCGACTCGTATGAACGCCTGCTGGACGGCATCGTGTTCGGGATCAATCCACGCCAGGGCTTCTTCAACGGCAGTCAGTTCTTCCACCCCGACTTGCGCTTCCAGATCGCCTTCCCCTCGGGGTGGGCCTTGAACAACGGGGCGCAGGCGGTGATCGGCGTGAGCCCAGCCAAGGACGCTGCCATCGAGCTGGCTCAGGCGGCGGAGCCGAGCGCCGACGCGGCCACACGCGCGTTTCTCGCGCTGGACGGGATTACGAGCGGCTCTTCGGCGCGCGTGACGCTTTCCGGAGGCCTCGCGGCCATCACCACGCCCTTCGCGGCAGCGGCCGAAGGCGGCACGGTCCGCGGCACGGTGCTGTTCGTGGAGTACGGGGGCGCGGTGTACGGCATCGTCGCCTACGCCCCGGAGGCGCGCTGGTCCACGTATCAGGCCGTGGCTGAGGGTGCGGAGCGGAGCTTCCGGCCGTTGACCGATCCCGCGGCGTTGAGTGTCCAGCCGCGCCACATGGACATCGTGACGCTGGTGCGCATGAGCACGATCGGGCAGATGGCATTGGAGCGGTCATCCCCGATTAGTGCCGCGACGCTTGCCATCATCAATCAGGTCGAGGTCCAGACGCCGTTCGCGTCGGGGCGGCTCGTCAAATGGGTCATCGGACTTTGAGTGTTTCGTGAAGTCTCACAACGGAGGTGTGCTTTGAAACGTTCATACTTGTTCAACGTGGCTGCGGTGCTGAGCCTCGTTGCCCTCGGTGCCTGCCAGGACAAGGCGGCGCAGGCGGCGGAAGCAGAGAAGTCAGCAGCGGCAGCCCGGTCCGCGGTACCCGCGAGTTGGGTGCTCGACGCGGGTCGGCAGTTTACCATCGTCACGAGCGACGCCATCAGCTCGCGCAGCGCGAAGCCTGGTGACTCGTTCAGTGCCACAGTGTTGAGCGATGCGCTGGACAGCCGCGGGCGCGTGGCCATTCCGGCCGGCGCGTTAGTGCGTGGCGAGGTGACCGACGTCAAGGCAGCGCGCGGGCCGAGCAGCTCGGGCACGCTGACGCTCGCCGTATCGAACGTGACGGTGCGCGGCAAGAGTTATCCGCTCGATGCCAGCATCGATGCTCTGAATACTGAGCGTCAGGGACGCGGCATCACCACCGGCGACGCGGCCAAAGTGGCTGGGGGCGCGGCCGCGGGCGCGATCATCGGGCAGGTCATCGGGAAGAACACGAAGGGGACCGTCATCGGTGCCGTCGTTGGTGCAGCAGCGGGTGCAGGGTACGCCGCGGCGACCAAGGACAGTGACATCGCGCTCCCTGAAGGGACGCACATCGTCCTGACACTGAAGCAGCGCGTCACCTTCATCGGGAACTGAACCATGAAATGGCAAACGATCGCGGGGATCGTCCTCGCGGGCCTGGGTGTGTTCGTCGTGCTTCGGGGCATGAGTTACGGCGCCGGGCGCACGACGATGCGGGTCGGAGATTTTCAGGCCTCCGTCGAGGAACAGCGTTCGATTCCCACCTGGGTCGGTGGGGTGGCGATCGTCGGCGGGCTGCTGCTGGTGGGTGCCAGTGTGGGGCGCCGCGGTCGCGCGGCATGACGGGATGGAAGCCGCGCAGCTAGTGCTGCCGGCCAGTGGGGAGGAGGGGGGTGGCCGAGTCCGCCCTCTTTCTTCTCCGCGTCACGGAGGAGTATGTCGCGATTGGTGCTCACGGGGATGCTGGTGCTGGGCCTCGCGGCGTGTTCCAACGTCGCCGCGCGGGAGGTCGTGCGGGATGTCACGCGTGATGACGGCGTCGGGACACTGGTCGCCGGCACGCTGATTGAAGCAACGATCCAAGGCTCGCACGGGTGGCGCCGGCATCCGCTGGGGGAACGCCTGACCGCGACGGTCAGCGCAGATGTCAGGAACGCCAGGCAAGGAGTCGTGATCCCCGCTGGGTCCGTAGTGGCGCTGAGGGTGGCGCACTGGCGGCGGCCCAACACGCCCAGCCAGGCGGATGCGAGAATCACGCTCGAGACGCTGTCGGTCACGGTCCGGCGTCGGTGGTATGCAATGCGCGCCATGGTCGAATTGACGCCGCTGCCGATCCGCCGGCCGAGCGGCGAAGTCGCGGTGGTCGCGTCGGGGACGCGGATTCTGTTCGTGCTTGCTGAAAAGTTCACCGCTGCGAAGCGACTGGGAGGGGTTCCATGAAAGTCACACGAATGATGTGGTATGCGAATACGGTGCTGTTGACCGGGGCGTTGTTGGCGGGGACCGCGACTGCGGCCAGCCAGCAGTTGGCCAGCACGCTGCACGCCGGGTCCGCCACGGCCACCGAGGATAGCTCGCGCGCCGATCGGCGGCGGACCTCGAACCTCAAGGCGTTCCGCGGGATCGCGCCGAAATTGAACACGACGCCCGAGGCGCTGCACACCGCTTTCGAGCGCGCCCGTTCGGTGAACCCGAAGCTGAGTCGCGGGAACTTCATCGCGGCGAATATCCTGGCGGATAACCTCGGCGCGCGGCGCCCCAATGTCACGACCGCCGCGCTCCTGGGTGGTCTCCAGAACGGCAGTAGTCTCGGACAGACACTACAGAGTCTTGGCCTCTCTCCCCTGGAAGCGAAGCAGGCGAGGCAGGCCGCCGACCGCCGGGTGAAGGACGGCAATCAGCGCGTCAAGGATGAAGACAAGCGTGCCCGAGCGCGCGAGAAGGAAAGACGGCAACGCGAGCACGAGGCATCGGGATACAAGCGGTAGGCTTCTGAAGCGAAGCGAAGCGTTGCAGGCGGGCCGCACGTGAGCGGCCCGCCGTTGCGTTACCGTCCTCTGATGTACCGAAGTAGCTAGTCCGTACCCCCCAATCATTAGGTCACATCTCATCACATGAAGCGATGTTGCCACCCGGTACCCCGGGACAGCTTTCCTGCTGTGGGTGAGGGAGTTCCAACAACGAGCAATGGATCCCGACCGCCCGCAGGTGCAAACGAAGTGAAGGAGAAGCACATGAACACACGTACAAACGATTCCAAACGGAGCACGTGGTTGACGGCGCTGCTCATGGTTGCCGTTGCGGTTGGTTGTAGCGACTCCGTGGCCCCGGTCGTATCCCCCGTTGATCCAGGCGCAGGCCCAGGCAATGGTCAGCCCAGCGCTCATGGCCCCGCGCCGGTGGTTCTTGGGGGAGCAGGCAATTTTGTGATTCTGGCGAAGTCCGCTACCTCGAACGTTCCGACGTCCGCGATTACCGGGAATATTGGCTTGAGCCCGGCCGCGGCGAGCTTCATCACCGGATTGGCGCTGAACCTTCCGGCAGGCTCGGCATTCTCGACTTCGGCTCAGGTGACGGGCAGCGTCTACGCAGCCGACTATGCAGTTCCGACTCCGGCGAACCTGACCACGGCGATTGGCAATATGCAAACCGCCTACACCGACGCCGCCGGACGGTCATTGCCTGATCACGTCGCCCTGGGCGCCGGCAACATCGGCGGACTGACGCTGCCCCCCGGCCTCTACAAGTGGTCGAACAGCGTTACCATCCCGGTAAACGTCACGCTTTCGGGCAGCGCCAACGACACCTGGATCTTCCAGATCGCCGGCGGCCTGTCGATCGCCTCTGCGAAGCGGGTTGTGCTGAGCGGCGGCGCGTTGCCGCAGAACGTTGTCTGGCAGGTCGCGGGTATCGTGAGTCTTGGCACGACCTCGCACATCGAAGGCATCGTGTTGGGCAAGACGCAGATCACGCTGGGCACCGGCGCATCGGTGAACGGCCGGCTGTTCGCGCAGACCCAGGTCACTCTGGCGGGTAACGCGATTGTGCAGCCGTAGTGGCAAGACTGTCGAGCTAGTAC
>Ga0193737_1000127_pt1 | contig 10433 bp, 12 predicted proteins | sample L2m2metaG_FD_165510 | JGI IMG/M metagenome (GOLD analysis project Ga0193737, IMG submission 165510) | Soil microbial communities from a riparian zone of the East river system, Colorado, United States - L2m2 | ecosystem: Environmental > Terrestrial > Soil > Riparian zone | place: USA: East River... | reverse complement strand
CTTACACAACGTGGGACTAAATAAAGGGACAAGATTGATTTGGGGCCAGTGGGATTTGAACCCACGACCGCCAGCGCCCCAGGCCAATACCTCAGCGAGATTAAGTAATTTCAACAGAGATGGTATCCTTGACCAAGCTAGACGATGGCCCCTACGACTTAGACAAATAGAGTTCTTTTTAAATGTAGTATTGCCATAAAAAGATGATTCTGGTAAGGATGATCTCCAATGTATTATGACTGGTATGACTGAATTGAGTGTTTTCGAAATTTATTAAATGAACCATTTAAATTCAATTAAATAGAATATTTCTTTACCCCGCGAGAAAAAATGGATTACTCTAATTATCTCAAAACATTGTATGATTATGAAAAAAAACAAGTAGGAACAGAAGAAAAATCGATGTTGCTTAAGGTGATAAACAATGTCGATTTTTCTGCACAAATAGGATCTTATCTAAAATTGAGAGACAGGAACCAACTAGGAGATACATCAACTGTCTCCAGATTATTGGGACTTAAACTCCTCACTGAAAAGAAGGGATTGATATTAAGGGGAATGAGAAAATATCAACTGACTAGTACCGGACTTTTCTATGTGTTAACTGAAACCATGAGTTATCCTCCCAGTCTTTTAAAGAAATACAGCGACGATCCAATTCTTAAGACTTTGTTGTTTCAGTATTTTGAAGCAGATACAATAGCATCCAGCACGGCGCGATTTTATTCTATAATAATGCAGTATCTAAAACAGTGCTGTAGAACTACTCTAAACTGGCTTGAAGATACGCAGAACTCTGATGAGGATCGTAAAAACAAAATGATGAACCTTCTATTACTCGAATTGGCATTAAATGCAAAATTATTGGCTCTTAGAATAATTATCATGTATTCTGATTCAACCATACTCTCACTTACACCAAAATCCAAAACAGGCGACCCGGATGTAGCATATTATGAACTAGAAAGTAACATGAAGGAGATTCTTGCCAAAGACAGTAAATTCATTGAACATTTGCATAAAACGAATGCAGACTTTAAGAGCGGTTATAAAGAATTTACTCATTCCGATTAATATCTGCGTGGCGTTAGTTATCTTTCTTGATCAACTATTGTTTAATATCATTCGGCCTTAGTTCTAAAGTAACATTTACTTCCTGCGGTTTACCATCTCTCAATATACCAACACTGATAACGTCGCCGTCTTTCTTGTTATTCATAATGTAAGTCGAAAGCTCCCTTAAATTGTCGATGGGTTGCTTATCAGCGCTAATAATAATATCGCCACCTAGTTCTATTTGCGTTCCGTTTATTTCTGTTAGTATATAGCCACCTTTCAATCCAGCCTTATCTGCAGGTCCATCAGAAATAATACCGATTACCAAAATTCCCGTGCTCTGGTTAACATTTAATTCGGATGCAATATCCTCACTCATGTCCATACCATCGATACCCAACCATAAGGGTGATACATTTAGCTGGATTGGTCTTTCCGCCAAAACAACATTGACTGTTTGGAGTTTACCATCTCTTATAACAGTCAAGTTTACACCTTGACCGACCTTTTTCTGTTGTTCCAGATATACCAGTATGTCATCAATCTTTGAAACAGTTTGATTATCAATTTTTATGATAACGTCTCCAAACAATTTTGTTTTTCTTCCGTTTATATCGACCAGTTTGTCTCCACCTTCGACTCCCGCCTTGGACGCAGGTCCGCCAGGACTAGTATCTATTACAAGAAATCCTTTTGTTGTATTTAGTTTCATAGTCGAGGCAATCTGTTCATTAACATCTATGCCTGAGATTCCAATCCAAGGATGCTTGTAGGTATGTTGTGAAATCAATATTGGTACAACTCTTTGAAGAGTGCTAGACGGTATGGCAAATCCGACTCCGGAATATTCACCTGTTAGTGAAAAAATGGCACTGTTTATGCCTATCGCCTGTCCTTTCAAATTAAGCAACGGGCCCCCGGAATTTCCTGGGTTTATAGCTGCATCAGTTTGAATTATTTCGGGTATCGAAAATGAGGTAGGGGGAACCAGCGTGTTACCCTGGTCAGGCATTAGTTCCGGGCCTTGTGGACCTTCCGGACTCTGAGATGGAATAACCCTTCCTAATCCGCTAATTATTCCTTCAGTCATAGAGCCAGATAGGCCAAATGGGTTACCTATTGCAATCACGTGTTCTCCAATCTTAATGTCCGAAGAATTACTGAGGACAAGGGGAATCATAGATTGATTCTTCGGATCCTCAATTTGTAGGACGGCTAGATCAGAAAAGGGATCGCTACCTACTATTTTCGCCTTAAAGGACCTTTCATCCAAAAAGGTCACAGTAACATTATTTGTATTAGTATCGTTGTAGGAACCGCCACGAATCACATGATCATTTGTGATAATATGCCCTGATGTGTCAAACACAAAACCAGAACCCAACGCAGAAGAACGTGGATCCTCATTAGATACAGTGATTTGTACTACAGAATTCTTCACTCTATCGAATAATTTGGGCAATAGCGTGTCATCAAATGCTGTAGTTTGTGCATAAGCGCTGGTGGCAATAAAGCCAAATATAAGCAAAAGAGAGATTGGAATTAGAACATGTGATTTAGAAATCTTAATTTGAAATAAACCATTCGTTGTAAAAGTATCCATAAAACAATTCACACCAATTTGTACTCTAAAAAGTTAATTTATATCTATTGTTTTGAGAATTCTGGGGATATCCATGCAATATTGGCAGAATTTTGTTTTCTCGGAGTATTAGTTTAAATACATCGGCAGACTGAGAGGAATCTTCTTACTTATCTTTTCTTTTGCTTATTTATCTTTTAAAAAATTAAGTGGAAATTTATGTTAAAAATGTTGGTTACCATATATAAGTAATAACATGATTATGAATGCAATAGGTACCGATAATAGATGGATAGAGAAGTGGAAAGAATAGTAAAATATTTGGTGGAGGATAGGACTGTCCTCAAACTACTCCGAATATTAGAAAGGCAAGAAAATTATAATTATTCTCCCTTAAACGATGAGGATACCGGACTATCTTATTATTCTAGAAAATATAAAACATGGGTACTGCATAATAACCATTATCAGTTGAATTAGTTATCATCTAAAAAAATTAGCATCGTTAGTATGTTAGAATCCACTCATGAAATTTGGTACGAATTCACCTAATTAATGTCGCTCAAGTAAATATGTGCTTGAAACTTCGCATATCCCTATCCAGACAGAAATTATCCGCGATCTTTCAAAATCCTGTTTTTGATCACGTTTTGATCAATCAAAAATAATATACCATTATTCTCCGGTATTTGTAACACCGTTATTTATCAAAATGTAGTAACGCTATTGCGCGGGTACAAATAATTCTTATTATCTCAATATACTTGATTTTCGTATCAATATATTTGATGCTCATTGGTAATGCAGTTCCAAGTTACAGTGTGGATTTATTGGATTAGACCCAGATCTGTAGAGGCTGGCTCGATAAAGATAAACTCATAGCTAGATTGAGCTTCCATAACTCTGGGAAAGTTTGATCGGTAAATTGCTATTGCAATTGCAGTTTCTAGACTAAGTATGGAGTACAGGTATTACATTTACTAGTTTGGGATACAACTCCTAAGAATCAGAAAGTAAACATACTTGAAAAACCCAAAGTAAAGGATCATATCCATCTTCTCCTCTTCTCTAAACATAAGTCTTTGATTTTTCTTGTTAATAGAATTGAAAATTAGACATATTGAATTACTAAAATCAGTTCAGTTCAATTCACATGATTGTTACTTTCATAAAGTTTAAACGTTATGGCAATCAATATCCGATATCGTCTATATTAGGAGATAGATGTAACAAAAATTGATTGGTGCTAATCACGCGTGATTTTTGGCACCAATCAACTTAGTCCTAATTTTGCAATTTCTACGATTATTTGCATTGTAACATGAAATAAATTAAATACCCATTGTGGACGTTACATCGTATCAATGAATGAGGAAGATAACGGTCATCCAAAAAGCTATATTCTGCAACTTGAGAAGATGAACATTAATTTTGGAAAGATTGAGAGAAACCTTCCAATAGCAACTCTTATTGAAATCGCAATTCAAAGAAACGAAGGGCTATTATCAAATTCTGGTGCATTGTCTGTCAAGACTGGTAAGTTTACGGGACGTTCTCCTGATGATAAATTCATTGTTGATGATGAAATAACTCATGATATTGTGGACTGGGGCAAAGTGAACCATCCTATCGCCAGTGAAAAGTTTGACAATATTTTTGAACGAATGAAACAGCACGTGTCAGGAAAGGATTTTTTTATTTTCGACGGGTTTGTAGGAGCCGATCCTGAGAGTCGGTTGCCGATAAGGGTTTTTACCGATAATGCTTGGCATAATATTTTTGCATCGCAGATATTTATACGACCGAAACCAGAAGAGCTTGATAACCATAAGCCTGAATTCACTCTCTTCTTTGTTAATGATTTTGCTTCACTTCCAGAAATAGATGGAACCAAAAGTGGCACATTCATAATCATTAATTTCTCCAAGAAGATGGTGTTAATAGGCTATACTTCTTATGCAGGCGAAATAAAAAAGGCCATGTTTTCTGTTATGAATTTTTTACTTCCCCGCAGGGGAATATTTCCAATGCATTGTTCTGCCAATATGGGAAAGAATGGAGAAACAGCACTATTCTTTGGACTATCTGGTACAGGAAAAACTACATTATCCGCAGATCCAGAAAGGTACCTGATAGGGGATGATGAGCATGGATGGTCTGATAGGGGAATTTTTAATTTTGAAGGCGGATGCTATGCAAAATGTATAAATCTTAAAAAGGAACATGAACCACAGATTTGGAATGCAATAAAATTCGGTTCTGTAATGGAGAACGTAACTGTTGATGAATTGACACGAGAGCCGAATTTTGAGGATAGTTACCTAACAGAGAACACGCGAGTCGTCTACCCTTTAGATTTTATACCTGGAGCGGTAATTCCTTCAGTAGCAACACATCCCAAGGTCGTAATCTTTCTCACTGCAGATGCATTTGGTGTGATGCCACCGGTGGCCAGGCTAACGAAAGAAGGTGCAATGTATCATTTTATTTCTGGTTATACAAGCAAGCTAGCGGGCACAGAAAGAGGTATTACAGAACCAAAAGAAACATTTTCTCAATGCTTTGGAGCACCATTTATGCCACTACCTCCAGTTGAATATGCCAAAATGCTGGCATCAAAGATTTTAGAACACAACACTAGTGTATATCTAATAAATACAGGTTGGACTGGGGGCCCATATGGAATTGGAAGGAGAACGGATTTGAAATATACCAGAGCGATGGTATCTGCGTCATTAAACGGCGATCTTGACAAGGTGAAATATAAACATGATAGTATTTTTAATCTTGATATTCCTCTTTCATGTCCTCAAGTTCCGTCAAAAATTCTGGATCCGAGTTTTTCATGGTCCAACAAGGAACAATACGTTGTTGCAGCGAAGAGACTGGCCCATTTGTTTATCGAAAATTTCAAAAGGTTCGGAGAGGAAACCAAAGATTTGGCTAAATTTGGACCCCAAATTTAGAATAAGATGGTAGCCCGGAGCAGATTCGAACTGCTGTCCTCAGGTATCTTTTCATGACGATCCAGAGCCTGAAATCCATAGCCCTCCTGTGGAGTTTGACCGCTAGATTCGGCATCTACACAATCGTGTAGATTCGACCGGGCTAATTCTCGAGCTACAACTAGAAATTTTCAAACGGATATTTATCGATATCTACCTTAGTAGAGATTCTTTCATTCTTATGATGTCAGTTAGCTCCCTAACTTTGCCCAGACTCCTCTCAAAATAAGCTAAGAGATTTTTGTTGATATACTCATCAGAGTTACCTGTAGATTTGTTTTGATCTTTTGACGATGTTGAGGTCGCTCTGTCCTCGAGCAAAAAATCTTGGACTTCCTTCGATGGTCTTTGCATGGTTTGATTTCGAAATTCCCTTAATATCCAAAGCCAACTATTGCGCTCTAACGCTTCATGTAAATCTGTTAGCAAACCTATGTTTTTTGTTCCCGCATTCAATGCGCTTTGAATTGTAGCCAGATCAAGTTTTTCTATTGAAATTCCCAAATCCAATTTCGTGTTAATTAACATTAATAGGCAATCTACTGCTCCTAAAATTTGGGAAAGAAAACAATCAATCTCCAATTCCAATGGGACTCTTGGATCAACTTTATCCACGATTAGCTGATCTATCTTGATTTCTTGTAACTTATTCAGATGCATTTGGGCAGCAAATAATTTGAATTTAACCCTGTCTGTTAAAAGACTCGAATCAAAATTGGAAGCCATTTCTAATCTATTAGAATTAAATTATTTTCATTAACTTTACTAAATATTAAACTTGATCTCAGATGGAACCATGCACTGTTAAAATTATGGATTTAATTATAATAGACACATGGGCGAAAATGAAGATCTTGAGGAGAAGAAACTATTGGGTTCCGGCGGGTATGCCTTTGCTAAAATTACCGAAGATGAGGAAATTAAGGCTAATTTGGGAGTTCCACAAATATTTCTAGCCAATGTCGGAAGATTGAGTGAAGATAGGTTCATAAAGTATTACTGCAATTCATGCGGGAAGGAATTCAGTGGCTCTCCAATCTTAAAATATGAGGCTCCAAATGAGGAATTAGGCCAGGGAGTGATACTGGTAGAAAAAGGCGAATACAAATGCAGAGATTGTGGCAACATAATAGCATTCTATAGAAAGTTTAACAAGTAATAATGGCCATATTTCTTTTATTATTTGTAGCAGCAATTTTGCACCAAAAAAATGTTTATAGTGATTTCAATTAGTACATATTAGAAAAAAATTGGGAAGATGGGATGATGATTGGCATTATGAAGGCAAACATAAGAAATCACGGGATTGGATAAGAATTGCCAGATACGCTATTTATGGCGGCTTTGCAATTGTAGCTATTGTCGTATTACTCGTTTTTATTCCAAGAGCGGGTTTAACCGTAGAAATAATGGAAAGTGGTGAGGCTTTGACTACCATAAGTATAAAAATAAACAATAACAACCCACAAGAAATTCATAATGTAACAGTGGTGTTTGACAATGACACAAATAGAAAACAGATTTACAATTCCATGGCGCCATTTAGCTCAATATTCGTTACTCCCGAGAAGGAAGATCTAGACTTTCAAAAAATAATTGTTACAGCCGATGATGGAAGATTGCAAACCATAAAGAATAGATAAATATTTCAATTAAATACTCATAGTTTTATTGCTCAATTTGGAATTTTAGCGCTTGGTACTTGCCTCTCTTATTGCTTGACCATATTCAAGATTTGCTTTTTTTCTCATATATGGTATTAGTCTATAGTGTATTGAATAGATACCTTTTTGTCTTATCAGAATACCTTTAACCAACAATGATACAAAACCACCGGCTACTTTTGACGACTGTATCTTTTTATTGTTACAAAATTTATCTCTCTTTGAGTGATATTCTTTTAGAGTGAAATAGGAACGATTCACATCCAAGATTAGTGGCCAAATAATATTTTCCCACACCATCCTTCTGTTTTGGGTCGAAGATGCATGCTTGCCCTTACTTACTGATTCTTTTATTGGGGTATTGGGTTCTTCGAAATTGGGCATGCTGCAAGGTTCAAGGGAGATTTGTTTCTTAGGCACATTTAAACTTGGGTCCCTCTATATCATAATTGATTTTGAAGGAATTAGAAGTAAAGCAATCCTTGGATAATTTGGCCAACAAATGGAAAATAGAGAAGTCGATTTATGATCTTCATCTTGGAAAACGCGACGACGTATCTGATTTTCAATTGGTTGTCAATGGTGTGGTTTTTCATATCCCATTTCTGACCAGAGATGAAACCTACGTTCTTTGGAAGTGTTTATGGCCAGATTGCCACAACTGTTGTGAGAAACAAGGAAGGTTGCCCTTAACGAGAGATGACATCTCACTGATTTCAAACAAAATGGGATATGAAGCAGAATCTGAATTTATCAAGAAAGAAACAACAGTTTCCAGTTGGAATGAATCTTCTACCATGAACAATGTAATTACGACTATCAGTATGATTTCGCTAAAAAGAAAGGAAAATGAAACTGAAGACCAGGACGGTAAACCTTTGCCATGCAGATTTTTAGATGAATGTGGGAGTTGTGTAATACATCCTGACAAACCCGGTGTTTGCTGGCTTTATCCATTTTCTTCATGGATGGAATCTGATAACGGCAAACCTGTAGTCCATGCATCCTTCCAACTAACCGGCGACTGCCCTGGGTTCTACACAGCAAAAACATCGCAACCTATGATGGAGATACTCCAAGAATATTCAAAGAGAATATTCGAATATAATATGTCAATCCAGAGGACAACTCGGGAAAAGTACGGATTCATAAATATGGTGCAATAGTTTTAACACAAAAGTTTGATAAAGCAAGTCACACGCAAAGCCAGTAGTATCTAGAAACATTTTTATTTAAAAAATAGGGTCTTGACAATAGTTTCATGGTTATTAATAAAGAACTCCTGCAACTCAGAAAAAAAATAGCGGACAAGAGGCCAGATTTTGTGAGACAAGAAAGCTGGAGGTATAAAAAACTTGCAACAAATTGGCGAAAACCAAAAGGAAAAGACAACAAAATGAGGAAACAGGTATCAGGGGTTCCAGCATTGGTTAAGGTCGGATATAAAGGACCAAGAAAATCAAGGGGCCTACATCCATCTGGTTATAATGATGTTTTAATTTTTAATACGAACGATTTGACAAGAATTGATTCCAAAGTAGATGCAATTAGAATTGCTCATGGGGTTGGCTACAAGAAAAGATTGGATATCTTGAGCGAAGCCACAAAGTTGAAAATCAAGGTTTTAAATCCCGGCAAAATTGAAAAGGTAGAAACCAAGCCCAAAAAAGAAGTTAAAAAGGTAGAGAAAGCTGAAGTAAAGCCCAAAAAAGAAGTTGAAAAGGTAGAGAAAGCTGAAGTAAAGCCCAAAAAAGAAGTTGAAAAGGTAGAGAAAGCTGAAGTAAAGCCCAAAAAAGAAGGAAAGGGCAAAAACATAGGAAAAAAAGTGTCTAAATCATAATGGTTGTAAATTTAAGAAAAAAAAGGGAGTTGATAGCCAGAGTTCTAGGGGTAGGTTCAAACAGGGTAAGATTTGAACCTGACAAACTTGACGATATAGCCGACGCAATTACACGAGAGGATATGCGTTCTTTAATTAAGAATGGCACTATATGGACAGTAAAGGTTAAAGGAATTTCTAGGGCAAGAGCGGAAAAGAAACTAAAAACTCGCAGAAAACATGGTACTTCTGCTGGATCTAAGAAGGGGAAGAAAACTGCAAGAGTCGGTAAGAAGGAAGTTTATGTCAAGAAAACCAAGGCTATGAGACGACATTTAAAAATACTTAAAGCCAGAAACGAGATAAACAGAGAAACATTTTGGGCGTTATACAAGAAAATTAGAGGGGGAAATGTCAGGTCTCTATCGCACTTGAGAGATCTTGCCAAACAAGCAAAACACAAGTAATGCTAATTTGAGAATCTGTATTTTTCAAAATCTTTTATTTGCCCATTAACGATAGGAATTCCTTCATTTAGCAGTAGTGAAATTTTTCGTTCTTTGCCGTACATGTAGCCTCCAACCTGTCCATCAGAACAGACTACGCGATGACAGGGTACTACGATAGGGCGTGGATTCTTGTTCAGAATTTTTCCAATACCCCGTGCAGCCCGAGAATTTCCGAGCGACGTCGCCAATTGCCCGTAGGTTGCGACTTTACCGGCAGGAATCCTAGATACAAGGCCATAGACAGATTGACTTTCAATAGGTTCCCTTCCTGCTTTCTTGTAACTCTTGATTCCAATTTTGTAAGTCATACTTTACCTATCATACACAAAGATAAATAACTATTGAGGTGATCGCTGTTCTAAATTTTTACAACTTCAATCCCCCATTTATCTAGTAAAGTCAGTACTCTGGATTTCTCCTTCCCTAGCCCTTTTACATCTACCAGGGCATAGCTCACCTTTTCAATATTCCTATGTATCATTTGATCTATAAGAAAATTATCCAAATATGGTAAATCGTGTTTTGCGGCGATTGCTCCTAAACCATATTCTGATTCTAGCAATAATTTATTAAATTTTGTTGGATAATGAGTGCCACCTATTGCTATGCCTACCTTTTTGCAGACTCCATGCTCTTTTGTAATTACTTTAAATAAAGAACTGCACACCGTATTTGCTGCATTTTCATCCATCCATTGTTTTTCAGTTGATCCTATTTCAATGAACAAAATTGGCTTTTCTAATGATGTCGGACCATGGTGGGTTGATTCAATAATAATGTCATACAAAGGGACATTAT
>Ga0193737_1000126_pt1 | contig 10475 bp, 15 predicted proteins | sample L2m2metaG_FD_165510 | JGI IMG/M metagenome (GOLD analysis project Ga0193737, IMG submission 165510) | Soil microbial communities from a riparian zone of the East river system, Colorado, United States - L2m2 | ecosystem: Environmental > Terrestrial > Soil > Riparian zone | place: USA: East River... | reverse complement strand
CGAGATAGGTGGCAACGTCACAGGCCCAATAGGTGTGGGAATTACCACAGGAGGCAATGACACAGGAGGAGGGCTAGGAATCGTGGTAGCTCCACCTTGCAATGCTTTGGTCCAAGTGGCTGGACCTACAATACCATCGGCTACCAAACCATTCTTGGCTTGCCACGTTCGCGTAGCTGTTGCCGTTTGAGGCCCAAATTGACCGTCAACCGGCACACCTACAATCGCTTGCCAAGTTTTTACAGCAGTACCGGTTGACCCTTGGCGAATCATAGGCATTGCATTGGCAATAGGTTGTGAAATAGGCACTGGTGTAATGGGTGGAAGTCCTGGAATCGCAATAGGTGGTAGGGTTGTAGGAATAGGTACACTAGCAGGAATCAAACTTGCCAATCCTGCACGCCACGTATTCGGCCCTACAATCCCGTCAGCAGTCAAACCTTTTTTGGCTTGGAATTGACGTGTCAAGGAAGTAGTTTGCGGACCAAATTTACCGTCGGCAGTTGTGCCTAGGATTTTTTGCCATTGCACAACGAAATCACCACTCGACCCTTGTTTCAAAACAGGCAATTGTGCAGGGTCAGGAGCGCCCGCATCCATATATCCTGTAGCTCCTAGCACGGGACGTCGCCAAGGATTAATCGCATTGGCGCGTGCGAGGGAAGTAGCTCGATTCTGTTGAGCATAAACAGGAACAATATTGGGATTCTTCATTTTCGCAATATTCATAGCGGCAAACCTGGTACCAGGCCCCATAGGTTTACGCGCATTATGCGAAAAGGAAATAGGTGACATTTTCGATGCGAAATTAGCCATACCTTGATCGAAAGTTGCCGTCATCGGAATCTGTGAGGCTAGCGCTTGAGCAGGAGCAAGATGAGGAATTGCTGCACCACCCGAGCGCAAGACAGATTGAAGTACAGAGGCCATACCCTCACGTGCAACAGAATTCGTTACGCCTAGTTTTTGAGCCAATTGATTGACATTCAATCCCCTCAACGTAGGATTTTTCAATACGGCATTAGCTACTTTATGAACATCGTCAGGAAGTAACTTAGCGAGATTCTGCGTCGCCACTGTGTCTAGCATCCTTGGCCCTAGACTTGAAAACGGCCCAACAGCTTTAGGAGAAAAAGTAGCCATAGCGGATGTTCCTACTTTCAATGCAGTATCTGCAATGTTCTTTCCAGAAGCAATGTCAGATACAGCAGATTTTACAATGGCATTATTAGTTGGTACGAGACTAATCGCAGCACCTTTGACAACTCCTACGGCCGCTTGTTGTAGATTTTGACCCTTAGCAATTGCAATGCCGGTATCAAAAGCAGCTTGTGCTACGGGACCACCTGGAATTTGTGAGCGAGCGGCGGCTAATGCAGCTTCCCCAACATTGGCGCCACGGGCTACTTGATACGCTGTATCAAAAGCTTGTGCTGCAATGGGCCCACCTGGAAGGGAACCCTTTAAACCTGCTACCAATGCTGAGGTAATGGGTTGACCATTGGCAAGTGCACTACCCGCAGCAATCGCCGCATTGACACCTTGCCCAACACCAGGAACAAAAGAAATAACCGCTTGCACATAAGGAGCTACACCCTTGATATTTTTAATATCTCGGGTGACTGTATTTTTGACTGATTCAAGAATGTTTTTTCCTTGTGCTATGTCAGCTACCAAACGTGCAGGAGATGTTATCAATCCTGCTACAGGAGTAGCTACACCTTTTGCAATTGCAAAGGCTCCTTTTCCTACGCTTGCAATACCACTACCTACGCTCGATACAGCGCTACCAATAGCGCCAATGAAACCACCACCAGGATAGCGGTTTCCCAACCATACAAAGTGGTCTCGTTCAAGCTCAGCATCTTGTTGCGCGTTAGGTCCTAAAACCTCTTTACGTACTTCAAAGATATGTTTCTTGAAAGTATCGAAAGAGGGCCAACGTCCAGAGCCCATAGCGAATTGCTGCGCGTGCTGGGCAGCATTCAATAGTTTCTTCTTATGTGCTGCTGTTAGTTTTCCGCCCCATTTTTCAATCTTGTTTTCTATTGCATGATATGTATTACCAATATCATCATAGATATTGCCAGCATCACAATAGGCATCAAGAGCGCCAGCATCTGTGCGAGCTACAAAGTCTCGATAGGTGTAGAGCATCCCAGCATCACAACACCCTGATGCCTCAATATTTTGTGAATAGGAATCAAAACCATCTGTCGTATGTCCACGGGTGGGCGGACAATCAGAAACCTCATCCCCTCTCGTCTCACCAAATAAATTGGTAGAGGTTACTTTTTCACGCAGAAAATCATAAGCGTCAAGTTGACCCTTGCGTCTATTGAGCCCCATTGACTTGAAAGGAAGTAGAGGATTGCGGTCATCATGCCGCAAAATGGGCGCTGGCCAAGTGGTAATAGGGCCACGCTGCGCGCCCGAACCTTTTCCTTCATCGGAAATGGTCCAGTCATCCGTGCAATCGTCAATGACGTCGGCAGAAATCAAACGCGGCATGGTCGGAACCCTTCTGAAAGAAGAGAAAAAGTCGCGTTTTTCACACAACACCCTCCCATAAATTCAACCTGAACATGGTAGAATACAGTTGACGCCACAAATGGGCTCAAGTCAAGTCTTCAACCTGAAAAAGATGAATATTCTGGAAAGTATGGAAAATGACGACAAGTGCCCCTTATGTATGTCTTGCCTGTGGTGCAGAACTCGACTCTTTTTGCTTGATTTGCCCCTCTTGTGTTTCGCCTGAAACTGTGACCAGAAGTGAAGCCAATGAGGAAGCGCGGCAAAAGTCAACCAAAAACCGTGCTCAAATAGCAAGCCGTATCGCTACATCCTTACCCGTACCACTCTCGACCGGTCGGAAAGCATGGGATGCGGCACTAGGTGGAGGTTTTGTTAAACCGTCCAGTGTGCTGATTTATGGTCCTAGGGGTGTAGGAAAATCAACATCAGCATTGCGCATCGCAATTCATGTAGCCAAACTCACCAGCAGAAAGGCTTTGTATGGTTCTGCTGAAATGCCTAAAGAGCATCTTCGTGTCATGCTCGATAAAGTAGGCATTCCCGAATCAGATTTAAAGCATCTTTACATCAATGACTCAGGTAACTTTGAGGATATGCTAGAAGACATTCTACTTCTTAAACCTATCGTATCTGTATGGGACAGTATACAGCGCTTCAAAATAGAAGACGAATTAGGAGAAATCGAGCTTAAAAAAGTAGTCACTGGCGCTATTGAACTTAGCAATAGCGTAAAGGGTATCAGTCTTCTTCTGTCCCAAGTCAATAAAGAAGATGACTTTATGGGAAGCAATGGGATAGGACATGATGTAGATGTCCTACTTTCCTTGCGAAAAGTTGGACCTAATCTGATTGCCGTAGAATGTCTCGAAAAGAATCGGTTTGCTCCGACTCCTTTAACGGCTACGGAATCACTATATTAAAATTCCACTCATCGCCCTAACCAATGGGGCCCTAGCACAGTAAGAAGTAATGCGATGAGTGCGAGTATTAACACAACCCACCCATAAGGTTTTGCTTCGATAGCTCCTACTAAAATCAAAGCAACACAAATTAGAATAATAGCTACCATCATACTATCGCCCTTTCGCCACTAGGCAATCTAGGAATGGTATCAGGATTTTGCCCAATCTCGCAATCCTTTACGATGAGTTCAGCCAAGAGCCAACCTTTAGGACCTTGGGAATTCTCATGTAATACGGACCTAGGCCATTTAACCTCTGTTTGCACGTGCACAAATTCATAAGGATGTTTTGTAAAGATAGGACGAATGCGTGCGCGTACACCTAGCGGTTTGACCATTTCAATCGCTCGGACCAGCGCAACAAAAATCCTTGCTTTGTCGTCACAATCTCCAAATCCTCGTTTAAGCAAGGTGGAAGAATCAGCGAATTCCTCGCCACGTCTGCCGATACTGACTCGGAAGTCATATTGGTATTTGATATTGTCTCTGACCCATCGCTGGATAGCTCGTGTTCGCGCTTCTGGGTCAGTGTATTGATTAAATCGGCTAACGTACGCCTGAACATCAGAGCGGAGTGCGTCGAGACCTGCCGCCGAGTCAAGCCAGTTGGCTTTTTGTTGGAGACTTTCAAAGGTAAGCACCCTCCCTTTCGACGTCGCTGGAATACGCGATGCGTTCTCATACAAACGAAATTTGAGAGCATTGTTAGGACGCATGAGAAAGGCTTACGCCTTTCCACGGGTGGAGGCTTTGCCTCCCCCGTGCTCCCCCTCCACAGAGGAGGATTCAACAGGTCGCAAATTTGCTTTTTCAAGTAAGAATGCACAAAAATCTTTTACATCTAAAACAGCATCAATTAATTTTAAATCTTGTTCAATTAGAACATGCACGTGATTGTCTTCACAGCTTGAAAACTGATGAATAACAATACCATGTTGGATTGACATAATGCTCTTTTTATATTCTTCAGTCATCACGTTCCACGTTTCGTGGGAGGGGGTCTATCAGAATGGTGGGCTTTGCCTACTGGTACATCTCGCATCGAATAAGCTACCACTTTGACCATACTTTTAATAATCGAATTTAATTCTTCAGTTTTTCGCTCAAGATAATTCAACCGGTCAAAGATGCTACCAGGACAGTCATGAGCGCTATCAATATTGAAAGGTTGATTACAATCACTACAAGCCAACAATTCTGTTTCTTTTTCTTTGGTGGCCATAGGACGCCTCCCCTCATGTATACACAAGCCATGAACGAGGTTTTCGTATTTGAATCACGCTAGTGTCATCAGCAAAAAATTCTTTAACTGCTTTTTCAACACCTAAAAACTCAGGTGACCAATCATGGCCAGCAATAATACCACCTGGTTTGAGCTTTGGAAACCATGCACATAAGTCACTCAAAACCGATTCGTATTCGTGGTCCGCATCAATGAAGATAAAATCAAAGGATTCGTCAGGGAAGCGATTGGCTACCTCCACAGAAACTCCACATTGTGGAAAAAGTACGCCTTCTAGTCCCCTCAGTCCAATTTGCTCATTAAATTTCGTTAGATAGCCCTTATAAGTTGCGTCTTCATCCCAAGTATACCTATCAACACAATAGCAGAAAATATCCTTTTTGCTATTGACAATCTCAACACCTAAGAAAAACGAGGATTTTCCTTTGTAAACACCTACCTCCACAAATTTGGAGCCACTAGGAAAGGTGCGGACTACTTCCCGATAGATATCCTCAAAATCAAACCACCCTGCTATTTCATTGTAGAAATGGTCCAAAGTCATTTACTCAATTTATTTAGTGCCAATTGTTCTAAATGAGCAATCATCCTATCAATTAAATAAGCTCGTTCACTACCTTCTTTTAAAGTCCTAGCTAAATTATAGCGCATATCATTTTCAATAGGCCTAATGGCGCAACCTTTTAGATGGTTCAAATAACGTCTATCATGTGTAGACATTGTATTCAAATCATCCCAAGAATCAATCTTTTGAAGAGCACTCCAAAGCTCAGTCATTGATTCTTTTTCTTCATCATCTTCAAATGTTAATTGTAGAGGTTTCATTGCTTCCCTAGATTCATAGCCTGAGCTACGGCTGCAGCGCTACCGTCACCCGGTGCAATCTGTGGTGTTTGTGGCATTCCGTTAGAAGGTGGCGTAGCCCCACGTCTAAGCTCAGCGGCGGCAGTAGCAATATCTGCCACATTCTCAATCATACTCGGCAAATCTTCCATAGAAAAGCCGTCTTTTTCTTTATCAGATTCTTTATTGCCGCCTACTCCTAGTGTCTTAAGAAGTTCAGCATACTTCGCCATTTCTTCAGGACCACCACCACGATTTGCCATCATGGCAGTTACCATTTGCAACATACTTGCTTGTTGCGATTGGGTCATCTGCATCATCATTTGAGTCATAGCGGCAGACTCTGTTTTTGAATTCTGCATCATTTGCAAAAACATAGTCATAAATTGCTGTTGAGCTTGCGCGCTACGCTCTTGTGCTTGCTGATTCATTTGCATCATTGCAATGAAGATTTGTGAACCACCGTCACCACCAAAAGCACCAGGTTGAGTGTTTGGTGATGCAGGTTTCTTACCCCCATTCAATTCCTCTTCTGTAGGGTCATCACTCATAGGTTTTGGAGCACCAGAAATATTAATTTTCCGGTGTTTCGTCATTCGGCTTCCAGGTTGTCCAGGACTTGACCTAGAAGCGTTGCGACCAATCAAAATATAGTCCCCACCACCATATAGCTCTTGAATCTGTTCTAGCGTTGTTAACTCCGTTGCGGCAAAAAGTTTCGTTGCATAAACTTGTTTGCCTTTTTCCCAACGGGTAACATGAATGTAAGAGATGTCCGGCGCTTTTTCATCCTCTTCAATTGGAAACAGAGGATGTTCCGGATGTTCGTCATCCACATCAATATAGCCTTTACCCATTTTATTACTCTTTAGCTATGGCTCGAATTGCAGCGATACAAGTTTCATCACTAAATTTGTGAGCAAAAATAGGTTGAAACTCAAAAGACGCCACGGAACCATCCTCACATTTGAATTTGATGATGAGAACCTTAAATGAATCTTTTTCTACAATTGAAAGATGGTATTCGTCGACAACTTTTGCTTGTGTCTCTGTCATTTTAAAGCCCTTTATGTCAAAATGCAATACTGAAGGACTAGAGTAGAAAACTACCTCAGGGGAGAATGTACTCCCCTGAGGATAACTTAGCGTGATAATTCAGATTTCAACCAAAAGGTATGTCAGTATCTCCACTAAAATCTTCATCATCATCGCTAGCTTTAGCGCTATGTGTTTCCTTACCCTTAATAGGAAAAGGCAATTCTACATGAGCACTTTTACGACGGTAATCCTCAGTGATGAAAAGTGTTTGACCATCTGATTTCGATAGTACATCAAAAGTTTTCATTGGATTAGGTTTACCAGTATCCTGTTCACCCGTAAGATACATAAAAACTTTAACACCCATCAAATCCTTAACAGCATTCATACCAGGCTTATACCAAATTCCAATCGGTTGACCGTCAGATGCTGTTTTCTCTACACCCTCTTTATCTAGAATGGGATTACTTCCAACAGAATCGCCAATCAAAAGAATTGATGGTTTTGAAGGTTCAATATCACTATCAAAAACACGCGCCATTTTTGGCACAAAATGCACAGCGCCTTTTTCCATATTCCAAAAGCCTACTAGTTCTGTAGTACGCTTTTTATACCCTTCCGGTATGGCACTAGGAGGAGCAATCTTTTTTGTTTCTTTATCATTGTTTTTAGGCATTTTATGATTCCCTTTTGACTGATTTTTATATTCCAGACTTTCCAGATTTTTCCGAATTGTAAGAAATTCCAGGCAAGTCCATTTGTTTCGAATTGTCTCTAACCCAAATCATCCTACCACCTTTTTGAATCTTTTTCCAACCTCCTAAAATCTGTTTGGCTAACCTATTAGCAATTGTCCTAAATCGTAATGTTCTTAAATCCCATGTCGACTCTGGTAACTGTAAGCATTCAAGATAAACAAATCGACCCACAGGAAACTTTTTAGCGTGCGCAAGCATCGTTAACTCAGCGTCGGTCATACTCTTTGTAAGCTTTAATAGCTTCCAATGACAATGATGATTGCGACGCCAATAAACTCCTTGCACGAGAGGCTTACGCCTCTCCGCTGGCGGAGGCTTTGCCTCCCCCGCATGCCCCCTCCACAGAATATGGAATCAAAAGAAGAATTCTTTTACGAATTTTTTCTAATGTGTTTTCTATTTCTAGTTCCTTGTTTTTTAATGCTTTTAATTCTTCATTAAGACATTTAAGACACAAACTTAATCCAATAGAATCTTTACCACAATCTATCATATCACCATTATCCCAAACTCTAGCTTTACAAAACATCATTTTCTTCCTCTAAACAAATAGGAATCGTGTCATCATTTTCTATAAAGATGCGTTTATCATAAACTGCCTTATGACTCTTGCTTGTCTCACGCATCTTGGGAGGCTCGCGAAATCCCCCTTCCACCATAGCGCCAAGCTTTTCTAGTCTCTCAAAATAGACCGTTTCACCATTCTTGAATTTGCGAATCGTTTCTTCCGTTCGCATATTCTTGGGTACACCCTTCATTACTAGCTTTACATTGGAACATCCTTTACAATCTTCATCCTTGCAACCTGATTGATGTTCACCAATAAAAGCTTTCTCTTTTTTCATTAGATACATTTTAGGACCGATTAACTCTACTTCTAATTTCTCACCTGGATATTCATTCTTTAGTTCGCCTAAATCAGACGAAACAAATAAATCATCCAGATTTGTGATAATAGAATCAGTATCACAATAATAGAGTTTGCTATGCCGAAATTTGGGGTATAATATAAGAGGGAGAAACCCTTTTTTCCACATAGCAAACTCTTGATAACAAATCTTCTTCACCATCAGGGAGCCTAGGTAAGGTTGACCCTTCTGGCGGTTTTTCACCTTTTTTGAGCAAAACAATTTCACGCCTATCTTCATTCATACCAAACTTACCGTAAAGACTATTCATCATAAGTTTAGATATGAGTGCTAGGCCATCATCATAAGTAGAAGCATTCTTGTCACGATAACTATAAAGTTCTTTTACAAAATCAAAGAATAGTACTTTTTTACCGTACCAAATAGAACGTGTTACATTGGTAATTTTGCCTCTAACTAAGGGGTTATCTAAAAGCTCAAGTTCCGCATAAGACCAAACACCATGAAATCGACCAACAGGAAATAATAGTTTTCCTGTTTTTTCAGCCCTATGGGGCAATGGTGGCAAATAACAAGTTTCTGGTATCTCAACGTCACATTCTACGAAACCAATCGCGTTACGAGAAAGACGCTTGAAATCTTCGGTCCCCTTATTTGGACCATAGTTTTTAACGACTCCACCCGGCATATCTTCAAGCATCGCTTTTGGGTAACTCGAATTGATGTCATAATATGATAAACCCTTACCTCCTTTCCGGTAAACTTCTGTCCTACCTCCGTAATATCCTGCACGTATCCATCTATGCAAACATCCTTCACAAGCTTCCTTCTTTCCTTCGGCGTCAAGCTGGCTACCTTCACAACTCTTGAAATGACGGTGCTGAGGTATGATTGCTGGTGTTTTCCCATGACCCATGAATCTCCGCCGATAGAGTTTCATTGACGTGGAAGGGGAGGTAATCCCCATTTCCCCACCCAATCTATCTGTAATTAAATGTTGAAATTGATTCAAACTTTCATATAAAGCTTCACAATCTCGCCTAACATAGTTCTCCCAAGATTTATGATTTTCCTCTATCTCTAAAGAGTGTGTTAATTTACCTGGAAAACCAAAAGTTTTTGCCGCTTTGTCTAAGGACATTGGTAAGAGACGAATACTATCAAGAAAAGTAAAAGTAGTATTTGTATTACGTTCAGTAACCTTAAGAACTTGTATGGTTGATTGAATGGGAATAATCTTATACGAGAATTCTTCGATGCGTTTGGTGAACCAAGGTAAAAGGTGTAGATGGTCAAAAGCTCCACCATTATGAGCGTAGATATAATGATTTCTGTATTGTCTTTGAAGAAGATAGCGTATAAGTTGGTCAAGACATCCACCATCCGCTAATGCGCGTGTTTCCCATGCTTCTTTATCACAATCAATATGATTACGAAACGACATGAAACGAGCACCATCAAAAACTCCTCCTAGAAAGACTCTAGTGAAACCAGGTTTTTGCGTAGGACCATCCTTTGATTCCAGGTCATAAACGACAATTTTATGAGTTTTGACGCGAGAAATAAGCGCCGTCAAAGACTCATCAATGATCATGTTTGTTGCTTTACTTTCTTGGGCCCTTTTTGGAAGGACTCAAAATAGAAAGCAGGACACATACAATCTTTACAATTACAACTATAATCGTAAATATATTGATTAATTATTTGTTTATGTTCCTCTAAATGATGGCCACAACGGGAACAAATCTGTGGATTTTCCGTTTCCACTTTTATAAGTCTTCTGATTCGATTGCTTCACACCATGCAAGTGCAACAGCGGATACTTGAATCAATTCTTTCATTAATTCTCTTGGTTGGTATCTTTCATAATCAATAAGAGATTCTGCTACGTGTTTAGAAACTTCTCCAAATTCTTCAGCTAATACTACTAATCTAGCAGCATTAGCTAATGCATCTTTATCAGACTCTTCTTTAACAACATATTTTGGGTCGGCACAAGTCCAAGGAAATTTACCACTATTCCTTAGTTCATTTTGACGTAATCGTTCTTTATGAATATCTTTTAAAATAGATTCTGTACTCATTTTTAATCCTTTACGACATAAGCTCTAGCTGTTACAAATTCCAAAAAGAATTGTGAATCAGGGTTTTCATCTTGAGCATCATTAATCGCATCAGCTAGAACTTCTATCCCTTTTTGTAGTTGTACTTTTGCACCATCAAAATTA
>Ga0193737_1000120_pt1 | contig 10782 bp, 13 predicted proteins | sample L2m2metaG_FD_165510 | JGI IMG/M metagenome (GOLD analysis project Ga0193737, IMG submission 165510) | Soil microbial communities from a riparian zone of the East river system, Colorado, United States - L2m2 | ecosystem: Environmental > Terrestrial > Soil > Riparian zone | place: USA: East River... | reverse complement strand
GAGCGAGGGCTTCGATCTCCAGGCGCGGATCTTCGCGTACCTGCGCGAAGAACAGCCGGTCTTCGCGGCAGCCTGGCAGCTCCACCCGAGTGAGGCGGTCGCGTCGTCCTTCTGTCCGCATTTCCTCGACAGCGCGCACCGTCATGCCGCTAACCTCCACCCATACTCGGCCGATATTGCCGCGTAGATCATCTCGTCGGCGGCCGCGTAGCGGCGCATCACTTCGCGCACCTCGGTCGCTCGGGTGACTGATTGCTTGTCGAGCCAGTGTTTTACCCAGGTCAGGTGACCGCGCTCCTCATCGAGCATCCGGCGAAGAGTCACGGCGATCGCGGGTTGCAAATCAGGACGGCGCAGGTGATCGGTGAAATGCCTATAGACGCGGCGCTCGAAGACCTGGGTGAGGGCCAGGATCTCCAGCATCGTCAGGGGCGTACCTACCTCTTCGGCGTAGCGCGTCTGGTAGGTCTCACGCACCGGTGCGGGCCGGCCCCCGACCGCGATTATCGTCTCGGTCCACAGCTGAGCGTGCATTACCTCCTCGGCGCTGTGGCGCGTCAGATTGAGGATCAGCTCGGGATCGCGCGTCCTCCGCACCATCTGGCCGAGTATCAACCCGCCGTGGAGCTCGGAGGCGCGGTAGAAGTTCAGCAGCGCGATTTCGGATGTGGGGGCCGTCATGAGGCTCTCCGTTTGAGGTTGGTGTTCTTGATGTGGTCGACCAGTCGAATGCCGCACAGCCTTTCGATGCGCTTCGCGAAGGTCTGGATCGCAATCGGATCTCCCGGCTGCGCTATCGGCACCGCGCCGATGGCTTGCTCGCCGAAGTGATGGAAGTCGAGCGCGGCGTCGAGCACCTGGGGAATCACAGAGGAGTCTCTCGCGATTCGCTTCGCGATGAGATCTGACGCGCTTTGCGCGTGCCTGACTTCGTCGGCCGCAATCCTTGACAGCAGATCGGCGAGAACGTGATCCTCGGCCTGCTCGCCCAGCCGGCGAAAGAAGTAGTGGGCGAGGTGCTCGGAGAGCATGAACTCGACGAGCCGTGGCACGAGATCTCCCTCTGCCAAATCGATTTCCACTTGCTTCTGCCGGATTTCCACCAGCTCGGCGTCGGTGATCGCGGGCTCATAACCAATCGTGTCCAGATAGCGGCGCAGAGAATGGAAGTGCTTGAATCCCTCGTACAGCTCGAGCGAGAAGACGACCCCTGCGTCGATGTCGTCGAGTGTTGCGCGCAGCAGTCGCGACAGGTTGAGGGGATGGTACGATTCGATGAGCGCCGCATCGCGGAGCGCGGCGAGAAGGTCGGGTCGCGCGTGGGCGCGTTCGCGGTCGATCTCCGACCACCTGATGTCGCGTTCGACGGACCAGGCGCCGCGATCGGCTGCTGCCGCGCACCGCGCGTAAAGGCTCGACGTGGACTGCGCTGCCGTAATCGTCATCGGTCGGTTGCTCCAGAGTGTGAAAGGCGGTGCGAGCCAGCCAGAGCGGGGATCGGCCAGTCGACCGGATCGACACCGTGGGTCACCAGCACCGCGAGCAGCCACCGCTCCAGCCCAAACGCAACGCAGCCGCTCGAGGCAGCCGTGCCATCGGGAAGGGAGATGGCGAACGAATCCCCGAAGAACGCCTCGTGATCGTTGAACGACGCGATCGCCAGCTTGCGATCGTCGGGGAATCGGAACACGAGCTCGTGCTTGAGACCCTTGATGCGCTGGAGCGCCGCGCGCCCGCGGGCAGTCGGCGCGAAGAACGGATCGCTCGCCAGCACCAGCTCGGTCTCGAGCCCGAGGCGGGTTGCCAGCGCGGATGTCCGCTCGACTGCGCGATCGAGCAGCGACTTCACATCCCACGCGGCACCGAGGCACACGATCTCTCTCATCGTGAACGCCCATCCTCTCTCGAGCGCGGCGTGATGCACGCCCTCATGCCGCCAGCAGGTTCCCTGGGCAGTCATGAGCAGCGGCGCGTCGATCGTGGAATCGGCGAGCGCAGCGTAGGTGTTGTAGCAAACCGCGGGCGGCAACGCCGTTTCCGGCGTGCCGGCAGCCGAGCGTGCGGCACGCCCCGGCGAATCGCTCGAGGCGATTGCCTGAAGCGCCGCCTCGTCGCCGCTCAGGTGCGAAGCGGTGGTAAGCCACTGTGGAAAGGACGAGAAATATTGGGCGCGCTCGAGGGTGTCGAACCCGACCGCCGGTGGAGCACACCACTCGTTCGGCGTCTCGGCGCGCGCGATGTCGGCCAGCGCCGCCTCGATCTCGCGGCGCAGCGTCACGATTGGACCACGCAGGCCGGAGATGCCGGGGGCCACGTCCCAGAGCCATCCGCTTTCGCGGAGCCGACGCACGATTTCTTCAGGCGGCAACATCGTCGTCGAGTGGGAGGAAGACTGCCGCGATGCGCGCGACCGTCTGGAAATTGTCCATGCGGATATGCGAGTCCGGAATGGCGCGGCCGATTGCCTGCTCGGTGAACGCGATCAGCTCCAGCACCTTGAGCGAATCGAGCAGCCGCGTGGCGAACAGCGGCGTGTCCGCATCGACGCGAACGCCCTTGGGCGCGACCTCGTCGTTGAGCCACCCGAGCATCTCGCGCGCGAATTCCTCTCGCCGCGTGCTCATGCCGCCGCCTTCTCGACCGTGTGTCCCCAGCTGCCGGCGATCAGAGCGCGCAGCATCGGCTTCCAGTAGCTGCTCACCGCCGGGGGCGGAGAATCGAGTAGCCTTTCGGCGAGCGTAGTATCGAACAGCTTGGGCAGCGCCAGCTGCGGAATGAAATGCGACAGGGACAAAAGCACCGCTCGCAGGCGGACATCCCCCGTTTCCATCACCGAGCGCTCGAACAGGCTGTACGTCGCGGGGTCGGTGATGATCGCTCGTTCTACGCCTCGCTTTCGCCATTCGGGGCTTTCGGCCCAGACTTCGTAAGCGGTGTCGACCAGCTCTCCCAGCGTGAGCGCACTGCGCCCCGAGCAGAGGTGAGCGGTTCGACGAAGCGCCCTTTCATCCAGCGCGAGGCTCGCAATCGCCTCGATGACGTAGCTGGATGTTATGACATCGAGCGGATTGTCACGGTCGCCCGGAATCATCGCCGCCAGGCCGCGATGGTAAATGCGAAGCGCGCGGTGCACCGCGTTGATCTGGGGTATGTCGCCCGCCGCTCCGCGGCAAACGATCGTGCTGGGTCGGACGATCGTCCACGGCAGCGAGCTCGCCCTCATGGTCGACTCGGCCTCGTACTTCGACTGCTCGTAGGCGTTGACCCACCCCGTTTGACACCCGTTGTCCAGCTCGAGCACGGTGCCGGTCGCTCGGCCCGCCACAAACGCGGTGCTCACGTAGACGAAGCGATCGAGCTGCCTGCAATCGGACGCAACTTCGGCGACGTGATAGGTCCCGAGAGTGTTGACGGAGCGCGCGCGATCGAGCGGGCGGGAGAAGCTGGTGTCCGCCGCCGCGTGCACGACGATGCTCGTCTCACGCTCCACGCGCTGGCGCACGAGTGGCTCGAGCCCCATGCCCGACTGCGTGACATCGCCGCGCACCGGAACAACTCTCGAGGCGAGCGAACCCAGCCGGGTCGCCACCTGCCGCCACGGAAGCTCGTTGCGAACGAGGGCGAACGCTTCCAGGCCGGGGTCATTCCGGAGCATCTGGCGCAGCACTCCTTCGCCCACCAGTCCAGTCGCGCCTGTGATGAAGAGTTTGCGAGGGGCTCTCATCATGCCTCCACCGCGACGCCGGTCCAGTGCGCGCCGAATCCGTAGGAAAAAAGGACTACGCGGTGGCCCGGCTGGATGCAGCCGCCATCGAGGGCGTCGCGGTAGTTGATGAAGTTGTCGCCGGCCAGAGTGTGACCGTGACGAACAATGTTCTCCGAGAAGACGCGTGCTCGCGGCAGGCGTATGAGGCTGGAGAGGATCTCCCAGCTGCGCGCGCTCACGTTGTGCGGAATTATCCAGTCTACGTCCGCCGGCGCCCAACCCGCGTCGGCGATCGTTCGCAGCAGCACGTGACGCGCGGTCGGGAAGTACGACGCAACGATCTCATCGCGCAGCTCGTCGACATCCCAGTAGTAGCCTTTGGTGACGTTGGTGGCAGACACGAGGCGATTGCGCTCCCCGTTCCGCTCGATGAGAACGGCGCAGGCCGCGTCGGACGTGCAGTTGAAGATCGCCTCGCGTCCGGCGTTGGCCGGAAAGAATTCCGACGAGACGCACAAGGCGCGCTCTATCCCTTCGGTCAGACAGAGCGAGCGCGCAATGCGCGCTGCGCCGAGCAGGGTGGTGCAGGCGAGCTGATCGACGGCGAACGGCCAGGCGTTCGGAAGATCGAGATCGTATTGCAGCCGGGTTGCCGGGTACTTGAAGCGCGACATCGTGCACAATCCGCTCGCTGACTCTTCCGCCTCGTCGGCGGGGGCGAATGACATCGAGCCGGGTGTGCCGCCGTAGATCAGGAGTCCGATCGACTCGCGGTCCACACCAGTGTCGCTCAGCAGCTTGCTAGCTGCCGAGAGGGCGAGCTCGTAGGGACTCTCGGCCACGGCCACGTGCACGTTCCCGAACCCGAAGGACTCCATCGTGGCCGCGGAGCTGGTCAGCTGGCTGTCGCCCGCCAGCTCCGCCACGGTCCGCGAGCCTTCCGGGAACACGTAGCTGATCCCCGCGATGGCGGGGGTGACTTGTCCGTTCTGTTTATGGAGGGTCATTGGCGTTTGCTCGTTCGGGACACGCGAACGATGCTTTAGCCGTTATGGGGGTCCTATGCGCGTTGATACGTAGGACAAGGGTCGGTGTAACGTAGTAGCCGGCAAACAGATGCCGCTTTGCTGCGCGTACGGCCCTTCAAGGCAAAAGAGTCCGAGGCGTATTTGCCTCGGACTCTTTCTTTTTGGTATGTAGAGCGCGAATCAAGCCAGCGCTCTGGAAATCATCAGATGCAGGTAATCACACCACTGGTCATGGTGCAAACCTTCGCTGACTGCGAGTGCGTTGCGGTAGCGCTCCAATCCGGAGGCGGACCAGCAACTGCGGTCACCACAACCGTGACGTTCTGCGACGGGCTGAAGCCCTGAAGGGGAGCCGCTGAAGTCGCGGTTCCAGAAAAGTAGGCACCGCTTTGGTCGGCAGCGTACTGCTCTTCGTAGGTCGCCATGTTGCGAAGGTCGGACTTCATCGCTGCGACGTACGCTTTGTCCTTGGTGTTCGCGAACTTCGGGATTGCGATCGCGGCAAGAATGCCGATGATGACGACCACGATCAGAAGCTCAATAAGGGTAAAACCCTTTTTATTATGTGTCATCGCGAATCTCCTGGAGCGGTTAGAAAACTGGCGGCTTTCGAGCTTCGAGGCCGTCTACTAAAGCGACGTTTCAACGACGCTCGGGGCAACGGCATACACGCGAAGCGTCACACGGCTGATCGTCGCCGTGGCACGATTATGCAAAAAGCCCGAGGAACAGTTCCTCGGGCTTTCGTTTGGTGCTGTAACGTTTTTTTGCTGCTGTAACGTTTTTTTACTAGGGCGCGACTACTATGATCTGGTTCTGCGTCTCGGTCTGCGCCGTGATCGTCAATCCGCCCGGAAGCAGCGCGGCCTTGAATCCTGACGCTGTCGGAGGCGTTGCCCGAAGGACGTAGGTACCGGGAAGCAGGAACGCGATCCTGAAATTCCCGCTCGCATCCGTGCTGGCGGTGCGGACGATGTGCGTCGGGTCGGCATCGGTCACGAGCGAGCCGGCGGTCAGAACCTCCACGGTCGCCTCCGGAACTGCGGCGCCGGTCGCGCTGTTCGCGCGCACCGATCCGGTCACGCTTCCGGTTACGTCCTGCGCAACTGCGTGGATCACGGGCTTGAAGTTGAAGCCGTTGGCCGAGCTGTTGCCGCGCATCACGAAGCTCCGCCCGATGTCGAAGTCGAGCGTCATCACCGAGCCGTCTTCCGTCAGCTGGATCGGCTCATCGAGCTTGACTTTGATTCCGCTCTGGCCCGCGCTTGGGAAGTGTATCGGCGGCTCGCTTCCATCTTTCAGAGTTATTGTCGACTGATCGGTGTCGAGAACCAGGCGAAAGCTCCGATAGTTGCCTGTCGGGAGAGTGGTCGCGCCAAGGTTCATCGTCCTACCGCTGCCGAGGTCGAGCAGATTGATCAGCGTGTTCGGAGTGGCGATGGTGGTCCAGCCGTCGTGATTGTCTTCGTCGGCCGCTTCGTCATCGGTCGTCGATTCGGTCTTCGCATCGACACGGACGACGTAAACGTCGACACTGGCGACTTCGGAGAAGGGGAAGGGCGCGTCGGTCAGCCGAACCGTCAGTAGTCCGGTGCCTGTGCCCGAAGAGTCGGTGCATGCGCCCGCCGCGAAGGTAGTGATCGCAAGGGCCGCGAGAAGGCGGATTGTCTTACTCATCTGAAGTCTCCTGCATTGGGTTCATCAAAAAGTCTGGGCGGGGTTTGCCCGTGCGGGTCGCGTGCAGAGCGCGGCCTTTAATTGGGTAGACTTGGAGATCACGCGCGTGGGTCACACCTCATCCACAATTTCTTGACGGCGCAAAAAAAAGGGGACAGCGTCAATCGCTGTCCCCACGGTCTGAATTCGAAGTTGCCGCTCTGATTTCAACTCTTCGGAGGCTTGCGGCCCTGACCCGGATTGGACTTTTCTCCACCGTTGCCGGGAACCCCAGCGGGAGGACCGGACCTCGCGGGGCGACCCGCCTTGGGCTTCTTGTGGCTTTGCCCGAAGTCCCTGCCTGTCTCGGCCGGGCGGTTGGACTGGCCGGACACTGCCTGCGGCGGAAGCTCGCCCGGCATGCTCTCCAGTTCCGCATCGGATGCGCGCGCCTGAAGCCGCGTGAGCACTCGCTGCAACGCCTCATCCGAGGGCAAGCCCCGGTCGGTGAGACTTCCGATCACGAACAGAGGAACGGCAAGCGAGCGTCCCGATGGAGCGCTCTTCGCCAGGAGCGAAACCGAGGGGGCATCGACGCCTTTCCGCATCGCTTCGGCGCCCGCCTCTACCTCGTCACCCGCCGGAGCCAATCCTCGACCGCTCGACAGCGCGATTCTCGCGAGCTCCATCCTCGCGGCCTGCTCGTTCACCGAGCGCTCGATATCTTTCGGATCGACGCCCTTCGCGGCGAACTTGAGCGCGCGGTTCTCGAGCGCCTGAGCCGGAAGCTGACGCGCGCGCGCATCTGCAATGCGCGCCAGAACGCGCTGTGCCACATCGGCGGGCAACACTTCTCTGAGCCGCGTGGATGGATCTCTTGACGGAACCTGCGCGCTCGATGGCTGGACGGCCAATGCGGTCGCCAGCAATAGAAGAGCGAGGGCTCGAACGTTGTTCATATATGTCATCTCCCCGAGGGAGTGATTTGCGACGGCAGCATAATACTGACGCTTGTACCTGATAGACTCATTATACGGCAACTAAAGTCACATCTTTGTGTTTGGCTCGATTATGAGCAGGCCAACTTTTCCGCCGAACTCGTCGAGCATGGATAGGAGGCCCGGAGGCACGAGCCAGTTGCCCCCATCGAGCCGCAAATTCATTTGGTACTTTCCGGGGCCGATGGGAAGCGTCACGGTCCACCATCCGGGGCTTTCGAGTTGCAGGGGCACGGGCGTCCAACCAGTGAAATCCCCTGTAATCTCCACCACGCGAGCCAGCGGAGCCTCCACTTTTAGCGTAACTGAGGCCACGCCGGCTGGCCGTGTCTCGAAGTCTGTTACAACCGCCAGCCCCGAATCGGGCCTCGTCCCCAATTGCGGCTGTTGTACGCTCGTCGATTGCGCTTCAGGTGCGCGACGGGTGGCCATGCGGATGCTCAACGAGACGAAACGTCCCCCGGGAAAACCCTGGGTTGGATCGATGGGATACGTTCCACCCGCGGCCACCAGTGCGAAGCGAGCCCCGAGCCAGCGTACAGCGTTCAAACTCCCCCACGAACGTGCGGTCCCGCCGAGCGCAGTCAGCTGATCTCCCAACCGGATCCCCAGCACCGCGCCCAGATCGAGTTTGGCGCGTGTCCACGACATCGTAAGCTGACCATCCACGTACCTGAGAGAGTCGACGGCGACAGGGCTCAGGACAAGAGTCGTGGCGACATCACCCAAAGTCGTCGACGCTCCCGCTTCGCCGAGCAATACACCTGAGGAGCCACCGCCGAACCACGTCCGCCCGCCGCCTACACCCGCGAAAAAATCGCCCCTCATTCGCATGAAATGGAGCCTGGCGTTGATGAGTACTTCGCCGGTTCGCGTACCGTCCTGATGCGCGCTCCCGCCGCCGAAACCGGATAACTCCGCGAGAGGTCCACGCGCGAGGGGCGCGAACAGTGAGCCAGAGAGCGCACCCTGGGTACTCCAGCCGCCCGACGCAAACTGTGAATAGGTTCCCGAGATTTCAGCGACTCCGCGGCCCCAATCGGCGACGGCGCGAGGCGTGAGCGTAGCGGCGCTGGCGTTGAGGGTGTCCGCGTAGCGCAGCGCAACCCCGCCGAGGTCCACGCTTCCCTCAATGCGTTGCGCGCCAACTGTCGGCGCGCAAATGAGGAGCGCTGCACACGCCCCTCGCGAAATTTTGCGGAAATGAAGTTCTTGAAGTCTCAAGGAACAGCAAAGATATGTTCCTTGAGGCCATCTGTTTAGGGGCTAGGTCTCGCGCTTTCCCGCTGTCCCGACGCGGATCACCGAGCTCTCTGTATCGAAATCGTCGGAGCTCTTGACGGCAAGCGGATCGGCGACCCAGCGCGAGCCGTTCACGATGAAAGCGTATTCGTGGCGCCCAGGGGTAAGTGCTACCGAGACGGACCAGACGCCGGGCGCTCCCGAGCGTTTGAGCTCGGTCGCTCCCCTCGTCCATTCGTTGAAATCTCCAACCAGGGCGACGCTCGATGCCCCCGAGTCGACGAAGACGAAGCGCACGAGTTGAACGGTGTCGCGCGCCGGCGTCGCCTGCGCAGTCCGGGACGGCTGCGAGCTCGCCGAGATCCTCGATCCCACCGCTACGGCGGAGAGAGCTATGATCGCGCTGATTCCAGCTGCAATCGCGATCCCCACGCGTGGCGACAGCCGAATGACCCACTCCTTGCGCCACCACGTTGAGCCCGCCGACGATGCCAATGGATAGAGCGAAGCTGCTTCGAAGCGCACCTTGTCCATCAGTCGCTTCTCGAACGACTGGTGGGCGGTCTCGGGCGCGCGCAGATGCGCCGCAACCCGGGCTACGAATGCCGCGTCCTCTGCACTTGGTGTTTCGTCGAAACTCTCAACCATTGTAGACCCCTTCGAGAAGATCCCGCAGTCCATCACAAGCCCGCTTCACTCTCATCTTCAACGCTGGAACACTGACGCCAGTCATTGCGGCCATCTCGTCGTACGTCAGCTCTTCCACGTGCTTCAACAGGAAAGCCTCACGCTGTTCGGTCGGAAGCATGCTGAGGGCGCGCTCGATGTGCCCGCCCACATCCCTCTCTACTTCCTCTTCCGAACCGGGTGCTACCGCCCGCTCGATCGCATCCGCGGCTGGAGGGAACCGAAGGTCCCGCCGCCGCTGCCGTGATGCGTACGTCCTGCACTCGTTGACAACTATCTGGTAGAGCCAGCCTCCGAAATGTGCCGGGTCCTTGCAGCTGCGAAGTCCGCGGAAAGCCCGCATGAACGCCGACTGAAGCGCATCGTCCGCATCCACCCGCGACCCGAGCATCCGCACGGCGAAGCGGGTGCAAGTGTCCTGATAACGCCGAACCAGGCCGGAAAACGAGTCGATGTCACCGGCGAGGACGGCAGCAATCAGCTCTGCATCCGACAAGGCCGTCACAGTTGAATGACTACCCGAAAGCTCGCGGGCGTCACATGACGGGGTTTCCGACCGTTTCGCCTTCATCAGGGTGAGGTCAGCGTCAACACGACCGACAGGCTGTAATTGCCGGGCGTATCGAGGGCCCAATCGTAGAGGGTCTGGAAAAAGAGCGAAGTCGCGGTGCTCGCCGTCGCTACGCCGCCGACGAGAGTGACGTCACCGGTGGTGAGCGCATTGAAGGTCCCGCCGTCAGCCGTGCTCCACAGGAGATCGCCGGCAGGTTTGGACGTGCGCGCCGGTGCGCTCGGAGAGGTGTTGGTCGCGGTCCAGAAGGTGGCTGCCGAACGAAGGTGGAGCGTCCAGGGCGCATTCGCGCTCACTGTCAGCGTCGGTCCCGTCGTGGTGTTGAAGCCGGCGTCGAAATCCGTGGTCGTCGGTGCCGTGAGCGCGGTCGAGCCGGCACTCATCTGCAGCCGCACGACTCGACCCGCCGTCATCGACGCACTTCCCGGCAGGTTGCAGCTGTCTCCCGAGCCGGTGGCGGTGCACTGCGCGTGCGCTATGGCGGGCAGCGTCGTCGAAGCGAGTATCATCGCCATCGACGCGACGCATAGTCCAGTCAATCTGTTCATCTCGTCTCCCGTTCAACTCGGAAAGTTCCGGAAGACATGGTCCCATCGGGTGAAGAGCCGATCCAGGTCCCGGTAATGGTGTCTGCTACGATATGGCCTACGTGCCTCCGCGGAGACGACTCGAGGTCGGCATCGAAGTCGACGATATCAGTTGCACTCTCCGAGCCGCTCACGAGACCGCCAAGAACTCTCGCCTGCCCGCTCTGCGAATTGACGCCCACGAGGTCGAGCCTTCCCTGAAAGCTGGCGCCCGATTCGCGCGAGATCGTGAGCGTGCCGCTGAGGGTTTCCTGCACGGGGCCCGTCTGGACGCCGGTGTAATGCCATGACCCACTGAGCTGCACCA
>Ga0193737_1000118_pt1 | contig 10832 bp, 7 predicted proteins | sample L2m2metaG_FD_165510 | JGI IMG/M metagenome (GOLD analysis project Ga0193737, IMG submission 165510) | Soil microbial communities from a riparian zone of the East river system, Colorado, United States - L2m2 | ecosystem: Environmental > Terrestrial > Soil > Riparian zone | place: USA: East River... | reverse complement strand
CGCGATGGTATCCGCGAGAGCGGCAGGACCCTCGTACGGCGCCGCCCCCGCCCACTGGATCGCGTCACGCCACCAGAGGACGGCGCGGACGTGGGAGGTTCCGACGGAAATGCCGAGGATGGGGTTCCGGAGCAGGCTCACCACATCTGCCTCCGGATCACGGCAAGGCGTTCGGGCAGCGGAACCACGATGATGGCGATCGTCGCGCGCGGCGGTGCACGGCTCATGCCCCCCACAGTGATCTTGAGCTGCGGCGCCGCGAACGTGGCGAGACGCGCAAGATCCGCGTAGCGCGCGAGGAACGCGTCGCGCCCGGTGGGAGAGAGCAGCCCGGCCAACTCGTCGAGGCTCCCGACCGGCCTTCCCATCGCTCGCCGCGCGAGTAATCGCTCCACAGCCTCCGCCGACAGCCCCGGCAGCGCCAGCAGCACCGCCCTCGGCGCTGCCGAGAGATTCACCGTACCGGGTCCGTCGACCGTGACGAGTGTCGGATCGAGACCTGGCATCTCGCGGAGGTCTGCCAGCGGCCGGACGCGGCGGCGCGCGATGACCGAGTCGGCGTTCGGTGTGACCAGGTCCAGAACCTCTCCGTCCACGGTGTTCACGTTGATGCGGGCCGTCGGGTCTTCGATCCGCCACGTGCACTGCATGCCCCGCCCGAGATCGATTGTCGCTGTGTCAGCCAGCCGGTGCTGCACCCACCGCGCCTGGGCGATCGCGAGGCAGGCTTCCGCCGCCCAGCGCCCGCGGGTGAGCGCGACGCGGTTCAACGTGGTGCGCTGACCGAGTCTCGTGGTGGCGAGCGCGAGGCCGACCACTGCCGAGAGGGCCGTGATGAGCCAGAGGACCGTGAGCAACGCAAAGCCTCTGCGATTCATCCGCGCGGTCCCACGATGAAAAGCAGCGTGTCGGTTGCTAGGATGCGCATTACTCGCACTCGAACTACCACCGGCGCTGAGACTGGTGAGATCCACTCCCGCACCCACGCGGCATTTGCGCCGGGCTCGAGGAGATAGTCGAAGTCGACGCGGGCGACACTGTCTTTCAGCGCGAGGGTCTGGTCGCCCCGCGCGACGAGCACGCCGCCCTCGACTGCGACGACCACGCGCTGGCGCTCGAGCCAGCCGGACGGCACCCGCTGCCACGTCGTGAACTCGGCTCGCTCGGGTCGCCCGGCGAACCCGCCAGCGCCCTCCGTCCCGATGTCGAGGGAACCGAACATCTCCGTGAGGGCGCGGTGCGCGTTCGCGTCGCGGTCGAGCGCGGTGCGGGCGCCTTGGAGGCCCTGCGCTCCGTCGACCACGCCGGCGAAGATCCGGTGCGCCAGGAGGACGACGAGGGCGGAGAGGGTAAGGGCCAGGATGACCTCGATGAGGGTGAAGCCTCGAGGGACCCTCACTTCGCCACCCCCCGCCACACGACCGTCACCAGCTCCTCCACGCCCGGCGCTGCCTTCCTTTCGACCGCTAGCCGATACAGCCCCCGCTCCGGCCGCTGGACGCGGACGACGTACGGCCCCACGACGCGGTCACCGATCCGTTGGTCCAGTTCCTCACGCTTGAGCAGGCTCCACGCGGTGAGCAGGCGCTCCTCGTCCGCTAGCTCTCGTTCGCGATCCCGCGCCACCGCCACCGCCCGCGTGCCGCCGGCCACCAACTCGACGAGCGCCAGACCCGCGACGCCAAGGATGACCACGGCGGCAAGGACCTCGAGCAACGCGACGCCGCGGCTACCGTGCACGGGGCACTCCCGTCAGCGGATCGACGTTCGGACCGATCGCCCGCCCGTCGGGAAGGAACAAGACGCCGTGCGCAGCGCGCGCCCCACCGGAATCGATCGCTGCCGCCCGCGCACGACGCAGATCGCGCAGCTCGTCCGACTCGCGTGGCTCGTGTAGGCTCGCCAATGCGAGCCCGCTCACGCCCAACACCAGCCCGAGCACTGCGAGCACGACGAGCAGCTCGACGAGCGTCACTCCTGCGCTATGGGCGCAGCGCATAGACCGCCTGAAGCAAAGCCGCGGCGACGAACGCCACGAGACCGGCGAACAGCAGGATCATCCCGGGCTCCAGCAACGACACGAGTGTCTTGAGGCGCCGCTCCGCCTCGGCGTCGTCCAGCTCCGCCGCCTTGGCGAGGAGGGTCGGCAGCCGGCCCGAGCCCTCGCCGACCGCCGCCAATTGGAGCGCGCTCGATGTCAGCGCGCCCGTCGCCTCGAGCGCGGCGGTGAGTCCCTGTCCTTCAGCGACCCTGCCCCGCGCTGCCGCGATCCGGGTCGCGACGGCTGCGTCCCCCGCCGCCTCGCGCGCGATCTCGAGCGCTGCGAGCGCCGGCGTGCCAGAACCAAGCAGCGCGCCCAGCGTGCGTGAGGTGCGAGCGCTTGCCAGCCCGAGCCGCAGCGCGCCCACCACCGGTAACCGCAAGAGCCAGCCGTGCCACGCGGCTTGGCGCTCGCCGATGGCGCGCGCGGCGATGACCGCCAGGGCGAGGCTGGCCGCGCCGAGCACGAGTCCGTAGCTCCGGACGCCGGCCGAGAGGGCGAGCAGGAGGCGCGTCGCTGCCGGCAGCTCCTGGCCGAGATCGCTGAGCAGGGCGGCGAAGCGCGGAATCACGAAGAGGACGATCAGCGCAATGGCGCCCGAGCCCACCACAGACAGCAGCGCCGGATACATGAGCGCCGAACGCACGCGGGCTTCGGTTTCCGCCTCGCGCTCGAGCTGCGCGGCGGCTTGACTCAGCGCGGCGCCGAGCCCCACGCCTCGCTCCCCTGCACGCACGAGGCCAACAGTCACTGCCGAAAACAACCCTTCGCTCCCAAGCGCCATTCCCAGCGACGAGCCTTCGCGCACGCGCTGCGCCACGCGGCCAAGAGCGTCATGCAGAGGACCGGAGGCGACGCGCTTGGCAGCCTCCAGGGAGCGCTCGAGCGGCACGCCGGCGTCGACGAACGCTGCGAGACTCTGGAACACCGTGGCCTGGGCGCGACGCGAGGGGCGGCCGAAGCCAAATGGGTATCGGGTATCGGCTACCGGCGATGACTCCACGAGTATTGGGTAGAGCCCGCGCGCCGACAGCACCGCCGCGGCCGCCGGCTCCGATGCCGCCTCAAGCAAGCCTCGCACCAGGCCACCGTCGGTGCGGGCTGCCTCGTACCGGAACGCCGTCACGGGTCGCGCCCGATGTCGCGGTCCTCGCCCTCCCCGCCCTCCTTGCCGTCCCGGCCAAGTGAGAAGAGCGCATAGCCTGAGGGCGAGCTCGCGTACGTGTACGCCCGCCCCCACGGGTCGAGCGGGACGGGCTTCCTGAGATAGGGCCCGCGCCAGTTTCTGGCCGCCGGCTCGCCCTGCGGCGCGCCGCGCAGCGCTTCCAATCCCTGCGTGGTGCTCGGGTAGTAGTCGTTGTCGAGCCGGTACTGGTCGAGCGCGAGGCCGAAGAGTTCGATCTGCGCCTTGGCCGCCGTGACCTTCGCGTCGCCGACGTTACGGAACACCATCGGACCCACGAGCCCCGCCAACACCGCAATCACCGCGATGACGACGAGAAGCTCGATGAGCGTGAAGCCCCTAGTGTTCCGTGACACGCAGCACCTCCTCGACCGTCGTGATGCCCGCTTGCACCTTGGCCCATCCGTCCTGACGCATGGTCTCCATCCCCTGCTCGTGGGCCAGGTCGCGAAGCTGTGCCATCGCGGTCTCGCCCGCGATCGCCTGCTTCAGCTCATCGGTGATCGCCAGCAGCTCGAAGATTCCCGTGCGGCCGCGGTACCCCGTCTCGCGGCAGGCGGAGCAGCCGCGACCGCGAGAGAGCGTCATGGCGCCGACGGGCCGGTTCGCGAGCAGCGCCACGGCGCCGGGTGCAGGTTGGTATTCCTCGCGGCAATCGGAGCAGATCTTGCGGACCAAGCGTTGCGCGAGGATTCCGTTGACCGAGGCCGAGACGAGGTACGGCTCGACCTTGAGATCGAAGAGACGAGTGACAGCGCCCAACGCGTCGTTCGTGTGCACCGTCGAAAACACGAGGTGTCCCGTCATCGCCGCCTGGGTGGCGACGTCGGCGGTCTCGGGATCGCGCATCTCGCCGACCATTAGGACGTCGGGGTCTTGGCGTAGCAGGCTCCGCAACGCGCCACCAAAGGTCATTCCGGCTTTGCGGTTCACCTGCACCTGGGTGACGCTGCCCAGGTGATACTCGACCGGGTCTTCGACGGTGATCACCTTCTCCGTCGTCGCGTCACGGAGGGCGAGGGCAGCGTAGAGGGTCGTGGTCTTTCCACTCCCCGTCGGACCCGTCGCGAGGAGCAACCCGTGAGGCCGAGCGGCGAGCTTGCGGAACTCGTCGTGAAGGCGTGGCGGCATGCCAAGCTCGCCCAAGCTCACGGGCCGGCCGCCGTGATCGAGGAGACGCAGCACCACCGACTCGCCCCACAGCGTCGGCATCGTGGAGATGCGCAGGTCCATCTCCTGCTCCTCGAGCCGAACCCGGACCCGGCCGTCCTGGGGCACGCGCCGCTCGGCGATGTCCAGGTCGGCCATCAGCTTCACACGACTTACGACCGCGCCTTGCAGTCCCTTAGGAGGGCTCGGCACGTCCATGAGGACGCCGTCCACGCGGAACCGGCTCCGCAATCCGTCGCGCGTCGACTCGAGGTGAATGTCAGACGCTCGCGCGCTGTGCGCTTCCCGGATCAGCAGGTTCACGAACTTGATTACCGGCGGTTGGTTGGCGAGGTCGCGCGCGTCGGAATACGGCGCGTCGCTCGTCTCGCCGCCGCTGCCAAACTCCGCGCCCAGGTCCCGCACGAGCTCGATCACCGACTCGGCCGCGGCGAAGGCGCGCCGCACACCGTCCACGAGTGCTTCCCGGCTCACCGGCACGATCTCGAGGGGCACGCCGAAGGAGATCTCGAGGTCGTCGAGCACCTCCGGCGCCGGCTCGCCCGTGACAGCCACACGCAAGTGCGTGTCGGTCGTCTCGAGCGGGAGGATGCCATTGAACTCGAGGTAGCCGGCCTCGAATGATTCGGGCAGAGGGAGTCGGGAGATCAGGGCCGTGGACACGGGCGCGCCTCAATTGCCAAGGGACGCGGTGGGTGGTGGCAGGGAGCGTGCCAGACTGAGAGGAGAAATTCGAGCGTGGAGCGAGCCGGTCCGCGCGGCGGAGGTGTTCAGTATGTCCAGTTCGAGCCCGCGAACTGTACACCGTTGGTCATGGTTTTCGTGCTCGGAAAAACGCGAACTGTACACTGTGTACAGTTCGACCCCGCCAACGGAACACTTCGGAGACTCGAGCGATCGCGAGTCGTGCGCAAATCACGGTGGCACGGGGAGTGCCTAGGCACAGGGCGCTCCGGGCGTCCGGAAACGTGTTCCCCTTGGCAGGGCCTGGCCCATGCGCGCTCGCACCCCGCATCTCTTCTCGCTACTCGCGCTCTCGTGTCTCGCAACTTCCCCGTGGCGCGCCCTGACGGCGCAGGTCTCACCCCTCGGTCCGCCGCCACCCTTTGCCGTGAACGTCACGCCCGACGGCGTCGTCGCCACGAACCGCGCCTACAACACAGGGGGCTACAGCGAGACGTTCTGGATTACCAACATCGGGAGCGAGCAGGACACCTACACGATCTCGTGTTCAGGTACGTTCAACGTAACGTGTACCGGCACGAGTCAGGGCAGCATCACCCTCTTCGGCGGAACGTACACCACGGTCACCGCCTACTACAGCGTCGCTGGGACCGGCGTGGGCCGGTTGAACCTCACGGCAAACGGCGACGCGAGCGACGCAGGGTACTACTCGGTCCCGGTTGTGATACCGAACTATGCCGTTGCCGTAACACCGGACGGTGGGAGTCAGTGGGCGACGATCCCGCCGACCATTCAGCAAGCCTCGACGTTCACTGTCGAGAATCGTGGCAACATCGGCACACTGGTCTACGCGTTGACGATATCGAGCTGTACGGCCCCCCTCAGTTCGGGCTGCACGTCAGACTCGGCATCAATTACAATCCCGCAGGGGGAGACGCGCACGGTCGCGGCGCGGTTCAACGTACAGAACACGACTGGCGTGGGCACGTTGGGGCTGCGCGCGACCCACACGGTGTCAGGCACGACCGATGAAGGGACCGTGCGAGTCGTCACGACCACTACCCCCATTACGGATGCGTTGCCAACGTCGTCCCCCAGTTCCGTGTACAACCTGTTGCCCGGTGCTCTCCCGCTCCCCCATGACTCGCTCAAGGGCTGCCCGGTCGTCGCCGACAATCCAGAGATTCGGCTGGAGAGCCCGTTCAGCTACGTCCCGCAACCAGTCGTCGGTGGTACCCCGGCGGGGAACATCTTCATGGCGCAAGTCGTGTGGGACACGACGTTCGATGTTACCACCGCCTGGAGGGACTACGGGGCAGCGGACCAGCAGACGTGCGCGGGATGGGGTGGATTCCTCGCGGAGAACCAATACGGATGGAGTTACTGGGCGCACGGCGATGCCGCTGACCAATTGTGGACGGTGTACCCGTACGGCGACCGAACTGGTGCGACCGGCGCCGGCGTCGGCACAAAAGATCCTCAAGCCGTCCCGATGCCGCAGCATTCGACTGGCGGCAACATCGACGTCAACAGCTACAGGGTTTGGTTGAACGGGACGCTGATCGTGAACAACGGCGTTCCGGTTGCCGGCGTGACGCAGGTTACGTTGTCAAGCACTGGTGCCACCTACCGTGTCAGCACCACGCTGGCGAACAGATACAACGCGATCACACCGTCTGCGAACAACGGTGGGTGGAACGAGCTGAAGGCCAGCATCGCGGACCTCTCCGCGCGCCGGACCACCATCCGCGCGCGGTTTGTCGCGGTTGGGCCGGGCGTGAAGAAGAACCTGGCGCTCACGCCCTTGAGAGACTTCTCTCACCTGAGCCAAAGTGACTGCGCGGCCTTCGGCGCCTTTCAGTGCGGTGGGGCTACGTTCGCGATCCCCATCCCAGGCTTCGTGACCCGGGACCGGGACCGCAGCCTCCATCTCATCTATCGATCGGCATCGCAACGGGCGCCGACGATGCTGCCACAGCGGCTGATCGTGGATCGACTACAATCGGCGCCCGACTCGATTCACCTGACCACGAAGGACCTTAACGGCATCGCGGTGGGACGTACGATGCGCTACATGGGCGCTCGCTCGCCCACTGGAGGTTCGATCGTCGCGTCGACGGATACCCTGCGACAAAACGCGACTGAGGATCGCTTGATCGGTGCCGAGCTGAGCGCTCCCGCGACGGGCAATGAGGCCATTCGCGTGGTGAACGCGCAGGTCCGTAGCTTCTACGGCGACTCGATACGGGACACGCTCGTCAGCCGTGAGGTGGTGCAGCAGTACCTGAGCGACACGACCGTCACGCGTTTCGGGAACGGTTGGCAGCTCGCCGAGTTGAGCCGACTGGTTTTTGGTCAAACGTTCCAGGGGGCACCCGCGGCGATCTGGCTCTCCGGCGACGGGTCCTACACGATCTTCCGTCAAGTCGGCGGGGTTTGGACGAGTCCGGTCGGCGAGACGGCGAAGCTGCTGGACAGCCTCGCGACGCCCGGTCTGGGCGCGCGGTGGGTGGTGTCGCTCGCCAGCGGCGCGGTGGTCGGCTACAAAGCCAACGGCTGGCAGCAGTACACCGCCGATCTTGTTGGCAACAAGACCGTGTACGGATACGGCGGTGGGACGGACAACCTTCGCCTCCTCACGATCACCGACCCCTCTGGTCTGCGCTACGGATTCCAGTACAACGCTCCGGGGGCGCCCGGGCAGGTCGGCGAAGTGTGGATGCGCGCGAGCTCGACGGACTCGGTTCGCGTGGTGACCCTTGCATACGATGCGAGCAAGCGTCTACGCACCCTCAGGATCTGGCGCTCGGACACCCAATACGATTCCACAACGTTCGGGTATCTCGCCAACACGAGCTACGGCGCGTACGTCGACACGATCTTCGACCCGCGCCACAAGACGGGCGTGCCGATCTTCACCACCCTCTCCTATGACTCTTTGTTCGCGGTCGCGACAAAGGTGGTGCGCCCGCCGCCCAACCAGGGACCGGCCGCCCAGGCGCAGCTGCAAGATCAGTGGCGACGCGCTTTGCCCCGGGCGGGGCGCGGCGTTGCCCCGCAGGATCCGGGCGAACGGACGGTTTCGAGTACGCTCCTCTTCGGGAGGTTCGCCGCCTTCGCGGGGCCATCGGTCGACTTCACGCTCGATGCCTTCGGCGGGCCGACGTACGTCCGTGAGAACGTCGCCGGAGGCGACACGCGCCGCATCGTGCGCGACTCGCTCGGGCGCGTGTTGCGCATCACCAGCTTACCAGATTCCGCCACCATCAGCGACTCCGTGGTCTATCGCTACGACGCGTTCAATCGCGTCGACCGCGTCATCAGCAACACTGCCCTTTATCCGCTGACGACAGTAACGCTTGACACGCTCGTGTTCACGTACGACTCGGTCAGTCTGGCCGGCGGCGTCCGCTGTCACCGTTTGCGGACCACACGCGATGCGGCAGGCGGAATCAGCAAGGCATTATACGACAGCACGGGCGCGGGCGTGCGCCCATGCCTGCCGATCCGCATGATCGGTCTCGCCAACGACACGACGAGGTTTGCCTACGGAGCGTTAGTGACAGGCGACGCCGCCGGCGTCCGCCCAGTCCTGGTCACCGACCCTAACGGCCTCGCCAACTCGGTCCAATACGACCCAGTCACATGGAACAGCGCGGTGCATGTGCGCCAGGGCGACATGGCGACGTCTCGTTTGTTCTTCGACGCATACGGGCGCCCCGACCACGCCATTGACCCCGCCAACACGCGAACCGATTTCCGGTACGATCGGTCCGGGCGCCCGCTGCGCTCTAAGACTGGGGAAATGGCTCCCACCGCTCCGACCGTCGCGACGTTCTACAATGCAGCGGACCTGGTCGACAGCGTCCGGGTGTACAGCTCTCCGGACGGCGTGGACGGCGACACTATGCCACCTGTTCGCCGCACGCGTTACTACTACAATCGACTAGGATGGCTCGACTCCACGATTACGCCGGGCGGCCGACGACTGAGCTTCGGCCCGCAGCGCGACGGGTACGGGAACCCCGTTTGGGAGTACGCGGGGAATCACACATACGTCGGTCGCATCTTCGACTGGGCGGGGCGCCTCGTGCAAGAGGACGTCAGCGCGGTGGATCCGAACGCTCTGCCGCCCGTTCCCGGGGCCGAGGTCTTCGCGCCCGCGCCTGACGACTCGGTGTACAAGAGCTTCGGGCTGAACGTCACAACCCGCACCCTGAGCCCCGGTCAGGTGCACGGATTCGGCTATGACACGAAGGGCCGTCTCGCGTGGACGTCGAGTCGCGAGCCGGGTCAGACGGACTCCACGATCGCCCGACACATGGGCTATAGTCGCGTCGGCGCCTTGATTGCCGACACGACAACATTCCTGGGTGGGGCCCAGGTGGTCCGTCGGTTCGAATACAACCGTCGCGGACAGCGCACGCTCGTCGCCGATACAGCGTTCGTCGCCGGGACCGGGGGCTTCAGCGGCGAGGTCAGCGGCACGATCCGCTACCACTACAGCACGCAGACGGCGCGGCTCGATTCGATGGTGGGCACGAGCGGCACGCAGCGGGTGGCCCGCATCCGTTGGTTCTACGATCGAGGCGGCCGCGACAGCCTGCGCACCGTGCGGTTGGGTTCAGGCACAGGGTACTCGGCCGATTCGCTCGTGACGACGTTCACCTACGACGCCGCGGGACGCCGCTCGCGCTTGCTCACACAGCGGGGGACCACGACGTGGTACGAGTTCAACGCCACGGCCCCGGGCGCATTCAGCGTGGTGGACGATGTCCTCATCTACTCGTCCATGGAGCCCATCCCGTTCGTCGGGGCGCGCAGCTACTCGCGGACCTACGGGTACCCAACCGACGGTACACGGCGCCTAACGAGCTCGGGCAAGAGTGATCAAGTGGGTCCGATTGCGACCTACGCTTGGCTGTATGACGTGTTTGGAAACCGCACCCGGGAAACCGTGACCATGCCGGTGAGTCAGTCGTGCATCCAGAACACTACTGGGGTCTTCTCGTTCAATGCGGACGATCAAGTCACGCGGCATGTGTATGCCGGCTGCAATTGGGACAAGGATTTCTGGAACGACGCCGCTGGTAATCGGCTCGCCCAAACGGCTATCCAGCCAGGGATGTATGTAGGCCCGCAGGCGCTCATGGCGTACACGGCAAAGGGGGAGCTGATCTTTTCCACGACCCCGACGGTGCGCGCCGGCGACTACAATTTCAACTGGCACTGGTATGGCGCGGACCGACGCAGGGTGATCTCAGTGAAGAGAACCGGGACTACGTTCGTACCTAACTCGCCGCCGTCGCCTGCGTCGGGTGTCTGGAGCTACTACCTATACGACGGATCGGATGTCGCGCTCGTGCTCAAAGGGGGCAGCGGGAGCTGGTGGATCGAGCAGCGCTACCTCGCAGGGGGCATCGACGCATCGCTCGTCGATCGGTTCGCCATCGTGGGGGGCAACGCGCAGAATCTCGCCCTGGTCAACGATTTGCAGGGCACGACGGTGGCCGCGCTAAAGACCGACTGGACGCAGGAGACCCAGGCGACCTACTATCAGCGAAACGCCTACGGCCACTTGGAAGAGGGGAACACCTCGGGGAGCACGGTGAACACTCAGACGGGGTTCAGCGGCGCGAGCACACCAAACCAGGGGGGTGGCTTTGCCTACCTGCGGAACCGCTGGTATGATCCGCAGACGGGGCGGTTTCTAACGCAAGATCCGATCGGGTTGGCGGGTGGCGCCAACCTGTA
>Ga0193737_1000116_pt1 | contig 10936 bp, 11 predicted proteins | sample L2m2metaG_FD_165510 | JGI IMG/M metagenome (GOLD analysis project Ga0193737, IMG submission 165510) | Soil microbial communities from a riparian zone of the East river system, Colorado, United States - L2m2 | ecosystem: Environmental > Terrestrial > Soil > Riparian zone | place: USA: East River... | reverse complement strand
AACCCCGCCCGCTTGAACGTGATGAAGCGGAACACGCATATCGTCAACGGTCTCAAGCGGGCGGGGTTTACGGGAGGGTGGCTCCCTTAGCTAGGCTTGTCAGATCGGTTTAAACAGCTCCGCCAACTCGAGCGTGAACGCCGCCGCGGCGCCCGCAGGTTGCCACACCAGTCGGTCCCGCTCAACCCGAGGAAACCGCGCCTCGGGGGTCCACACCTCGACATGGCGCTCGTCGCCATCCACAATCCAGTAGAGCGGCGTGCCCGCCTCCTGATACACGCGGCGCTTCAGGAAGCGGTCGCTGCGGGCGGAAGACGGGCTAAGCACCTCGACGATGAGGAGCAGGTCCCGGTATTTCGTCCAGTCGAGCGTGCGAGCCTGGGCGAGGGGAACGACGAACACATCAGGCTGCACCAATGTATCGGGGCCCCACGAGATGTCGGCCCGCGACCCGAGCACGATGCCGACCGGCTCGCGCCGCAGATACGCACCCAATTCGAACAGGAACCGCCCGAATAAGATCTCGTGCCACGGCCGCGGCGCCGGCGTCACGAGGAGCTCGCCGTAGACGACTTCGTAGCGATTGCCGTCGTCCGGCAACTCGCGCACCATCTCCGCGGTCCAGTAGGTCGGGGCGACCATACCCATATGATGGGCTCCTCGGCGTGTGGGTGGCAAGGGCGGGACACGCGCAATCATGCGCGCAGCGAACACGTCTGCCATCATCGTCTTGTTGCAGATCGGGGGTTATTGTTGCTTCCATGTCCGCTCTTCTCACCGCCATCGCCGGTCTCCCCAACGCGTCCGAACCAATTCCCGGCTGGGTCACCGGCGGTCAACCGACCGCCGAGCACGTCGCAGCGCTACGCGCAGCCGGGTGCCAGGTGATTCTCGACAACCGCGATCCCATGGAGCCTCGGCCTTTCGATGAACCCGCCGCCGTCCGCGGCGCGGGCATGGAGTACATCAACGTCCCCATCACGCACGGCGCCGTCACCGTCGACACGATGCGACAGATGCACGAAGCGGTGAAGAACCTGGCTGGCAAGCAGGCGCTGCTGCATTGCTCGAGCGGGAACAGGACAGCCGCCGCTCTGATTCCCTACTTGATCCTGGCTAAGAGGATGGAAGAGGAGACGGCGGTGGAAACCGCCATGAGCATGGGGCTCCGCAGCGCGGAACTCATGGAGTTGGCGCTCGAGTACGTCAGGGGCGAGACGTCGAGGGAGACGCCGAGCCGCTGAGACGCCGAGTGGACGTCGAGGTGCGAGGGGTTAGACGTACTCACGCCTCAACCCTCATATCCCCTGGGCGTCTCGGCGGCTCGGCGTCTGCCTCGGCGTCTAGGGTTTTGGCTCTTCCTTCCCCCCTGCATATCGGTGCCAGTACATCCTCATTTCCGAGATCTTCCCGTCTTTTGTCTCACAAAAAATGGCCCCCCGGGCATCCACCTGTTCCCCTGTCCGCCGCCGCCGGAACGTGCACCGGAACTCCGTAGCGAACCACGGCCCTGCGACGTAAATCTCTCCTGACGAAAACTGCACCTCGGCCTGGTGGAGGGGGATGTCTTTCCAGTACGCCCGAATCGCGGCGATGCCGCGGTCGGGCTGGCTGAAGGGCGTCTCGAGGAACACGGCGTCGTCCGCGAACACCGACGCCACGCTCTCGACGTCGCCGCGCTCCCAGCCCTTGCCGAAGGTGTCGATCAGTGTGCGCAAACTGTCGCTCATAGGGGCAATATAGTCCAATCCGGGTATCAAGCTGCGAACGTACCTCTTTTACACTCTCACTCTCAGAGGTGCACGATGCTGAAGCGAATCCTCGCCACGACGGCCCTGCTCGCCATCTGCGCGCTGCCCCTGTCGGCGCAACAAGCAGCCGCTCCGGCCGCGAACGAGACGACGATCACCGGTCAGGTAGTCGACCTCAACTGTTACATCACCATGGGCGCCTCGGGCGGCAGTCACAAGACCTGCGCCGTTGCGTGCGCCAAAGCCGGCGTCGCACTCGCCATCCTCAGCTCCGATGGTACGCTCTACATGCCGGTCAGCGCCAAGCCCGGTGATCCGCAGAACTCGCGGCTCGAGCCGTTCGCCGAGGGCAAGGTCAGAGTGACCGGGACGCATCGCATGTCCAGCGGCATGCATACGATCCAGATCAAGACGATCGCCGCCGCGACCTGATGCGCCGTGCGTTAGGGGTGGGCGCTGCACTCGCCTCCATGGCGTCGTGCGGCCCCGCCCCCAACGACCTCACCCTGCTCTTCCTCGGTCGCTCCCCGACCGCCCAAGTCGACAACATCACCTGGGCCCCCGATCCCGATCGTAGTCGCCTCGTCGCCTTCGACGCCAGCCTGCACATCGTTCGGACAATCGCGGACCCCCGTTTCGCCACTCCCATGGCCGTCGCCCGCCTCCCCGCTGGTCGCCTGCTGATCACCGAGCGCACCGGCGAAGCCGTCGTGTTCGACGTCGCGGGCACCGGCACGCCGGTGCGCGAGTGGCAGAGTCCGTTTCCCGCTGCGTTGTATGCGGCCGCCGGCGACCGCACCAGCCACATCGTCGCGGCGCGCTCGCCCTATTTCGTGCAATTCGTCGCCGAGTCGGGGAGCGAGCCATTGCTGTGGCGTCTCGATACGCTGGGACAACCCACGCACGGCATCGGCACGATTCACGTCCCCGAAGTCCCGTACCTGGCTCAGCTCGTCAACGCCGGCGCGGTCGCGCTCGATCCCGATGACGACGATGCGATCTACTTCGCACCGCTGGTGCGCGATGAGATTGTGAAGTTCGACGCGACCGGTGCGACGCGGTGGCGCACCCAGCGCGGGCTGTTCCCCCAGGAGACCGACCCGAAGTTCATGCCTTCTCCGCCGGGTCGGCCCCGCGACATTCGGGTCGCCCACGCCATCGTGAACATCGCCATCGCGCTGGGCCCGGCGCCCGACAAGCTGCTCTACGTCCTCGGCGCGCAGGACTCCGGCGCCACTCGGCTACGTCTGGACGTGTTGGACCCCGCGACGGGCCGAATCGTCACGACGCGCCTACTCGGCACGCCGCAGGCGGCCGTGGCCGTCGATCGGAAGGGCGAGCTGCGCATTCTCAACGCCAACTCGCTGCTCGGCCAGGCCCCCCTCACGGGACGTGAGACATTCGGGCCGGCCTTCGCGCTCCCCACGCTGGCGGGCGACACCGTTACGCTCGCCGCGTACCGCGGGAAGGTGACGCTCGTGAACTTCTGGGCCTCGTGGTGCGATCCGTGTCGCGAGGAGTTTCCGCACATGGCGGCCCTGTATCGCGACTTCCCGCGGCGCGACTTCGACATCGCGGCGATTTCGGACGACGTAGATGACGGGAAGATGCGCGCCTTCGCGAAGCAGTTCGGCCCGCCTTTCCCCATTCTGGTCGGCGGCGGCCGCATGAAGGGGACCTACCACTACCGCGGTCTCCCGTACTCGCTGCTGCTCGACCGCCAAGGGCGAATCATTGAGCGGATCTTCGGGTTCGGGGGCGCGGCGGAGTTCCGGCGGTTGCGCGAAACTATTGCGGAGGAGATTCGCGCCCCGTAGTGTTGGGCCCACAATGCTCGCTCTCCTCCTTGTCCTCGCGCAGGCGCCGGGAGACTGGCCGGTGTACGGCCGCGATCCCGGCGGGTCCCGGTTCTCACCGCTCACGCAGATCACGCGCGACAACGTCGCCCGTTTGCAGGTGGCGTGGACGTATCACACGGGCGAGCCGGACATGGCCGCCATGTCGCACCGGCCCCCGGCGCTCGAGGTGACGCCGCTCGTCGTGGACGGCCTGATGTACATCAGCACGCCGGCGGGCAGCATCATCGCGCTCGACCCCTCGACGGGTGTCGAGCGTTGGCGTTTCGACGCCGGCGTCAATCCGCATCGCGGCTACAGCGACTTCGCGAGCCGAGGCGTGACGTTCTGGCGCGACGCGCGCGCCGCAGCGGGGACTCCGTGCGCGCGCCGCATCTTCGCCGCCACGATCGACGCGCGCCTCGTCGCGCTCGACGCTGCGTCCGGGAAGCCCTGCGCGGGATTCGGTTCAGCCGGTGTCGTGGACCTGCGCGCCGGGCTTCGTGTTCCACCGCTCGAGTTCGTGTTCTACGAAGTAACGTCCCCGCCCGCCGTAGTCGGGGATCTCGTCATCACGGGCTCCGCCGTCGCTGACAACACCACCTTCGCACCGGCCAGTGGCGAGGTCCGCGCCTTCGATGCCCGCAGCGGCGCGCTCAAGTGGACCTTCGATCCCGTGCCACAGGATGCAGCTGATCCGGCGTACCGGACCTGGCAAGGCGGCAGCGCGCGGTACACGGGCGCCGCCAACGTCTGGTCCGTCATCGTCGCTGACCCCGCGCGCGATCTGGTCTTTCTGCCCACCTCGAGTCCGGCGCCGGATTACTACGGGGGCATGCGCCTTGGCGACAACCGCTATGCCAACGCGATCGTGGCCCTGCGCGCGTCCACCGGTCGCGTCGTGTGGCACTTCCAATCGGTCCACCACGACCTCTGGGACTACGACAACGCGGCACCTCCAGCCTTGGCCACCGTCGTGCAGAACGGCGTCCGGATTCCGGCGGTCATTCAGACCGGCAAGTCGGCAATGCTGTACGTGTTCGATCGCAGGACCGGCAAGCCGATCTTTCCGATCGAGGAACGGGCCGTCCCGGCCAGCAGCGTCCCCGGTGAGATCGCATCACCTACGCAGCCGTTCACGACCGTCACCCCGCCCCTCTCGCCTCTTCGGTACTCAGCCGCAGACGCCTGGGGGCCGACGCCCGAAGCACAGGCGGCGTGTCGCACGATCCTGAGTGCTCTGCGGAACGAGGGGCCGTTCACCCCTCCGAGCTTCCAGGGTACGCTCGCGGTGCCAGGCAACATCGGCGGCGCCCACTGGGGCGGGGTGGCGATAGATGAAGGGCGCGCGCTCGCGGTGGTGCCCGTGAACACCGTCCCCGCCATGGTGCAGCTCTTCCTTGCGGAAGGATTCAACGGCGACAGCATGCGCCGAGAGGACGCGCAGCGCGGCCTCACCGACTTCGAGTACACCCGCATGCGCGGCACCCCCTACGTCATGCGCCGGCGGTTGATCCTCGGCCCCACTGGCTTGCCGTGCACGCCGCCGCCATTCGGAGCGCTGGTGGCCGTGAGCCTCTCGACCGGGACCATCCTCTGGAACGTGCCGCTCGGCACCATGGGCGAGACTCCCAATCTGGGATCCCCCAACCTGGGCGGGCCGATCGTCACCGCCGGCGGGCTCGTCTTCATCGGGGCGACCCTCGATCGCGGATTCCGAGCCTTCGACGTGGAGACGGGCCGCGAGCTGTGGAAGGCGGCGCTGCCGGCGGGCGCCCCCGCCACCCCGCTGACCTACGACGCCGCCGGCGGTGGTGGAGCCTTCGGCGCGGGCGACGCGATTGTGGCGTTCGCACTGCCTGCTAGGTAGCCTTAGCTCGTGTCCGGGTCCACCCTTCCCCCGTCCCCCATCCCCCTTCCCGTAATAATCGATACCGATCCAGGCATCGACGACTGTCTGGCCCTCTGGCTCGCGCTGAACTCCCCCGAGCTCGACGTGCGCGGCCTGTCGATCTCCTACGGCAACACCGTGGTAGAGAACGCCCATCGCAACGCCGTCGAGATCACCCGCCGCGCCGGGAAACGCGTGCCGATCGCCGTCGGGGCGCGGCGCCCCCTCAAGCGCCAGCTCGCCGTCGCGATCGAAACGCACGGCGCTTCGGGACTCGGTTACGCCAACGTCCCCGCCGCTGGCGTCATTCTCGACTGGGTGAAGCCGCTCGACCGCCTGCTCGCCGCGCAGCCCGGACCTGTGACGCTGGTGACGCTCGGCCCGGTGACGAGTCTGGCACTGGCGCTGCGCAGCGACGCGGGCCTGGTGCGCGCCAAGGTCGCGCGCCACATCGCGATGATCGGCAACATCGAGGCGCGGGGCAACACGACGCCCCACTCCGAGTTCAATGCCTGGTGCGACCCCGAGGCGCTCGCGATCGTGCTCGCCGCCGAGTTGCCGACGGAGCTGATCGGCCTCGACGTCACGCGCAAGTTGATCGTCAAAGCGACGGAGGTCTATCGCCTGGCGCACGCCGGCAATCCACTCGCCAACTGGCTGCACGACGCGCTGCGCTTCTACCTCGAGTTCCACCGCCAGTACGAGAAGCTCGAAGGCGTGGTGGTGAACGACGTGCTGGCGATCGCGGCGCTGCTGCAGCCCGACGTGCTCGGCTTCCAGGATCTGCGCCTCACCGTGGACCTGGACGACGGCGATGACCGCGGACGCACGCGCGTCGACCCCAAGGGGTCGATGTCCCGCGTCGCGCTGCAGGTCCGGGCCGAGCCCGTGCGACAGATGTTATTCGAGCGCGTCCTGCCGTGGCTCGCCCCGGAGGAAGAGGACGCGACCGTATGACCATGCCCCGTAAGGTGGCCGTGATCGGCGCCGGCGAGATCGGCGTGGGGTGGGCGGCGCTGTGCGCCTCGGCGGGATGGCCGGTCGCGATGTTCGACATGAACCCGCACACCACCGAGCGGGCGTTCAGCGAAGTGCCGCGCCGCGCGCGCGCACTGGTGGCTTTGGGCCGCGCCACCCAGGGGATCGTGGAGCGCGGGCTGCTCGAGTTCACGCAGGCGCGGAGCCTGCTTCAGGCGGTGAAGGACGCCGACTGGGTGGTGGAGGCGATCGCTGAGGACCCGCTCGGCAAGCAGAAACTCTTCGAGTCGATCGAGCTGGTCGCATCGCCCGAGACGTTGCTCACCAGCTCATCGAGCGCCCTGCCGCCCGGCGAGATCTTCGCCCGCTGCCGTCGCCTCGACCGCTGCCTCGTCACCCATCCGCTCAGTCCGCCCGAGCTGATCCCCCTCGTCGAGATCGTGCCGGGCGAACGCACGTCGCCCGCGTCGGTGGAGCGGGCACTCGACTACCTCCGAGCCTTGGGGCGGATGCCGATCCTCGTGCGGAAACCGGTGCCGGGATATGTCGTGGGAAGGATCGCCGCTGCGGTCTGGCGCGAATGCATTGACCTCGTGCTCCAGGGCGTGATCGACGTGTCGGACCTCGATCGCGCTGTGTCGCTCGGCCCCGCCATGGGCTGGGCCGCTGCCGGCCCGCACCTGACCTATCACCTCGCGGCCGGCGAGGGGGGCGTCACGGCGTTCCTACAGCACTTGCTCGCCTCGTTCGAGCGGCTGTGGGAGGGGAACCTCGCGACATGGCAGAAGCTTGAACCCGCCGAGCAGCGGCGCCTGACGCAAGCCATCGAGAAGGCTTATTCGGGGAAGGTCGACATGCTGAGGGAAGCGCGCGATCGCCGGCTCGCCGCCATCTTGCGCGCGCTCGAGCAGTCGCGGGTGTCGGGGCCCAGCTAGCTCAAGCGGCGACGAGCAGACCCGTCCCGTACATGATCAGGAGACCCGCCGCCACCCCCATCGCGTTGAGCGGCGACCAGAGGGTTTCGCCTGCTTCCTGCGCCACGGCCTTGTAGAGCACCCCAACCACCTGCAGGATCGCGCCGGCGCCGACCGCCATGCACACGGTGCCGAGCAGCGGCGAATAGGCGAGGCCGCCGAGCCAGGCACCCACGATCGTCGGGGCGCCGGCCAGGAGCCCAGCAAGCGCAAGGTTTTTGAGCGACGGATTGTCTTGGGCCACTGGGGCGACGATGCCCAGACCCTCGGTGGTGTTGTGGATCATGAAGCCGACAATGAGGAAGGACCCCAGCGTCACGGCGCCCTGTGCGTAGGCCGCGCCGATCGCCAACCCCTCACCCAGGTTGTGCAGGCCGATCCCGAGCGCGATGAGGAAGGCCAGGCGCAGTCGCGTCGCGGTCGGGTTGTCGCCACCCTCCGCCGTCTTCCGGCGCCCTCCGAAAGCCTGCAGGAAAAGCCACGAACCGAGCACGCCCAGCGCCACGACCCCTATCCCCTGGAATGCCCCGGCGACGCGGCCAGCCAGCTCCAGCGCTTCGTGCAGTGCCTCGACGGCGAGGAAAACCAGGAGCCCTGCGGTCAGCGCCAGGGAAAAGTGAATCCAGCGGCGGTCGAGGCGTTTCAGGAAGGGCAGCCACAAGAGACCGATCGCTACGGGGAGCACGCCGACATACAGGCCGATGAGCGCGAACGTCGCGAAATAGCCGCCGTCGGCCTTGGGCGTCTCCGCGGCGATGGCGATTTCGTGATCGAAGGTGACGCCGGTCGCGGTAACCAGTTTGATCTGGTGCGGTTCGCCTTCAACCCAGGGATAGGGAATCTCGATCTGGGCCCTGCCGAGGCGCGGGATGGTGCGCTCGGGCGTCATCGTGTGCATCCAGAACGCTTCGTCCACCATCACCTGCGCGACCGTGACGGGGTCCGGGCCGCCGTTCACGATGTCGAGGGTGATGTGACCCGGCGTCAAACGCACGCGGTCAACGGTGAGCTCTTCGACCGGAGGCAGGCCGCGCGCCAGGCGCGACAGCGTGCCGCCCTTCACGACGACGAGAGACAGCACGGCGAGCAACGCCAGCGGTAGTGCGAACCAACCCCAACGCTTCATGCGATCTCTCCGGGGTTCACATCGAACAACCCCATCCAGCCCAACTCGGCGAACTCTGATTGGTGGGCGTGGAACATGAACTTCCCAGGGCGGTCGTAGGTAAACTCGACGATGTGCCGCTCGCCTTGGCCCATGGACACCGTATCGGTGAACTCGTGCGGTACGAGTGACGTCCCGGTGCGATACAGATTGAAGAAGTTGGCGTGGATGTGCAGCGAGTTGATCAGATCGAACTCGAGCACATTCACCAGGTAGATGCGATTCAGCTCGCCGCGCTTGAGCGGGATCGGCTGCGACTGATAGGCGAACGGCACCGTGTTCACGGCGTACACCTCGTTCTCGCCGTCGAAGTTCACGTCGAAGCCGTTCATGACCATCACCATCTCGTGCGCGCGGGGCCGCCCCTGTTTGGGGTCGATGATCATCGCCCCGTACAGCCCCTTCGCGATGTGTCGCTTGAGCGGCATCGTGTGGCAGTGGTACAACTGCAGACCAAAGGGACGGGCTTCGAATTCGTAGAGGAACGCGCCCCCGGGCGGCACCTGCTCGAACACACCGTCCATCCCGGCTGGATGGAACCCGTGAAAGTGCATCGAGTGGGGGTGTGTTCCGGCGTTCGTGAAGTGCACCCGGATCAGGTCTCCCTCGGTGCAACGCAGCGTCGGCCCTGGGACCTGGCCGTTGAACGTCCACGCGGCGTAGAACAACCCCGGCATGATTTCGATCGTGCGGTCCACTGACGTAATGCGGTAGTCCCGCACCGTCTGGCCGTTGGCGCCCTTCGAAACGACGCCGTAGTCGAAGTTCGTGAGAAACGCCGTCGGGTCGATGCCCGCGCCGGCCGGCAGGCCGCCGGTCATGACCGTGTGCGGATCGACGTGGGTGCCGAGCGTCGAGGCCTTGGCGACCGACGCCCCAGATGCGACCGATGCGACGCCGGCAAGACCGAAGAGACCGCGTTTCAGGGCGTCGCGGCGCGAGATGCGGCTCATTGGTCGGACCCCACTTCGGCGCACAAGAGCAGCAGGGCCAGCTCCTGGCCCACGACGCGCGTGTCTCGCCCGATCTGCACCGTGACCGGCCCGTTGAAGGGCTGGCGCTCGATGACGGTAAGTCGCGTGCCGGGAGTCAGACCCTGTTCGGCGAGATACCGCAGCCGGTCGGGATTCTCGTCTCCTACCTGGCGCAGCAACAGCGTGGATCCCACAGCCGCGGCGGCGAGGGTAACGAGCTCCGCCTCTTCGATCTCACCCGTGGCCGTCGGAATCGGCGCGCCGTGCGGGTCGTAGCGCGGGTCGCCCAAAGCGCCCGCCATCCGGTCGATCAGCTTCTCCGAGACGGCGTGCTCGAGCCGCTCGGCCTCCTCGTGCACGTCGCCCCAGTCGTAGCCGAGCTGCTGCGTGAGATAGACTTCGAGGATGCGGTGGCGACGGATCATCTGAAGCGCGGCGTGGCGACCTTGATGCGTCAGCTGCACGCCGCGGTACGGCACGTGCTCGATCAACCCCGTCTCGGAAAGGCGCTTCATCATGCCACTGACCGACGGGGGCGCCACCATCAGCATCGCGGCGATGTCACTCGTCGTGGCGAATCCGCCCTGACTCGAGAGGTGGTAAATCGCTTTCAGGTAGTCTTCCACCGACCGTGTCAGGGGCGGGGAGGGGTTTCTGACAGACGAATGCATGGCGCCGCATCTCCGGAGCTATGAGCTTTCCACAAAATCAGTTAGCCTAATGCCCTAACGACCGGTTAGGCTAACCTAATTATCAGATATTGTCAAGCGAAGATGTGGATTTTGCTAAGCTAAGAAGATTGGTCAAGATACGCTCGGTCATGCCCCAAATCGTCCGGTTTTCCAGGACATAGGCGGGCATGACCCGAGCGGCGCCGCGATGGTGGATCGTTACCTCGCGCTCCACCCCAGGCGCAGCCAGGGCGTGAAACGACACCCAAAAGGCGTCCTGCACTTCGGCGTTGAGAGTGATCGGTGGGCGCTCGGCGACGCCGAAAACGAACGGCCGAACGACGACGGGGGGCAACACCGGCGTGCGCGGATACATGTCGTCCAACACGCCGAGCGACTCGGCAGCCGTCAGATCGACACCGATTTCTTCGAGGGTTTCGCGGATGGCGGCGGCGCGGAGGTCCGCGTCGTCGGGCTCGCGCCGGCCGCCGGGGAACGCGATCTGGCCCGACCAGGTGTCGCCGGCGCGCTCGGCGCGGTGAATGAACAGCGCTTCCAGCCCCTCAGCACCCTCGCATAGCAGCACCGCCACCGCTGCGGGGATCATCCCTGCTTCGAACGCGACCTCGGTGGGTCGATAATGCCGCAGCGTGCGACGTGCGTCTTGCAGCGTGGCCAACGTGCTTATGCCGAGATC
>Ga0193737_1000115_pt1 | contig 11056 bp, 10 predicted proteins | sample L2m2metaG_FD_165510 | JGI IMG/M metagenome (GOLD analysis project Ga0193737, IMG submission 165510) | Soil microbial communities from a riparian zone of the East river system, Colorado, United States - L2m2 | ecosystem: Environmental > Terrestrial > Soil > Riparian zone | place: USA: East River... | reverse complement strand
GATTCCGCCTCAGCTCAGCGGTCCGCGTTTCGGAGCGGCCGGCGAGGCAGCGCGCACGTGCCTTGGCCCAAAGAGCGCCCTCTCCGACATTTCGGCATTCGACATCGCGCTGATTCACCCAGTCCCGTTGCGCCTGGCGGAAGCGCTGTTCGAGCTCGGGGCCTCCCGACTTCCGGCTTTGCGCGATCAACTCCTGGTACATCCGGTTGAGATCGGCGTCGTTCTGTACGATCGAGCGATTCAGACAGGAACGTTGATCGACCGCGGCGGGCGAATCGCACGGATCGCCTGACGACGACGGGCGGGATGCCGGTGAAAGGTCGGTGGACACAGTCGTTGGGCCAGAGGCATCGTTAGCAGTGAGCGGCGGCGCTGGTCGGGGAGTGGTGAGCACCTGACTGCCACTGCCGCTTTGAGATGGCCGCACGACTGTACGCGGCTGCAATGGGTCGGGTGCGAGGGCCGGAACTGCCCCGCCACCCGTGGTTCTGACTGTGTTGAGACTGTTGTCGACGGCCGCCGCCGCAGCGGTGTTCTTGTTTGCCTCGGCCAGGTCACGCAGAAGCATTGTATCCTGGCCAACGCTTGCAACTTCAGGCATGTCGTTAGACTCGCGACAGCTAGCCCCACCAGCAATGAGTGCGAGCAAAACCGCAGCTGGGAGCTTATTCAGCATTCTCATATGTTCCCGCATTGAAAGCATCATACCTCATCGGGCAGACAACGTGCCAATCCGTGAAGGTTTCCGGATCGTCTTCCGATGCATTTGACGCGTCACCGATACAGATTCAGAGAGAACGCGTCCGTGTGAAAGCGTATGGAGGAAGATGGAGAAAAGACAGCCGGAGCTCAACACAGTCATCATAAGGACGTTTGCCAATGAGGTCGAGGCGCACGTTGCGCAGGCCGTGCTGGATGCCAATGGGATTGACTCCAATTTGATCACCGACGACGCCGGCGGGATGATGCCGTGGCTCCAATGGCTTCATCCCATTCGCCTGGCCGTGCTGGAGGCGGACAGCATCAAGGCCGTGGAGCTCCTGGATTCACCCCCCGGGATCCAGTAAAGCGACTCTGCGAGAAGGTGGCGCGGGATTATTTTACCTGCCATGCCCTCATCTCTCCAGCCACGTTCTCGCGCCACGTCCCTGCTGATTGGCGCCGTAAGCCTCTTCCTGCTCCTCGATGCGACGCGCCCTTTGCCAGCCCAAACGACGTCGAGCGCCGCCGATAGTCGCTACCTCGAGCGAGCAAAGCGCATACTGAGCCAGACTCCGCTCATCGACGGGCACAACGATCTGCCCTGGCGAATCAGAGAGGATTCCGTCGCGCGGGGCAACGTCGACGCCTACGATCTCCGCAGGCACACGCCGGGACACACCGATTTCGAGAGGCTGAAGAAGGGGATGGTCGGCGCCCAGTTCTGGTCGGTCTACACCCCGGGTGACTGGCGCGACTCCGGCTACGCGAGAGTTCAGCTCGAGCAGATCGCCATCGCGCGCCAGGTAATCGCGAAATATCCGGACCGACTCTCACTCGCTCTCAGCGCCAACGATATTCGGCGCGACTTCAAGCAGGGAAAGATCGGCTCTCTCCTCGGCCTGGAGGGCGGGCATGCAATCGAGAACTCGCTCGGTGCGTTGCGGGCGTATTACGACCTCGGCGTGCGCTACATGACACTGACCCACAACGTCACTCTCGACTGGGCGGACGCCGCCAACGACTCGGCGAAGCACAATGGGTTGACGCTTTTTGGCGACAGCGTCGTGCGCGAGATGAACAGACTTGGAATGCTGGTAGACCTCTCGCACGCTTCGCCCGCGACGATGAGCGACGCGCTCAATGTTACCCAGGCACCCGTGATTTTCTCGCACTCATCGGCCAGAGGGCTCGTGGACGTGCCGCGCAACGTACCGGACTCGATTCTCCGGCGCCTGGGTGCCAACGGCGGGGTCGTGATGGTCACGTTCGTCCCGGGCTTCGTGTCGCCGGCGGTCCTGCTGTACGACCAAAACACAACACGTCCCGCCATGGATGAGCTGCGCCAGAGATTCGGTGACGACACTGCCGCCATAACGCGGGCAACAAAGGAGTGGAGCGCGACGCATCCGGCTCCGCGGGCAACTCTGTCGCAGGTTGCCGATCACATCGACCACGTTCGGAGAGTCGCAGGCGTCGATCACGTCGGAATCGGCGGAGACTTCGATGGGATAAGCGAGGTACCGCAGGGACTTGAGGACGTGTCGACGTATCCGGCGCTATTCGCCGAGCTGGCGAGGCGAGGCTGGTCGGACAACGATCTTAGAAAACTGGCGGGCGAGAATCTCCTGCGCGTTTTCGCGCAGGCCGAAGCGGTAGCTAAGAGGGTCCCGAAGAAGTAAACGCGGCGGTTCCGCCCGACTTCAGAACTTCTGCAAACTCAATGGGCAGCTCGCTCGTCCGAATTGCCTGGACGGCTTCGTCGATGGCGTAGTGTACGCGAACGAACTCAACGCGTGCTTCCGACGCTTCCATCGACAGTAATACATAGCACGCGCGCGCATCTCCATCCTTCGACCTGCCGACACTTCCGGTGTTGATGAACCGGATTCCGCCGACCACGCGTAGCCATGGCTTGTGCGTGTGCCCAAAGCAGATCACGTCGCCCGCGCGGGCGCCTAGGTCCCGTGCAATTTTCTCGAGAAAGGAATCGGGCCGATCCTCGGTGACGTAGACGGTGTTCAGCGTCTGATTGCCGTGAACGAGCGTTATCGTCGGACCGGAGATATGTCCACCATAGGGCCGGATATCGATTCGGAAGGGAAGACTTGCCAGGTATCTTTTCGTCTCCGGCGTCACGTGCGACCGGGTCCACTCGTAGGAAAGATGCGACAGCTCCTCCTCACGGGGTGAATCGGCGCGGCACCCACAGTGCTTGTAGTCCGCTGCGACAGTGGAGTCGTAGTTGCCCGCAATCCCGGGGATCCCGCGATCCTGGAGAAGCGCCACGACCTCATTCGGCCACGGTGCGTAGCCGGTCAGATCACCGAGATGGTAGGTCGCGTCGATATTCGCTCGCTGATCGATGTCGGCGAGCACCGAGCGCAGCGCGGGAAGGTTCGCGTGAATGTCGGAGAGGAGCGCGTACCGCATCAGGCGGGAGACACATCCGTCGTGACCCGACGCGTCATCACCGCCGCGGAATCGGGGCACGCACCCTGAAACTCGGCCGACGTCTTCACCGCAGCCGGAACCGCTGCGCGGGTGGTTCGTGTAAACCCGAATCGCGGAAAGTAGCTCTCGGCGGTGGTCGTGAGGAGGAAAAGCTCTTCGATTCCATCCTCTTCGGCGCGCTCCAGAACTTTCTCGACGAGCCTGCTGCCTACTCCGCTTCCGCGGTACTCGGGCGATACCACCGCTGACCGGAGAAGCGCGACAGGTCCGAATCTCTCCAATCCGATTGCACCGGCGATCGCGCCCTGCTCGTCCGCAACGACGAAGCTGGAAAAGTTCTCCTTGACCCCCTCGAGCGGGAGATTGCTCGCGGAAAGCAGACTCTCGACTGCACCAAGGTCCTGACTCGTCGCTGGCCTGATCTTCATGTCAACCTCCGCAGCAGCTTGGTCCGCAGCAAGCTTTCACAGGCTTGGTAGCGCGCACAAAAGCGCCCATGAATTTTCCGTCGATCTGTGATGCGAAGTTCATCGCATCCAGACCACTTCCTGTAAGAAACGCTGCCGCGTCCGCGGCTTTGTAGATCCTCGTCGGCTCGATCGACGGATTCTCGAAGCCGACTTCGCGCAGCAGATGCAGAAACTCCTGCTCCTCGAGGGCGCCGGCAACGCAACCGATCCAGAGCTCCATGTTCGTCTTTACGGCTGCCGGAACGTCGCCGCGCACGACCACGTCGGATACGGCGAATCTGCCGCCCGGCTTGAGAACGCGGAAGGCTTCGGCGAGCACCTTCCTCTTGTCACCCGACAGGTTGATGACGCAGTTCGAGATGATTACGTCGACTGAAGCATCGGGGAGAGGGATCTGCTCTATCTCACCCCTCAGGAACTCGACATTCTCCGCGCCGGCGCGGCGTTTGTTGTCGTTGGCCAAAGCGAGCATCTCGTCCGTCATGTCCAGCCCATAAGCCTTGCCTGTCGGACCGACCCGTTTCGCAGAGAGCAGAACGTCGATTCCACCACCAGAGCCGAGGTCGAGAACTGTCTCGCCCGGTCGTAGCTCTGCCAATGCAGTGGGATTGCCGCAGCCCAGTGAGGCGAGAACCGCTTCAACCGGAATGCCGGCTTTCTGTCCTTCGTCGTAGTGATCCGACGTAATCGGATCCCAGGCTTCGGTCGTAGCGCCGCAGCAAGCGCTGGATCCGCAACATGATGCAGCGGTCCGGTCCTCGCTGACCCGCAATGCTGCCCGGCCGTATTTCTCCTTCACTGTTGCTTTGAGCGTCGAGTCCTGAGTTGTCATCCAGCTATCCTCCCAACAATATTTGTTGATGTATTGGTGAAAAAAAAGGGGTCAAGCACAGCATTGATCGGCGCGCTCGAGCACGCGCGGCTTCATCGCCGAGACGAGCGTCTCCATTTCGTCGAACGCCTCGGGATCGAGCTCGTAGTGGACCCACCGTCCATCCTTCCGATCGCGGACGATTCCTGCGTCCTTGAGAACGCGGAGATGGAACGAGAGTCGGGATTGAGCAGCGTCGAGGGTATCCGTCAGCTCGCACACGCACCGTTCTCCGTTCCGGAGCAGCTCGATGATCTCGAGTCTGGTCTCGTCGGAGAGCGCGTGAAAGAGCTCGATCGAGCGCTCGGCTCGGGAGTGGGTCGCTACGGCCATGGGATCAATATATCAAGAAATCTTAATACGTCAAGCCTCGGCTAATTGCAGCCCCGTGGAACGGCCGGCTCGCCGCCCATTTGGCGGATGCCCATCGCTATCGACATCGATCGCCACTCGTCGACGCTCGTGACGTTGGAGGTGGAGTCGCGATAGCGTGAAGCCGCGAACAGAATTTCCTGCCGCTTCCGATGGCGCGGAATCGAAAGATCGGCGAGGATGTCAGAGACGACATCATGAAAGGAGTGCAAGTTGTCAAAGATGATGGCGGCTTCAGGGTATCTGGCGCTGAAGCAGGGAGCGATCGCGGCGGATTGAGGCATGGTGGTGGGAAGATTCGATCCTGACGAGTCGAGCATTTGCCAGAATTGATCGACAACTGCTGCAACATGGCTCTTACGCTCCGAAGGTGTTGCCCGGGTCATAAGTGCGTCGTACAACCCCATCTGCAGCCAGTGATATGACCAGATCAGGCCGTTGTAGGTGGGAAATCTCTTGCGAAAGGAGAGCGAGTATGGCTGTCCTTCCATGAGCGTCATGCTTTTCGGTGTTGAGCTGAATGCGACCGCCGGCCGAGAGCGATAGTAGCGGACGATCTGCATCACCTTGCTGTCTTTCTCTCCTGGGGAGATTCTGTCGTCGGCCCAGATGTCATAGAGCTGACGATGAAGCATGTGTGCCCATTCGAACATCTCTACGGCTTCCGGTGCGAGTTTCGCCCACTCCGGTGCAATCGCCGTTTTATCGAGCGGTACAGCTGGGGGTTTACGAAGGAGCTTGGTCGTGATGAAGCGAAATTGCCTGTCATCCAGCGCATCCCTCGAGGTGTGCGGGCTCCGCCAGAGGCTCTCGTACAGAATCGCGTGTCCGTAATCGAAGGCGTTGAACAGGCCATCGACTGCTGGGAAGGTCCCCCTGAACGCAAAGTTGTGTGAGGCGGGGAAGTACGTCTGCTCGAAATAGGCGTTGCGCCCGCCAGGGGCGCAGCTTGTGGAGACGAGACAGGTTCCCAAAACAATCCGCGAGCTGAGCGTGTTCACCGTGGACGCTGGACGAGAATTGGACGACTGAAGCTTGTGCCGAATTTGATGAACGAGGACAATTCAGTGCCGTAATAGTGACGACCCACGGTGGCGTCGACCACCAGACGCGGCGACACCTGCCGCCGGACGCCGAACTCCGCGGTCCAATCAAACGACCTTCTAAGGCCATCAAAGTGCTCGACAAAGACATCGGCCACCAAGAGGGTGGAGCGGAGTGGCAGCGCCTTGTCGCCCGCGACGCCAATCAGCCAATGTGAGCGTCGCACAACTTCACCCGGTACCGCCGCGCTTGATGCGTCTGTAGTGAATGGCCGGGCACCACTGGCGCAGGCAGCCAGTACTGGCGGAAACCCAGTGGCGGCGGACAGGTCACAGACATGGTCGATAGGAGCTTCCGGGCAGGGCGGCAGTCCAGGCTCTCCGCAGACTGCAGTGATTACGAGACCCGGACGAAGCCTCACTGCGAAAGTGCCGTAGCTCGCGTTGAGGTGGAGACGGCCTGCCGAAAGGCTTCGTGTCATTAGCGCTTTCGCCGAAAAGGCTGGACGCGTGGCGTTTGGTCCAACGGGCAGGAACGTCTCAGCGGCGAGCCCGAAGGCCGGCAGGTGCCGCGATTCGAGGCGGAGCTCGCGCTTTCCACCAATTCCCACGCCCGAGATCCCCGCGCGCGGACTCTGGCTTCGCTCTCGAAAGAAGATGGGAACGCGAATGGAGAATTCTGTGTTGGGCAGAATTCCGTAGGCCATCCTCGGCTCGATCAACAGCCGCTCACGCAAGTGAGAAAGAAAATCAACGCGCAGCGTCGTCAGATCGAGGTCGAGCGCATGGCGCTCAGTGGGTGCTGCGTCCTCTACTCGTACCGGCCGTCCTGCGTCGAGGTTGCGGTACCCAACCTGCGCGCTTCCATTCTCAGCCAACACAAGAATCGCAATCGAGGCGATGAGGAATGGCGGAGACGACCCCAACATCAGGGATTCAAGTCGACGTTACGCGGCCTGAGTGCGATCGCAAGGGCGGTGAGCGCGAAGAGCAGCGCGATGATCGATACGTATAGAGAAGTGCGGGAGACTTCGACAGGAGCAGGCGTCGGGTCGACGATGAGGGTGGACGAGACCGGCGTATAAGAAGTGTCGGGCCCGATCCACTCCACTCGCTCCCCACCTTCGTAAGTCTGATACGTCGGCCAGGTGATGGAGGCGCTGTCCTTCGGGTTGACGGCAACGAAGGGAAATTCGACGAAGCGCTCCCTGGGCAGAACGCCGGTCCATATCGCTCCGGTCACACGCTGGGTTGAATCAGCCAGCACCTGCAGCTTCCAGCCTGGAACTTCGCCGAACGAAACTACGCGAAGTCCTTCAGGAAACCTGATCTCCACCTTGACCGTCGGAATGTCGCGCTCGTTGGGGACTCGGAGCACATATTTCTCGTACGCTCCTGGCGCAGAGGTTTTCGGAAAGACGACGGCATGAGCGAACACGATCGACGGCGCGACCAGAATCGCGAACGACACCACAATGGCCCGGGACGCGAGCTGCGCAGAGAAGATCGACTTGCTGAGTTGTCTTCTCATTGTGAACGCCCTGTGAGAAGTGGAAGCGAAGACTGTGGCGAAGGTGGAGTCGGCACGTAGGCCAGGAAACCTCCGATCAGTATCACGAGCGTCACGATGACGAGCTCCTGGCTCACCGAGCGATTTAGTCTTCTCGCGGTATCCGAGTCATCGAGACGAGGCAGCAAGCCAAATCTGTTGTAAGCGCCGAATCCGACAAGAATTGCCAGCCCGACCACCTTGGCCAGCACCAGTCGACCGTAAGCGGAATGGATGAGATCGCCGGGCGAATTCAGAAAGAGCACCGTCTCCAGAGACCCGGTTACAAAGATCGCGATTACGGTGATCAACGCGACCGATGAGACACGTCTGGCCTCCGCGCGGCAGGCGATTGCGTCGCATCGGGAAAGCCACACCAGCCAGAGAAGACCACCGAGCCAGAGCGATGCGCTGAGCAGGTGCGCCATCTTGGCGGGGATACTGAGGTACGGATGAATTGCGGCGGGATGCCCGACAGCGCCGCTCACAATCAGGCAGGCTGCGCCAAAGATGAGAGCGAGTGTTTCTCTGCGTGCAAGCGCGATTGCCAGCAGCGCAAGCAGAGCGAGGCTTACACGAAGGAGCTCGATCCGCCCGACGGTCGAGCCGAATGCGACAGCGATGAAATCGCCACTGAGGCTTCGGGTGGGCGAGATGTTCACGAGCCACGTGAACATGTGGACGACTAGAAGGACCGCTCCGACCGTGATCAGGAGGACAATGACACGCCGTGGCGCATGCTTGCGATGCTCTCCGGCCGTCGCTGCGAAGAAGAGGAGACCCAACCCGGCCATGAGGGCACCCAATCCAGTTCCACGGAGGAGAGAAGCCAGCACTGGAACCGTCCTGGTTTCGTCCGTCACAGACGTAGGTGGCGCGACCAAGGTGTCTATCCCGCCGGAACTGCTCGGGGCAGTGCTCGACGCTGTTGGCGCGGCGACTTCGGGACTTCCCGATTCGACAGTGAACGCAAAATTTCCACTTATCGTGTGACCATCCGCTGATATCACGCGCCACATGACGGTGTGACGGCCTGCCTGCATAGCGCTCACACGGCCTATCAGCGTATGCACATCACGCGGATCATTCGCCACTGGTAGCCGGAGGGAGTCGATGACGACTCTTTGCGCATCGCGCCGTACCAGAGCGATCTGACTCAGCTCCGGTACGACTGCCTCACTGAAAACCAGGCGCACAGTATCCGGTGGCGTCTTCAACACGCTGTTCGCCCGCGGTACCGAGCGCAGCAGTGTCGCGTGCAGCAACGCACGCCCTCCATACGCAACGACGGGCGACAGTGTCAGACATAAAGCGATTACCGCCGCTTTGCTCGAGCGGCCGCGCGAGACGAGTCCAGCGCTCAGTATGTCCAGCGCAACCCCGCGTAGAACGAACGGCCATCTGCCGGCTCGAACCATTTGCCTGCTGCGTTGTCGACTTGAACCGACTGTGAAAAACGACGATTGGTCAAGTTCTGGCCGGCTGCGAACAGATTCATCCCGAACGAAGTCGCCAACTCGGCGCGAAGCGAGATGTTCGTCCAGCCGTCGTTCTTCACAGTGTTCTGGCTGTCCAGGAAGTACGACTGCGGTATCCACTCGATACTCGGCGCCAGAGAGAATCCCACGGGATGGGTGTACTTGATCTCCGTCGCCAGGACCTGATGGGGTGCGCCGGGAATATGGTTGTTCTGGTAAGTCGAGTCGTCGACAAAGGTGTAGCGCGCAAGAGTATAAGATGTGCGTAATGAAACATGATCCGCGACATCCCCGCGCACGAACAGCGCTCCGGGGAGCTGGTAGCTCAAGCCGAGTTCCAGCCCCTTGTGTCGAGTCTTCGGCGCATTGCGGTAGGTAGGCACCGTAAATGGCGCGCCGGGAAACGGCTGCACGTTGAGGTTCAGAATCTCGTTCCTCAACTCGATGTCGTAGGCGGAGACATCCCACACCAGTCCGATTGTCCGGCCGCGGGCACCAACCTCGTACTGCCACGCGCTCTGGCCTTCGAGTGCAACGAATCCCGGCACCGCCAGGCTGTTGAGCTCGAGCAGTAGCGGCGGCTCGAAGCTGCGGCTCGCATTGGCGAAGAGCTGAGCGCCGTCGGGTGCGAAGGAGTAGAGGAGGCCGACCTTCGGGCTCACCGGTTTGTACACGCGCTTGTCCGACTGGTCTCCGTTGGAGAGGAAGAAATCCTCGGTTTCACGGGTCGCGCGCTCTCCGCGGATGCCAAGTACCGCCGAGAGGCGCGGCGTCAGGGAAAGAACATCTTCCATGTACAAGGCAAATGTCTTCACGCGATCGTGCTGGTCTTTTGTCAACGTGCCGTGCTCTCCGGCGTCGTTCACGTACTGGTGATTCAACAGCGATTCGTACGCGGGCTGAAATCCGATCGTAAATCGGTTCGAGAGGGAACCGAGGTCCGCGGTATTCTCGTAGCGAATCTCTGCGCCATAGTCGTGACTGAGCTGGGACATCACCTGAAAGATCGGATGATCGATGTCGCGGTACTGGGTATAGGGGCTAATCTCGAGACGCTGGGTGGGAGAGATCTGCGTCCGGAGCTGTAAACCTACGTGATGAAGGATGTAATCCCGACCCCAGCGGCCGCTGACGTTTCCCGGATCCGCCGCGCGGGGATCGCTCTCGAACCCTGCACGAGTGAGCGATCCCGGCAGGTCTTCCTTTACGTTGGCAAAGAAATAGAAGACGCGGGCGTCGGTATTCGGAGAGAACCGGTAGCCGCCGTGCAGGTTGCCCCGGTCGCGCTGCTGCGCGGACCACTGCCGATACCCATCCATCGAAGTCCGCGCGTAGCTCGCGTAGTAATTGGAGTTGCCGCGTGAAGCACCCGACTCGAGCTGCGTCTTGTAGAACCCGAAGCTTCCGCCCTGCGCAAACAGGGAAACAGGACTCGCGCTATGTCCCGTCTTGGTGTCGAGATTGATCGCTCCACCCAGCGTCGAGCCGCCGTAGCGCAGCGCATTTCCTCCCTTGTACACCTCGATCGCCTCGGTCGTGAGCAGCTCCAGCGACTCGAAATCCGTGAATCCATCCGCGTTCCGGTAGGGCATTCCGTTCACCAGCAGGTTCACTCCGCGCGCATGGAAGTTGTTCCGGAGTCCCGACCCGCGGATGGAGATCTGACTCTCATCGGCGGCGCCGAACCGCGGCTGAACATAAACGCCGGGCACGAACTGAAGTACATCCTTCAGATTCGCCTGGCGGGTGGAGCGGATCTCTGCTCCGTCGACCATCGCCACCGAGCCCGGAATCTGATTCATTCGCTCGCGCGTCTCAGCGAGATCAGTCTTCGAACCGATAACCGTTACGCCACGAAGAGTCGCGATCCGTTGCGTGAGAACGAAATCGAGTTGAGCTACCTGGTCCGGAGAAACCGTCACGGAGTAGGCGCCTTCCGTGTAGCCGGATCTACGGATGCGGACGATATGCGTGCCGCTGGCGATCCCGTCGATGCGGAAGCTGCCGTATGCATCGGTTTGCGTCGCCGGGGGAGCGCTATCGATCGAGACGAAGGCACCGACGACCGGTTCATTGGCAGCAGTGACGACCCGACCCGTCACCGAGCCGGGTGATTGCGC
>Ga0193737_1000113_pt1 | contig 11078 bp, 8 predicted proteins | sample L2m2metaG_FD_165510 | JGI IMG/M metagenome (GOLD analysis project Ga0193737, IMG submission 165510) | Soil microbial communities from a riparian zone of the East river system, Colorado, United States - L2m2 | ecosystem: Environmental > Terrestrial > Soil > Riparian zone | place: USA: East River... | reverse complement strand
CAAAAGGCTAGGGATGCGTATCGAAAAATAGGTAGGCCATTAATAGTCGAGGATACCGGACTATTTATAGATTCACTTCACGGGTTCCCTGGTCCTTATTCTTCTTATGTTCTTGGAACCATAGGAAATCAAGGGATTTTAGATTTGCTATTGAATAGGACAAGTAGAGTTGGACTATTTAGATCAATCGTAGCATATATGGACAACAATTGCAACATGGTATTTTCCGGTGATATGAGGGGAACAATAGGCGATCGAATTACAAAAGGCGGTTGGGGTTACGATCCAATATTCATTCCAGAGGATTCCTCAGTTACCTATGGGCAAATGGGCATAACAAACAAGATCGCAATCTCACACAGGACAAAAGCACTGAATAATTTTGCAAAATGGTACTGTGAAAATTATTTAGGAGTACGTAGATGAAGGTGTACAGGGGAGAATCATGATTCAATGAATAATTGGCTTTTCATACCCCTCAATCCACCTGTCAGTATACCTCTTGAGATTTTGGAGAACTATTATTCTTGAAATTTCACTTTCATCCATAATAGAGAATGTGCCTAAACTATTGCGCATTAAATCTGAATAGCCCCTTATCTCGTCCATTTCCAACATATCTGACCTCTCTAATCTTTGAGTGGACATTCCAATATGCATATACGATTTAATTTCAATGAAATGCGGATTACCTCTTCTCACTAGGTCAGCAAATTCGTTTACGGAATTTGTTGAATCGTTAAAATTCCGTATCATAGTCATTCTCAATACTGTTCTCGTATCCATTTCCGACAACAATTCAAGACTCTTTTGCCATCTGTCCCATGCATCCTTATATTTCGGTCTGTTCACCATTGTATACATTTTTTTATTTGAAGCATTGGTAGATAGATAGAGCTGCGTAGGCAGAGCTTGTTCATCTACTAATCTTTGGAGCATTTCTGGCTCCTGTCCATTTGTGACCAAAAAGATTGATTTTGTATTCTTTATGGTTTTAAGATACTTGATAAGGCTCGGTAATTTTGGATACATAGTAGGTTCTCCAGAAAGTGATATTGCATAATGTTGCGGAAGTAGAGATTCATCAATTTTTAATTTGTCGCTTTTTTTGTTACCATAATGTCCTACGATGAGTTTTCTACGTTCTTCCAGTAAATTATTAATTATCATATCCGGTTCATCAACCAAATGTTCAGGCATTTCCAGAGTATCATAAAATTCGGTAGGCCGCCAACAGTAAATACATCTGTTTTCACAGTTCATTGCAGTAGGTGTCATTTCCATGCATCTATGAGTTGAAATACCATAGAATTTGTGTTTGTAGCAGGTTCCTTCATTGGAGAAAGATTTTTTAGTCCAATGACAGAGTTCGACTGCAGAATGATTGTAAACGCCATATTTAGCCTTCTTTAATTTGGCTTTTGTGAGTGGCGAAATTTGAATAAGATTCTGCGTGTCGGTGTGTGATATATATTCGTCAGAACAACTCATGGTACAAAAACCAATTGCACAATGACATTTAAATGTTAAAATTAATCTTATGTCTTAATTCGTCATAAAAATATAAAAAATATGCATTTAACAAGACTCATTTTCAGAACTAATACTTGTGGTTATAAACTAATTTGAATTCATTCAATTAGTGAATCCAAAACTTCTTTATAGTATTATGAATCTAAAAAGAAGCAAATCCAAGATGTTAGATACTAATGAGATTTTAGAAATATCACTTGATATGGTTCAATGGAACTCAATTCCTGCCGATACTGCGGTTCACGTTCATGGTAAGAAGATTAAGAAGATAATGTTAATGATAGATGTAACAACTGCAGATCTAATGCTAGCAAAGAATCTAGGCTGTGATGCAGTAGTAACCCATCATCCTATTGGTGTAACTGCCATCAATTTTTACAAAGTTATTGATAGACATATTGATTATATGAAAGAAAATGGCATTCCTGAAAATATTGCAAAAAAATCTGTTTTGGATCTAAAGAAGAGAATAGAACTCAGGAACCATACTCAGATCTACTCCTCTGTTATTGATTCTGCAAAGATTTTGAACATGCCATTAGTAAACATTCATCAACCATGCGATGAGTATGCCAGGAGAGTGATCTCCCAAAAGATTCAAGACAATAATCCAAATCTAGTGTCAGACTTGGTTACAACTTTAGAAGATATCCCAGAATTCAAAAATGCAGCGACAAAGATTCAAGTTTCATATGGACAGCCTAATTCTAATGTAGGCAAGTGGGTTGCAGTAATTGCCGCAGGCACTAATGGTGGATTTCAAATTGCAAAAAATTATTTTGAAAATGGAATCTCGACGGTTCTCTACTTTCATATTGACTACAATGATTTGGTCAAACTAAATGAAAGTAAAATTCAAGGCAACCTGATAATATTAGGACACTTGGCCGGAGACTCAATTGGCCTAAATGCATTGGCAAGTAATCTGGAAAATGAGGGAATACAGGTAGTTCGAAAAGATATCATTGAAGTATAAAAATAATTTATCTAACAATTATATACTGTAGGCTTATCAAACCAATGATGATCGGCCTTCGTAGTATAGCCTGGTCAGTATAGGCGGCTGTGGACAACAACATTCAATATTGAATCGTTGCTGGAAGAAACCGCTCGAGGAGGGTTCAAATCCCTCCGAAGGCCTCTCACAAGAATTATAAACACTTTAAGTGGAAGCAAATGCCTTTATCGTTCTTAATTTTTATACCATTTCCATAACAATTTTGGCGGCAGTCTTGGCACCATTGTTTGCAACATTTTTACTACTTCTGCCAGTTTGAATTTTTTCGATTATTAAAGTTTCCAATCTTGATATATCCTCATACGTGTAACCAAGCTTCCTTGCATTTTGTTCTTGTTCGAAGTGATTCTTAATAGGTATGAATATCCCTGGGGTTCCGTAAACACGAGACTCGTCAATTGTTGATCTTCCAGCCAAAGAAAGAACAAGATCTGACGCATAAATATATTCATGTAAATTACTTACAAATCCAATGTTCCTATAGGTAGGATTATTACTTTCAAGTTTGGCAAGTGATGGACCTAGAGCAACCAATAAATCTAAATCCATTTTAGATCTTAAATTCTTGTACGCGTTCAATGTTTTATCAACAAAGTATTCTCCAGCACTGGTTCCACCAATACTAACCAATATTGTTTTCTTGTCTATACCTAATTTTTTGCGCAAAAGGTCCCTGTTTGTTATACTTAACCTTCTTACAATTGGTCCTACATAAGAGATATTATCCGCGTCATTCCCATCGTCAGGAATAATAACACGATCACATTTTTTTAACATGCTTTGCATGGATTTGTTCATTTGGGACTCTATAGTTGAAAATATACCATTAACAAAATGAGTTTCTAAGAGATCAGTAATTAGTATTCGTTTGAGATTCTTTTTTTCCCCGACAGCAACTGACGCAAAGTCTTCATCACTCACAATCAGACTACCTTCGTTACTGTCTACAAGGTCTTTGGCACTTTTTTTGCAATTTCTATAATACATGAAGTACTTAAACAGCCATTTCAATGGTGAGCGCAGTTGCATTAAATTATCGATATCGAATTTTTCAGGATTATACACATTCTCAACAGAATATCCATAATTGGAAAAAATATCATATGCTGGTCGACCAGTAACGATCAAGATCTTCTCCTTGGTCATCAATTTTATCTCCTCACAGATAGCGATATCCCTAGTAGCATGTCCTAATCCGATTGGACTGGCAAAAAATATTATCATTTACTGTATCTTAATCCTTGAATATGAAAAAAAGATTTATCCATTAAAAGTACGTATACCACATACGATTTCAAAAATATTGATATATTTATCAATCTTGTGGTTGATATATTAGTACGCTATTTCAATTTTTACAAATCGCGAACCTCTCAAACTAAATTTAATTTTGGATATTCGCTGTCGAAAATTCGCTGTTGCTATTGACATAGTTAAAATAACATGGACAATAATTAATAGCAATGAGCAAATTTGGCATTTACACGGATAAATCAGATATTTCTTTTGATAGGCATTTAGCAGGATTAGAAGAACAAACGAGACAATTATTACTTACACTACGTACTTTTATAAAATCACTGGGTGACAATGTCATTGAAGAAACAAGACCGCACAGGATAGCTTATGCTAAAACATTGAATTTTAGAACCTTTGTTGACATACAGCCAAGAAATGATTCTCTAGTAATTTCTGTTAAAAGAGGCAGAAATGAACCCACAAGTACAGAAGTAATTGACAGCCCTTCAAAACTAGATGCAATTAAAAAGCAGATTGCCGACGCTTACAATACAATCAGATAAGACTTCTTATGGATAGCGTAACTAGATAAAGGTAACAAAACTTACTCCTTCTCTACCTTTTTTATCAATAATTAAGTAGAAGTGAGCTCAGAAGACAAACATATCAAATTGAATTGATGTTTTAGATGATTGTGAATCTGAGCTGAAGACTATTTTTTACCAGCATGGAAAATCATTTCCGACTATTTGATTTTCTAATTTATGCAATTGACAAAGATTTTTGACAAAAACTTTCCAACCTCATAGATTTTAGATATCCATAGGGATTAATATAAAAACTAAGAGTTTTTGAAATATAATTGAAAAAATATTGAATAGTTCAAATTGAGGCTTAATTCACTATGATTTTCTTAAAACAGCTCAAGAAAAAAAGATATAAAAGCAAATACTTTTCAATCATTCTGCAATTATTTATGATAAGAGGAAAATTCAGTGCATGTTTTGTTGTTATTTTTTTCTTATCGTATAACGTAATTATATTTCAAGTTGGCTTCGCTCAGAGTGATCAAGCGACAAATAAGCAACCTCCCTTAGTTGAGGCCCCTCCCTTTATTAATGCAAGAGCTACTGGTCCGTCCTGGACGCAGGTAAATTTCGCAGTGAATGCTACAAGCTCCAGCTCCGATAAGATATCTGTCTATTGCAATCCATCTAGTGGAAGCGCTTTTCCTATGGGAAGCACCATAGTACTGTGTGCCGCCAAAGACCCTTTCACCAGCCTCGTAAGTTATGCTATGTTTAATGTTACAGTAATGGACAGCTCTCCTCCTACTTTCAAGGTTCCACATAGCATTCTAAAACAAGCTGAAGAGCTTCAAGGTGCAAAAATAACATATGATGCCAACGCTTCAGACACCGTTGACGGTAGCACTATAGCAACATGCGACCCTCCTTCGGGAAGTATGTTTCCATTAGGTCTGAACCAAGTAACTTGTATGGCTACAGACAAATCAGGAAATACCGGACAAGCTTCATTTAGTGTTATCGTAGGGCAGACAACAAGTGAGACCAATAAAGAAACTGGAATTTCTAATCTTTCACAGAATGAAACAAACCAATTGATATCATCTGAACTCACAGTATCTGACAATGCTACTGACGATACCCCATCTGAACTCACAGTATCTGACAATGCTACTGACGATACCCCATCTGAACTCACAGTATCTGACAATGCTACTGACGATACCCCATCATTAGAAAACCTTGTAGAAAATGATACTGAAGCAGCTCAGATACAAGAGTTAGAGAACAGTCCGAATGAAATCAATGGTTTGATTAGAGTGAATCTGAATACTGAACAGAATCAAAGGGCGGAAGAAGGATCTTTAGTAAAAATTAATGGAACTTCAATCCATGATTCTGGTAACGAGAAGTTATCTTTCACATGGAAGCAAACGGGAGGAGAACCTATAGGACCAGAAGACGCTCACATATCCTCACAAACAATTGCCTCTAACATAGCACCACAGATAGGAGGAAATTTAACCAACTTGATGTTCGAAGTAACAATTCCACAGGTTACCACAAACGATGACAAATTAACCTTTGAAATCATTGCGAATGACGATAAAGGTAACTCGGCTAGTGATAGTGTTGATATATTTGTAGATAGGAACACTAAATTTGTAGGAACCGGTGACGTACAAGATAAGCCAAATATAGTTGAGAATTCCATAAACGAGGAACAAAACAAGAGTGATTTGCCATTAGCCGCAGCAAGAATTAGTGATAAACCAATAGAGATATCAACCTCGTTAGACAAAGGGTTTACTTTTGTTAATATGTGGGGTTCATTCGGTAAGGGTAATGGAAGATTTGATGGACAGAACGATGTGGATGCCCTTAATGGTCGTGTGTATGTTGCTGACTACGCTAACCATAGGATTCAAGTTTTTGATACCAAAGGCAATTACCTAACAAAGTGGGGAACTTATGGGGAAGAGAATGGTCAAATCCATAAAGCTTCAGCTTTGAGTATTGTACCTTCAGGAAAGATTTACTTGAGTGATCAATTCAACTATCGTATCCAAGAATTTACAGCTAACGGTACTTTTGTTACTACATGGGGAACCAAAGGAGAAGCAGACGGACAATTCCTTCATCCACATGTCCCGGCCATTGACTCCGAAGGAAACGTTTATGTAAGTGATAGGGATTTAGCAAACGTTCAGAAATTTACAGGTGATGGTAAATTTATTATGAAGTGGTCTGAACAGGGTTCAAATGACGGTCAGTTATCAAAACCAGAAAGCGTCATCATTGATTCAAAGGATAATGTTTATGTGGCTGATTTTGGAAATCATCGGATACAAAAATTCACCAATGATGGCAAGTTTATCTCAAAGTGGGGTTCTAAGGGCATCGGAGATGGCGAATTTAATGGACCCGCAGGTCTGTCAATTGATAAAAATGACAACATATATGTCACGGACAAGAACAATAATAGGATACAGGTGTTTACTGCTAATGGAACATTTCTGACAAAATTTGGTTCACAGGGTAAGGCGGCTAATCAATTTATTCTACCAGAGGGAATTGGAGTAGATATGAAAACCGGTCTTGTATATGTAGCAGATACTGGCAACTATCGTATACAAGTTTTCAGGCCAGTGGTTTCATCAATTACTGCCGCTTGATTGAAGTTACTTTAGTTATGATGCTATTTGCTATAAAAAAACTCAAAATCTACATAAAACTCAGGAACAGGAACATAATTAGTCCAATCAAAGCAACAGCAAACTCAATTCAATAATGATTATTCAATCGGAAAATAAGAAATTATTTCAAGTTTGGAACTATTCTGTATATAGCTCCCGTGCCAGTTTCTCCGGAGCCTGAAACCACATACAAATAGCCGTCAGGCCCAACTTTTAAATCAGTGACAACTCCAAAATTTTCGCCAAACACTATTTTGCTAGAGTCCTCTTTCTTGCTATATACCAAATCTGCAAGATCACCGATTAAATCTAGTGACTCTCTATCGGGTTTGAGATCAAAATGAAAAAGCGTTCCTTTTTTTGCGGAACCCACAAACATATCATTTGTATACTGCTGACCTAGTTTATCAGAGTCTAGAAATGCAAGTGCAGTTGGAGCCACTGGTTTGTCCCACACAAACTCTGGATTGCTGTATTTTCCTTTACTGCTGAAATCAACAAATTCTACTCCTTTGGCGGAATTGTCAAAAATGCCATCTTTCTCTCTTGTCTGGTTTAATTTCCAAATTCCCTGAACTTTTTCCCATCCACTATTGAAACCTGGCTTAACAAGGTTTATTTCATCTCCGAACTGAGGGCCATTCTCTGTATCCCATAAATTATCCGTTACTGGATCAAGACCTATTCCAAAACTATTTTTTATTCCATATGCATAGTATAGATTAAGGGGATAATCAACACCAAGTGTTCCATTTCCAACGGGTTTGCCATCTTGAGTTATTCGTAGTATTCCTGCACGACCGTCAGGAAAAGTGCCATTTATGATATTCTGTGCTTTAGTATCATAACCTGTCTTGTTTTGATTAAATTTAGTTGTTTGTAGATCACCGATAGTAACAAAAAGATTTTTCTCCTTATCCATCAAAAGTTTGCCTCCGTTATGACTTGGACCTGGCAATCCAGGTAGACTTGCAATTAATTTAGGAGCTACGAGTTTATTGTTTTTTGCATCAAGTTCATATCTGTATACATAATTGCCACACTTCTTAGAATCAGTAGCTTTATCTTTTCCACACAGGGTATAGTAAAGATAAACGAATGTGTTGTCTTTTGAACCGTTATTTCCATTTCCTGATATAGCTAGACCCAGTAATCCACGTTCGTCTCTGGTGGTCACATTTAGATGAATTAAAGGCGCAGTAACGTTGCCATTAATTATTTCATATACATTGCCAGTATTTTTCTCTGTTAGCAAAAGATCATCATTTCCTAAAAAATCAATAGCAGTTGGGAAATCAAGGTTGCGAGCAACTAACTCTACTTTAAGATTGGAATCTGTTACCTTAGGTCCAGCAATTGTCGCATTTTGAGCATGAATTTTGTAGTCTGAGGAACAAATTAACAAAAACACACTAAACAATAAAACTAGCGATAGGGTGGCAATGATCAAATACATATTTTCAGACCCTTATCCCAGTATATCTAGTTTTTGGGTATTGATTATACCAGTTCTAATTGTATGTATGTTTAACCTATCAAGTCTAATAACAAGGTTTTCATAGTTATTCTAAATTAGTGAAGTATAAACCTCAATTCAAATTACGTCTCTATCACATATTTCTTCAGAAAAGATAAGGTCTTTTGCCAAGCGTCTGCAGTCTCTTTTGGAGCATAGTTATCTCCGGAGGGATTTGCAAAAGCATGCCCGACTCCATTGTATATGTGTATCTCATTTGTGATTCCACTTTGGTTCAACGATGTTCTAAATTGATTCACCTCTCCCATTGGGATGGCCTCATCTTTGTCACCAAATATACCCAATACAGGCCATTTTATCTTTGATAGGGATTGCTTATCCGTCACCAATGGAGTCCCATAATAAAGAATGGTTGCTGCTAGTGGATGTTCCTGGCTGTTCAGCGCCAATTGTAATGATTGACCACCACCAAAACACCAACCCAATGATGTTATTTTTGTGCTGTCTACATTAGGGGCCAAACTCAAATATTTTACTGCTCCCTGAAGATTAGCGATGGAATTATTTTGATTATTTCTTGCCATCTGCACCAGCTCCATTGCGCGTTGAGGATTGTCTGCAACTTTTCCATGGTAAAGATCGGCAGCCAATACAACAAATCCCTGTTTGGCCAGCAAATTTGCCATATCCTTGATATTTTGATTCACACCCCACCATTCATGAATCATGACAACAGCGGGAAGCTTGCCTTGACTATCACTTGATGAAACAGGATATACCAAATATCCCTGAGCATCCTCAAAATACTGTACCGTCTTATTCTGCAAGTTGACATTTTTCATGTCCTCGGATAAAGCTAAGTTCGAAACATTTGTTACAGGTTTAGGTGACTGTCCTTCGACAAATCCAGTATAGTTAGGGATGAATACCATCGAGCTAATCATTATTGATAGTGCGACTGAAAAAGAGAATCCAGACACAGTATTGTAAGGCTTTACAACTATTTATGTCTAAGTTGCTCCAGGATGACCTGACTAGTATGAACTATTTTGACATCAAATGGATTCACAGACTAAAATTCTGCATTCCTTCTCAATAGTTTGAAAGCAATGTTTGGTCCTAACTGTTGTCTTAGGGCTAGCTCTATCCAGAGGAGAGCCAGATTTTCTAACATTCGAGCGTTCGCAAGAGACCCAACATCAACAACATCAAATCCAATATCAGTTGCCAATTCCCCTACGACTTTTTTGGAAGGAGTATCATCACCGCATATGAAAAGATCCGCTCTATCGGAACCAAATATCAAATTATTTAATGTCTTGGATCCTATTGTATTAAAGGCCTTTACAACTTTAGCGCCTTTTGCCAAATCTGCAATCCTTTCAGCTACTGAAGTACCCTCCAGAGCAAGTTGCTTTAAGTCCGGGGTTAGAGGGTTAGTAGGATCAATCACTATCTTACCGGACAAGTTCCCTGATTTACGTACTGTTTCCTCAACAGAAGTCCAGGGTATAGCAAAAAGAATGACATTTCCAAATGCCACAGCTTCATTGATATCTCCGAATCTTAAGCTTTTATCCATCTGAGCAAGTCTTCGAACATTCTGAGATTGAAGATTGCGGACTCCAAACATGACTTCATGATTTCTCTGTCTCCAAATTTTCCCGAGTGTTCCACCTACATCCCCTGCGCCAATGATTCCTATCTTCATGCTTCATTATAACGTGACTGAGAATATTTCGGTTTTTAAGGAAGTTAGCAGTTTGCGGCTATTGTATTTAACACAGATCCAATTATCCTCAAAGATGGGGTTATATCATAACAGCAAACTTTCTATTCAACGAAAGTATATTGATAATTGATAATAGTATTGGATATGTCAGTAACTTGTTCAAGCTGCGGCAAAAAGCTCCAGGACTATCCCACATATTGTTATATGTGTGACGACTATTTTTGTTCCGAACAATGCCACACGATCAAGCACAATAAACAATGGCAAAAATTCTAATTTTTGGGAGAACGATGAGAGTAATATCGCAATCTTAGATTTGAAAAGATGTTTGTAAAGAATAAGATATTATGGTTCCCTCAGTAGGAACTCTCATTAGTCGCAACAATGATATCAAATTAGAGGTAAGGTACTAGAACTAGTATTTGCAGATGTAAATGTGTGGGATACTGTTCTAGCGTAGCGAAATTTTGTTTAATATCCTGGGAGCAGCGTTGGAATATAGGACCCTATAAGGAAATTTCATATAGTGGAGATGATTCATAATTATAAATGGCAGAGAACCTCGGTTCATTTTCTTTTGATGTTACAAAGAGGATTCTATGTACATTATTCGATGACGGTTCACTAAAAAAGACCACCTTAGCCACAAAAACTCGATTAAATTATAACGTATGCTTGAGATACATCCAGATGCTGAAAGTTCTCGGATGGATAAACGTAAGTTCTGAGATTTCGATAACTGAAACAGGAAGGAATGTTATGAAAAGGTTATTGAATCAACCATCTTCTGATATTCAGAATAATTCATCATATGATATGAGTTCAAACTCTTCTACGTTAGAATCGGATAAAAAAT
>Ga0193737_1000112_pt1 | contig 11172 bp, 10 predicted proteins | sample L2m2metaG_FD_165510 | JGI IMG/M metagenome (GOLD analysis project Ga0193737, IMG submission 165510) | Soil microbial communities from a riparian zone of the East river system, Colorado, United States - L2m2 | ecosystem: Environmental > Terrestrial > Soil > Riparian zone | place: USA: East River... | reverse complement strand
AATAGCAATCCTTTCAAATCAAGGCAGTAATAATTAAAAAGAGATAACAACTTTTAAAGGTTCTTACCACGGGTAAGCAAAATATTTGGCACATTTATTACCGCTATCGACTCTAAATAATTATTATAAACTACGGATTCTAATGTATAATGAATTTAGTTGTCGAAAATAAAATTCGGTATAGTTATTCCACAAGGCTGGAGAAATGATCTACCACGTATATCGGGTGCGGAACAATTCAAGTATTCAAGAGATATTATAATTGCTGCAGAGAAAAATGGCTTTGATTCGGCCTATGCCTATGATCATTTTATCCCCCACTACAGATATGCAACGAAGGGTAACTTTTTTGAATGTTATACTCTATTATCCGCCCTTTCCACTTTTACAAAGATGATAAAATTAGGGCAGATAGTGACCTGTAATTCTTATAGAAATCCTGCGCTTCTGGCAAAAATGCTATCCACATTAGATGTCATTACCAGAGGACGTATTGAGTTGGGTATAGGAGCAGGATGGTATGAAGAAGAATACAACGCTTACGGTTATTCCTACTTCTCAAATGTAGTTCGTATATTGCAGTTGGAAGAATCAATTCAAATTATAAAAAAATTATGGACTGAGGAAATGGCAAATTTTCGCGGAAAGTATTATTCCATTAACAACGCCATCTGTTTTCCAAAACCCATTCAAAAACCTCATCCCACAATCATGGTTGGAGGATCTGGCGAAAAATATTTGTTAAAGGTCGCCGCCAAATATGCAGACCGGTATAACCTTTATTTTGGAACACCTGAAGAGATGAGCAGAAAGATAAACATTCTAAAAGACTATAATACCAAAAATAGAAAAATTGAATATTCAATAGTACTTCCTTGTATGTTCATTCGGGAACATGAAGATTTGAAAAAAATTATAAAGAAATTAAAGAAAGAGAAAATGACTGTAGAGCAGTACAAGAAATCAATTGCAGGTGGGCTGACTGTAGGGACCATTGATGACATCATAAATGGAATATCCAAATATGTCAATATCGGAGTTAGCCATTTCATATTTCATTTTATGATTTTAGATCAGAGTGTACTCAAGAAATTTTCCAGGGTCATGAAGATTTCTAGAACATTACGATAATCTTTTTCACGCTGTATTTTAAACAGAATATTTAATTTCATGTTCAATTGATTCTTATGCTAATTTGACAATAATTGCATCTAGAGTTGATTCGGGAATTGATGTACTCTTATCGCAGCTACAGCAGCTGATTAGAGTTCCTAGTGTCTCTGCAAAAAAACAGCCGACGATTATCAAATGCGCAGAATTAGTTTCTGAAATAATGTCCAGAGCAGGGATTAGCACAGAGATTATAAGGCCAGAAGACAGTTCGAAACAAATCCCACCCGTAGTATATGGTGAGGTCAAATCCAAAAGTAATCCAAACGGAAAGACCATTTTATTTTATAATCATTACGATGTTCAACCTCCTGAACCAATTGAATTGTGGAATGATGATCCATTTAGTGGTAAAATTGATGGGAATTTTATCTTTGGAAGAGGATCTTCTGATGACAAAGGCGAATTAATTACTAGAATAAAGGCAATAGAGTATTTTCTCGAAGAATCAGGGGACGTTCCTTGCAATGTCAAATTTCTAGTTGAGGGCGAAGAAGAGATAGGTAGCTCTCATCTTGAAGAATATTTGGCCAAGAATAAAGAGAAATTTTCCTGCGATGCAACAATTTGGGAATTTGGCTATGTAGATGAAGATGACGTACCCGTAATGAGTCTTGGAATGAAAGGATTACTTTGTGTAGAATTACATGCCAAATGTTCCAATGCAGATCTGCATTCCAGCTTAGCAGTCATAGTTGAAAATCCGGCGTGGCGGCTCGTTCACGCATTAAAGACCATACGCGATGAGAATGGCAAGATTACAATCGACAATTGGAATAAAGACGTGAGGGATTTTTTACCCGAAGAACTCGAATGTATTGGGCAAGACGAATTTGATATTTCAGAGTTCAAGAAAAGTTACGGGTTGAATTACATTTTCAATCAGGAAGATATCGAGGAAATAAAAAAAGCGCTTGTAGGAGGAGTGACATCCAATATAAGCGGATTATTTTCAGGTTATATTGGCGAAGGTTCGAAAACTGTTTTACCAAGTACTGCCATGGCCAAACTCGACTTTAGACTAGTACCTGATATGATACCACAAAAACAATTTGAATTATTGAGAGAACATCTCGACAAAAATGGATTCAGTGACATACAATTGAATTTTTTGAGTGGGGAACCTGCTTGCAGAATTCCGCTAAATGACGAATTTGTAAAGCTAGTAGAAGCAAGTGCTAAAGAGGAATATGGAAAAGTTATCAAAAGTATATCTTCAGCTGGAACAGGACCCATGTGGTATTTTAACAAAATATTGGGATGCCCATGCGTGAGTATTGGTTGTACTTACAAATATAGTAGAATTCATTCGCCAAATGAATTTGCCCGAATAGATTTGATTAAGAAGACGACAAAATGCATTGGAAATATAGTCGAAAAATATGGTAAGATTACGGACAAAAATTAGATAAAAAGTAAACTTTAATCAGCCGGAGCCAATTAAGCGGCAAAAAAACAATGAACTTGACAATTATCAAATATGCTAAAGTGTGACCATATATCGGTATTCCAAAGACATGTATTCAAAATAAATATTAGTGAAAATAACTAATGCAATGTAATGACAATGAATTGTCCGCAATGCGGTACATTGATGGTATGGTTGAATGGCTCTATAATGCACGACCAGCAAATTAATTACTATGAATGTAGAAATTGCAAGATTAAATTAAATACTCTGTCGGATGGCACATATGAAATAACTCAAGAAGAAAATGAACAAAGATTAGAATAAATAATAAATCTGCAAATCTTAGACAAGGTTATGAATTTAGATAACCAAAAGTTATTAAAGGAAAAAATAAAAAAAAGGGACGATATCATCGTCCTTCCTGGCGTATTTGATGCGCTAAGTGCAAAAATCGCCCAGCATGTTGGATTTGAAGCGATGTTTCAGACCGGTTATGGATCTGCTGCTTCGTTATTGGGCTTGCCTGATTTTGGGTTTTTAAACGCAGGTGAAAACATTGACAACGCCAGAAGAATAATCAGAGCCGTTGATGTTCCGGTAATTGTTGATGTTGACACTGGATATGGCAATCCCCTTACTGTTTGGAAAGTAGTAAACGATTTGATTGCATATGGTGGATCTGGAATATTTCTCGAGGACCAAGTTTGGCCAAAAAGGTGTGGCCATATGCTAGGTAAAGAAGTAATTGCCGCCGATGAATATATCCAAAAGCTACGAGCTGCACTTGCGGCTTCCGCAAATAAGGAATTCACTATAGTTGCAAGAACTGATGCTCGGGCACCTCTAGGTCTCGACGAGGCAATAGAAAGGGGTAAAACGTATTACAAAGAAGGAGCAGACGTTGTGTTTGTGGAAGCACCCCAATCCGAAGACGAGCTCAGAGAGATTCCTAAAAAAATAAACGCCCCGTTGCTGGCCAATATGATAGAAAATGGTGTTACTCCTACATTTTCTGCAGATGAGCTAAAATCTATGGGTTATAGCATGGTCGTATTTCCTCTTTCTGGTTTGTATGCATCTGCATTTGCAATGAAGACAATATTTTCAGATCTCAAGAAAAATGGGACAACAAAAAATTCGAGAAATATCATGCTTGATTTTAATGAATTCAATGAGCTTGTTGAATTATCAAAATATATGCAAATGGATCAAAAATATCAAAGTTGAACCCAGATCTCGTAAGAAAACGCGCCAATATCCATTTTGTTTCTTTAAAAAAGTTAATAGAAAATCATTATTATTAATGCCATTAATCAATCCGTTTCAAATGATAAAGCGAGAGATCTGCATTATTGTAAGATAATGCGCGCAAATAATTTTCCGGTATTTCTGTTGCCTGCCTAGAATCTAATTCTAACAAGTACAATTCGCCATATTTGTTTGAGTCTAAAAGTCTGGTGTTGTTATCAGCGAACAGAAAAGTTCTTCCTTTTAATTCTAGCTCCATCCAACCTCTCAAATAATTGCTACCCATTATTACTGAACCCTCCTGAGTATGATTGTTTATCCATTCAATTGCCGACAATAGCGATCTTGATTCAGGTAAAGATATTGAATTGTATTGCATTGTCAATGGACCGTACTGGCTAATATAAGGATGGAAGACCCCGTAGATGTTAAGATAAGAATTATTTGGACTCATTGCAAAAGCTGATCCGAGAAATATAAATGGAATTAGAATCACAAGATAGTTGTTTAATTTTTTAGTAGATATTGCAAAATATCCTTTTTCGATTAATAATACAAAACCATATCCAGAGAATAATGAGAGAAAAATGCTAAAAATGGTAATCCATCTATCAGGCAAAAATGCAGATGTATTTGGATATATGACCCATGAAAATGAGGCCACTAATGAAATAAAAAAGGGGATCTTGAAAATATTCATTGTTGATTTCGATTTCAATAGACCCACTACTCCTGCGGGTAACAAAATAGCATTCATTACCAAAAACAGTACAATAAGATTTACGGGATTATAGATTTCATTTATTTTATCTTTATTCCCTGCCAGTTGTAAATTAGTTGAAATAGGATCAAAATTTGTAATAAGAAAGAAACCAAATACTATAATGATGAAAATCGCAATAGATCCTAATATTTTATCTCTTCTTATAATCGAAGAAACTATGAGACTGATAGAGAATAGAAAACCTATCATTCTATCTGCAAGTACCGCAAGTATACCAAAGGGTATAATGACTCCCAACACCTTTCTAAAGTTTTGAGATTTTTCAATGTAGTATAAACACAAGAACGCAAGTGTAATGGCAAATAAGTCTTTGTGAAGATCCCACGACGTTCTCAATACTGAAAACTGGAATATTAGAAATATTGACAAGAAGACACTTTGTAGATTATCAAGATGTAAGAGTTTATTTGCTATTGAAAATATAACTAGCGAAAATAATCCATATAAGAGTACTACTGCAGAAGTTATAACAATTCTTGGGTCCACATTCATTGTTGATGATATTGTGTGAAGTAATGATATGTACAAGGGGAATTGAGTTGATATTGATGCGGAATAATCATCAAAATGTTTCAATATAGGTAAATAATAGTTAATTACATCGTATCCAATCGGATACGGATATGCTAAAATTTCTGGAATAAGTCTAAGGATCATTGCTACTGAGAAAACAATTAGATAGGAATATTTGTTAATGCATGTCAACCTTGCTGTTCAGTTACTCCGGTTTGTGATCCTTTATCTTTTCCATTTGTTTCCTCTCCATTTGTTGCCTGTCTATTTGTTGTCTTGGCTTATTCATTTATTTTCTCCACTAGGATAAGTTTATTCATAAAGATACTGCAAGAAGCTACGCTTCTTACTGTTATTATTAAGCTTGATCCTAACTCAGTTAACGTTTGACAAAGTTCGAAACTAGAGATCAAAGATAAAGTAGTCTCCCCCACGCTTCCTTAGCGACAGCTAATTTGGTCACCGAATCGCTAATTTAAGATTTCTTAATTATTTTTCTAATTTTCTAGAATTTCTAAAGATTAATTTTAAATTGAATAAAATTGCTAATGCTTAAAGAATTAGCCCATTGAGATTTTAACAACTGTAACCCAAGTAATTTATTGTAGGGAAATATCATACTTTTTGTTGATTGATATTCGAAATATGCTGACTTTGCGATATGATCCTACTATTGAAATTAAGACATTAGTCCCCAAAGTTGTTCCCGACCAAGTTAAAATTAAGCGAAACAATTCCTATCCATCTTCAAAAGAATTAGAAAAGGAGCTGAGACAAATCATTATCAATAATATTTCCAAATTTGAACCAAAAACAATTTCACTTGCATTAAGTACAGGTGTTGATTCCAATCTAATGCTATCTTTAATAAGGGATGAATATCCTAAACTAGATATCAAATGTATTTCTGTTAGTTTTGATGAAACTAGCGAAGCAACCCATGCTAAGAAAATTGCTGAATCAAAGGATACAGATTTTTATAACGTTACTGTAGACAATCCACTTAAGGATTTACCATATTTGATTAGCATAATTAAAGAACCAAGATGGAATTTATATCAATACTACTTTATAGAAAAGTCCAAACAATACTCTAATATTTTATTTACAGGTGATGGCGGAGATGAACTATTTGGAGGTTATACTTTTAGATATACTAAATTTCTAAAATTATTTAATGAAGGAGACGATTGGAAACAACGTGTGAGTCATTACTTACAATGTCATGAGAGGGATTGGGTTCCAGATCAAGAAAGAATTTTTGGAGAAAATATTAGATTTGATTGGTCTTCAATCTATTCGTTATTAAAAGTCTATTTCGATAATGATTTGGACCCTTTAGACCAAGTTTTCTTAGCAGACTACAACGGTAAACTAATTTATGATTTTGTTCCTACCAATGACAAGTTTTTTAATTATTTTGGAGTAACTGGCTTGTCCCCTATATTGGATGATAAGATTATTGACATGTCATTCAGGATTCCTCCCTCAATTAAATTTAGCAGGGAAGGTAACATGGGAAAAATACCGTTAAAAGAGATCCTATCCGGTCTTGATACTAAGAATATAGCTGATACAAAAATAGGTTTTGGTATGGATTTGAAAAAACTTTGGATAACTAACGCAAAAGAAATTGTAATATCGACTTTGTCCAGCGCCAGTATTTTTCGTGACAAAATTATAAGCCGTGATTTTTATGATCGCTCAATTAAAAGGATAGAGGAGACATATGATCTCAGATACATAAGTAAAATGTTACAACTATTAAGTCTTGAAATATGGTATAAAATGTTCATAACATTTGAAGTAAGTTCAAAATATTCCTTGTGAATCTCACAGCTCATGAGTCTGTTTGTTTTTTGAATTCTTAACTTCAAACAATAACATCAGTCATACATGATTTATATCAATATAAACGAAATATCAAATCATTTTGTACGCATCCATAATCTTTTGTTCATGTTTCTCCCAGATTAGACACTTTCTAGCATAGTTGAATATTTTCAATCTTCTCTCGTATAGTTCATCAGTGTTTGATCTAAAATACTTTAATTTTGAAGCCAAGTCCTCATAATCTTCAAATGTTAAACAGTTATCTTCCAAAGTGCTAACAACAGATCTAAGGTCGGCAGTCAACATGACAAACAATCCTGCATGCGCATACTCGTATGCCTTGTTTGGATTCAAAAAGGGATGAGACCAGTGTTTTTTCCAAGGTATCAATCCTATGGAGTTTTGGATCATTTCAGAAAACATTTTGTCCCTTGGAAGGAACCCAGTTGCCTTGTATTTTTCCGATGATTCCGCATGCTCCCAACCTATGATTGTCAAATTTCCAATGTCATTGTCTGCAAATAGATTAGTTAATCCAGAGATATCCCTGTTAGTAACTTGCTTATGTTTGCTGTCACCTCCCGCATACACAGATGATAAATGCCCATGGTCTTGGGGTTCTTTAAACGAAATTTCCGCTTCCAGAGGAAAATTAGGCACCACAATAATCTCTTTGGTTTTCCCATCAGCCACTTCTCTCAACTCATTTGCAATCTGTTCTGAAACAGTTATCGTTGGTAGAGAAAGAACCAATTCCTTCTCCCAGTTTGTCCAATTAGAAATGCTTTGCTGCGAGATGAATGATGCTTTCATATTTTGCTTAATTCTGTCAAATCCAGACTTTAAATTCTGGGTATTTTGGAGCTTGATATTCTCCGCATTTACTCGTGAGAGCATCCCAAAGTACTCATGGTCATCAAACACTGCAGGAAGTCCGAGATCATGTGAAATTTTGGCAGAACCAATGTTGTGTGAATGTATAATATCGGGCACCAATTGTTTCACCAATTTTTCAATCTGCCTTTTGACACGATGATAATAATATGGAATGCCTACCATCGCACCGGCTGTCCAATTGATCCGATGAATTTCCGAAAATATAGTAGATTTAGCATTGTTGTCCAGGCGTCCACCAAAATATACTTCATGTCCGGCCTTTTTTGCCGTTAGAGCAGATTTTTCAACCCTCCAGTCCGGAAGTCCATCATCAGATAGGTGAAGAATCCTCATTCTATCACCCTATTGCTAAAACAGTACAAGTCTGCATGCGAAAAAGTCTACAGTACGATAACAAATATAGCATTTGATTTATTACTCCAATTATTAGAATATACCGAAATATCAATAATGGATAATCGAAATAAATTATTCTTGAGTCTTTCCTAGGTTAGAATATTACATTTTTAAAAGAGACAGGTATTACTGCGATTAAATGCAAAGATTCATCTTTGATGTTAAGGAGACAAAAAAGTTATGAAAATTCTCATAACTGGTGCCGCGGGCTTCCTGGGCAGTTACCTGTCTGAAAAGTATGTTCTCGATAAACATCTGGTATACGGAGTGGATAATTTAATGAATGGAAACCTCAACAATGTCCGTACTCTTCTGCACAAAAAGAATTTTAAGTTTATTCGTGGAGACATCGCCTTAAACGAAGTATATTCTAAATTACCAAATGATTTTGATGCCATTTTTCATTTAGCAGCTCAAATCCATGTTGATAGGTCAATCGTCAATCCCGAAGAGACATTTAAAATTAATCTCGGTGGAACCCTGAAAATTTTGGAATTTGCCAGAATGAATGATATTGACAAGATACTATTTGCTTCAACAAGCGAAGTCTATGGATCTGCTGAATATGCTCCAATGGACGAGTCACACCCGCTATCTGCAAAACATCCGTATGGAGTAAGTAAAATTGCTGCTGACAGATTATGTTATACCTATAATGAAACATATGATCTAGGAGTAGACATTATTCGATGTTTCAATTTTTTTGGGCCCAGACAAAAAGATACAGGCTACGGAGGAGTGATTGCAATTTTCATAAATAGAGTATTACAAAACAAGCCCCCCATTATTTACGGTGACGGAAAACAATCCAGGGACTATATGTTTGTGAAGGATGCCGTGTACGCTTATGATACTGTACTTAGGTCCAAAGGTAATCCAGGTAAAAATGGGATAAACTTTGGCAGCGGTAAAGAGATATCCATAAAAGAAATTGCAGACATGGTTATCAAACACGGTGCAAAAGACGATAACTTGCGACCGATTCACGTCGAACCCAGACCGGTTGAAGTACAAAGGCTAATTGCAGACATTTCAAAAGCAAAGAAACTATTACAATTCAAACCAAAGATACAATTTGAGAAAGGCCTTGCATTACTAATCGATTGGTATAAAAACTACAAATCAGAGTTATGGCAGTATTAGCAAATTTTCCAAATGACAATTTAAAAAGTACTTGTCACTGGAAGCAAAGGATTTGTTGGAAGACATTTATCGAAGCGTCTAAAGGAAGTTGGATTCCAAGTTGTTACTACTGCCAACAATCGAAAACTTATCGATGTAACCAATGTCGATCAGATCCCAACAATTGAAAATGTGAATGCAATAGTTCACCTTGCTGCAAAGACCTCTATTTCAAATTCGTTTAGAGAACCGCATAAAGCTTACTTTACTAATGTTCAGATATGAGGGCCGATATCACAAAGGTTTCAAAGGCATTTAATTGGAGGCCCACTATGGACATCAGAAAAGGATTACGGTTAATTGTTGAGGATTTATCTAATTGAGTTTTGTAAAATTATCAAGAATTAATCATGAGAATATTTATTACCTCAAGTGCCAAGTAATAGATTATTAGACGATAGTTTAATTCAATAAACATGCGCATATTGCACATACTTGATGCAGCTGGTGTCGCGTGCATTTACTCAAAATATCAACGAAAGCAGGGACATGATGCCAAGGTTATCTGGAACAGGGATGTTTTAGACAAGTATGGAATTTATGATTTCTATAGAGATTATTTAATTAATGTAACATATGAGAAATTTACTGAAACATGTCTCCAAGAAGCGGAAACTGCTGATGTAATTCACGTGCATGGCTACATAGATATACTGTTTGAGCTGCGAAAGAAATTCCACAGACAAAAGAAGATAATTTTGCATTATCATGGAACCGACATTCGCGGATTAAAAAAACAAGAGCTTCCGCACCGATCACTGCTATCAGATACAATGATTAAACTCAAGATGTTTTATAGGAAAAAGATTGGACATACAAAAGCTCAGAAATTAGCCGATGCAGTATGTGTCTCTACACCTGATTTGTTACCATTGGTTAGAAGTGCCGGCATCCATATTCCAATTCCTATAGACGTAGAACATTTTAGTCCAAATAATAGTTCAAAGAGAGAATTGAAAGATGCATTTACTATAAATTCCGAGGTAACAAACATACAACGGGCCCTGGACCTTTGTAAGAAGAACCAGATTAATCTCAATATAGAGGTAATTGACAGGACCAAGAATCCAATAATGTATGCTGGCATTCCTGATTTTATAAGAGAATATAGGACATACGTTGATATCAGATATGTCAACGATATTATTTTGGAGAATTTAAGTAGCACAGCACTGCAATCCCTAGCATGTGGGCTAAATGTATTGGATTATAAATTACAATTTCGTCGCGGCCTGCCCAGCGAACATGATGCAGTAAACGTAGCTTCTCAACTATCCAAAATTTACAGTGATTTGGGCATCCTGAAACTCTAAATTTGATGAACTAATGCGTACTTCAATTCTATACAAAAAATAATTCCCGTTTAACTTGTTAGTCTTATACTTTAGAGTAATTGCACTGTCCAGAGTCATTGCTGATTATTGTTCCTCTTCGGAGATAACAACCAGCATTGTTGCCATGCCAAAAGGTTTTTGAATTTCATCAGATGGTTGGGTAGAAAAGTCCTAAATTCTAATATTTTAATATTCGCTTCTTTACAAAATATCTCAAAATCCTTTACAGACCAGAAGTGTAAATGTGTAAATGATTGCCGTGGAACATATCCTCTTAACATCTGAATGCGCCATTTAATATACGCACTATTAGGGATAGTTACAATTACTCCTTTTGTTGCATGGTTGATTGCGTCATTCAAAATCCTTTGCGGATAGGCCGTATGTTCAATTACCTCCAACAA
>Ga0193737_1000111_pt1 | contig 11200 bp, 11 predicted proteins | sample L2m2metaG_FD_165510 | JGI IMG/M metagenome (GOLD analysis project Ga0193737, IMG submission 165510) | Soil microbial communities from a riparian zone of the East river system, Colorado, United States - L2m2 | ecosystem: Environmental > Terrestrial > Soil > Riparian zone | place: USA: East River... | reverse complement strand
TGAAGGCGCTGGGGTACGCGCCCGCGGATCCCGAGGAACTGGTAGAGTCGCGCGACCATGGCGTCGATCCGTCCTACATCAGGTCGCTCAAGGAGGCGGGGTACGAGAACCTGTCCCTGCCGGAGCTTCGCCGCGCCCGCGATCACGGTGTGACCAAGGCGTTCATTCAACGCATGAAGGAGCGCTGGAGGGGCGAGCTCTCGCTCAACGAGGTGATTCGCCTGCGCGATCGGGGGCTGTAGTTTGGGGGCATGACCGAACCGGCCCTGCGCCGCGTCATTGGCGTGCGCGGCCTCGCGGCCGCCATCTTCAATATCACCGTCGGCGCGGCGATTTTCGTGCTCCCCGCGCACGTCGCCGGCGGCCTCGGCCCCGCGGCTCCCCTCGCCTACCTCGTCTGCGCCGTGGCCACGGCGCTCGTTGCCCTCTGCATCGCAGAAGCCGGAAGCCGCGTCCCACAGAGCGGCGGCCCCTACGCGTACGTCGAAACGGCGTTCGGCCCCTACGCCGGATACCTGACTGGTGTGCTGCTCTGGCTCGGCATCACGCTGGCGATGGGCGCCGTTGCCACCGTCTTCGCCGACGCCGTCGCAGGGTTGCTGCCGGGCCTCGGCGGCCCGATGCCCCGTGCCGCGTTACTCGTCGCGGCTTATGGCGGCCTGGCAGTCGTCAACATCCGCGGCACCGCGCTCGGATCACACGTGAGCGGGATCGCGACAATCGCGAAAGTTGTCCCGCTCATCGCGTTCGTGGTGCTCGGCCTGTCACACGTACGCGCCGAGAATCTCGCGTTGGGATCATTCCCTCCCCTTTCGCGCCTGGGGGAATCCGGGCTGCTGCTGATGTTTGCGTTCTTCGGGATGGAATCCGCGCTGCAAGTGAGCGGCGAAGTGCGCGATGCGGCCCGCGCGGTCCCGCGGGCAATCGCCCTCGGCGTGACAGGCGTGGGGGTGCTGTACATCGCCGTCCACCTCGTCGCCCAGGGAATTCTCGGCACCGCGCTCGCCGCTCCCGAAACGGCCAAGGCGCCGCTCGCCGCGGCGGCCGTACAATTCGCCGGACCGACCGGGTCCACGCTGATCATCATCGCGATGATCGTCTCGACCTTCGGCTTCATGACCGCCACGATGCTCGCTACACCGCGGTCGCTCTTCGCCCTCGCGGCAGACGGCTACTTGCCGCGGCCGCTCGCGGCGGTGCACGGGACACACCACACGCCGCATGTCGCGATCGCGATCCAAGGCGTGATCGTGTGCGCCATCGCCATCACCGGCACGTACGTCAAACTCGCGATCATGGCGAACGTGGCGATCCTGCTGGTCTACTTGGCGTGCGCTGTTGGGGTGTGGCAGCTGCGCCGAATCGACGCGGGCGGAGGCGGGACCGACAAGCCGTTCGTCATGCCGGCGGGCCGCGTGGTGCCGTGGCTGGCGGCAGCGTTAATCGTGGCCTTGCTGGCGCGGGCCGGCACGCAGGCGTGGCTGCTCACGGGCGGGGTCATGGCTGTGGCGTCGCTCGCGTTTCTGGCGCGGCGAGGCTAGCCGCTACGTCCGAATTGGCGCGTGTACTTCACAATCAGAGACCGGGCTTGCGGTTGATTCCATTGGAAGAAGCCGTCGGCCTGGCGCCCTTCGTTAAAGACCACGAATAGGCCGGTGCCGGCTGTGCTGAGCCAGCCGAACCGCGCATTGGCCGTCCACACGCGGGCCTGATTGCTGTACTGCACGAGGGTTTGCAGCATGACGCGGGGAGTGAAGAAGTAGGCGACCCGCGTCGCCACCAGCGAGCGAATAAACGCACCTTGATCCAGGCGCACGTCGTTGTATTCGACGAGGAGCGACGCGGTCAACGCGCTCGAGTGTCGCGCGCCGAGCGTGACGCTGGTCCCGCGACGCGTGCCGTTGTAGAAGCCACCGACATCGGCGCGCAGCGCGAACCAGAACGGCGCGCTGGGGTCGGAGGCCAAGTCGAACCCGACTGACGTGTAGTTGTACGAGCCCGCCGGCAGCGTGACCGTACTCGCGATCGCGAACGGTTGCGTGAGACCTTGATGCTCGACGTTGACCTCGGGACCGAACCGCCCGCCATTGGCGAGGTCGAATTCGGTCAGATCGATGTGGAGCCGCCCCTCCTGCCAGAAGCCGCCCAAGCCGTAGTAGCCGCGATAGTTCATGTGCGGGGCCCATTCCTTCATCCACGGCACACTCGAAAAACGCTTCTTCCACATGACGCCGGCCTCGGTGTAGCGGTAGCCTCCGCTCCGATTGAGGAATCCGACCTGGGGATCGAAGTCGCTGCCGACCTGAATGAAGCGCGCGACGTTGCTCCAGTGTTGCGTTTCGTAACCGAGCCGGGCGCTGTATGCGGTCGCATCCCCGTCGGGACCGGGGATCGCCGACGCCGCGCCCCACCAGTCGATCGTCCAGGGGTCGCGAATGCCGATCCGGCCATCGATACCGTACACGCGATTCCAGTTCCCCGTGTTGCCGGTCGCCATGCGTTGAATGGCGACGACGCCAATGCGCGATCGCGTGGCAATCTCGCGACTCACGCGCGCCACCGAGTATCCTTGCTGCTCTGTGAAGATCTGCAGCGCCCCGACGGTGAAATCGCCGACCCGTCCGGTGAGTCGTCCGCCACCGACGATGGACGCCGGCTGGCCGAGGCTATCGATGCCAATGCGGCGCGTGAAGAACAGATCGACCGCTTGGGGCGTACCCGCAGAGAAAATGCCGGCATTCTCGAGAAAGAACGGCCGTTTCTCGGGGAAGAACAGCGGGAAACGCGTGAGATTGGTCCGCTGCTCGTCCACCTCGACCTGCGCGAAGTCCGTGTTGTACGTGAGGTCGAGGGTGAGACTGGGCGTGACGCCGTACTTGATCTCACCACCAGCATCGCCGCGTCGCTGCGTCGCCGTATCGACCGCGTAGTTGCGTTCCAGGCCGGCGAGGGCGTAGGGCGTCACGGTCCACACGCGCCGCGACGGCACCTGGAGAACCTCCAGCGTTCCGGCGCGCGAGATCTTCATCAGGCTGAACTGGCGCGGAATGAAGGACCAGAATGCCTCTTCGCTCTTGCGGCGGATCGAGCGCACGAGGTTGAGCCCCCACGTCTGTCGCTCACCCGACCCGTACCGCAGCGTCGTGAAGGGGATGCGAAACTCGGCATACCAGCCAAGCGAGTCGACGGACGTGACGACGGTCCAGGAGCCGTCCCAATTGAGGTTGAAGCCGCCCAGCGCTCCAGCCATCGCCGCCGTCTGCCCCGCAAGTTGGACACCGCCCCCTTCACCTTCGCTGACGACTTGCGCGTCGTACTCGATGCCCGCGGGTGTCGTCGTGAAGACGAAGCCGTTCTGCCGGTCGCGGTAGGTATCGAGCAGAATCCCGAAGTAGTCGCTCTTCGAAATGTCACCGTCGCGCACCCGCGCACCCGAGACGATGCCGGCAGGGTCCACGTCGTACAGCCACGCCCCGACGTAGAGCGCTTCACCGTCGCTGATGATGCGCACTTCGGTCCGTTCGGTAACCGGCGCGCCTTCGTGCAGCTCGCGTTGCACGAACCCTGTGACGGGCGTGGCTCCAAGCCACGCGGGATCTGTGAGCCGGCCGTCGATAACGGGGGGCGTCAGCGCGACGCGCGCGACGGCAGTTGGAGGAGGTGACGCGGGGATCTGGAGCACCGAGAGCAGCGCAAGTGTCTTCATCGCGGCATTTCCTCTCGCGCACGCTGACGGGGAGCGTTACAAGTGGCCAGGGCCGGAATCGAACCGGCGACACGCGGATTTTCAGTCCGCTGCTCTACCAACTGAGCTACCTGGCCCTCAGGGGGAGAGGGATTATAGGTACGAGACGAGCAGACGCCAAGTAGACGCCAAGACGCTAAGACGCCGAGTGGTCTCCAGATACAAGTGGCCAGGAGCGGCTGACAGGCCTAGTTTCTCGCCCATGGGCAAGCCTGTCTTTCCCAACCTAACCGTGCTGAGTCATCCCCTGATTCAGCACAAGCTGACGATCCTCCGGGACCGCCGCACCAGCACCCGCGATTTCAAGCAACTCGTGAACGAGATCGCCATGCTCATGGCCTACGAGGTCACGCAGGACCTGCCCCTCGAGCCGGTGGACATCGAAACGCCGCTCGAGAAGACGTCGGGGAGCCAGGTGGCGGGCAAGAAGCTCACCCTCGTCCCGATTCTGCGCGCCGGCCTGGGCATGGTGGAGGGCATCTCGCAGCTCATCCCCTCCGCGCGCGTGGGTCACATCGGGCTGTACCGCGACCACGATACCCTCCAACCGGTGGACTACTACTTCAAGATCCCGTCGGGCGAGCAGGACCGGACCTTCTTCGTGCTCGATCCGATGCTGGCGACGGGCGGATCGGCCGTGGCCGCCGTGAGTGCGCTGAAGCGGGCCGGTGCGCCCCGGGTGCGGTTTCTCTGCCTCGTGGCCGCGCCGGCGGGCGTGCAAGCGATGCTCGACGCCCATCGCGACGTGCCCGTCTACACGGCCGCGCTGGACCGCGAGCTGAACGCCAAGGGCTACATCCTGCCCGGGCTGGGTGATGCCGGCGACCGGTTGTTCGGCACCAGATGACGAAATTTGTCATATCTTGACAAAGTGACGTAATACGTCATTATTGTAAATATGACGAAAAACGTCTCCTACGTCGCCCTGCTCGCCGACATCATCGGCTCCCGCACCCTGCCGCCGCGCGAACGCACGCGGCTGCAGGACGACCTGCGCGACGCGCTTCGCGCGGTGAACCGGCGCTGGCGCGCGAACGTCGCCGCCGGTTTCGCGATCGCGCGTGGCGACGAGATCCAGGGTCTCTTGAAGGACGCCACGCCCATCTGGGACATCGCCCACTGGCTGCGCCTTGCGCTCCCGACGGTGGACTGGATCATGGCCTGCGGACTCGGGCCGATCACCACGGCCCTGGCACCCACGGCTGTGGAGGTCGACGGCCCCTGTTTCCATGCCGCCAGCGCAGCGCTCGAGGACGCCAAGCGACATCGCCAGGTCTTCGTCTTTCGTGGGTTCCCTCCCGCGCTCGATGGCCTGGCCGCGTACTACTCGGCGCTGTACTGGAGCTGGACACCCCGACAGAGGCGCCAGGCCGCGCTGCTTCGCAACCTAAAGGCGCGGCTAAAGGTCCATCCCACCGCGGTTTCCCACATGAAACGCCGTATGGCCTGGCCGCTCGTGGCGGAGGGCGATAGAATGTTTCGCGCAGCCATCGCCCTATGACGGAGGCTCGGTGAACCCGCTAGAGCTCGTCCCGCTGCTCGCGTACACGACCGTGGCAGTCATGTGGCCGGCGCAGATCGACGCCCACCGCCGCGGCCGCACCTTGCTCCTCATCGAGGCCGTCATCGTGTTGGCGGCACTCGTGGTCGGGCAGTTGCTCGCCAAGCTCGTCACGCCGAGCCCCGCCGGGTACCGCTGGGGCGGCGTCGGTCTCTACGCCACGGGCTACCTCTACGTCTGCATCCGCGGCCAGATCTTGGTGCGCTCCGTCCTCGAGCTGCCCGCTCTCCAGATGCGGCGCGACGATGACCGCACCGCAGGAGCCATCGACATCGCCCGCGGCCGCACCATCGGCTCCCTGGAGCGGGCCATCGCCCTGACGCTGGTGCTGCTGGGACAATACGGGGCCCTCGGCCTCATCGTCGCCGCCAAGTCGGTCGCCCGGTTCAAAGCCTTGGAAGACCGTGAGTTCGCCGAGTACTTCTTGATCGGCACGCTGGCCTCCCTGCTCCTGGCCCTGGCCGGGGGCCTGGGCCTGCAAGCCCTGCTGCGCTGAGCCTTTCCCGCGTAACCCTTTCCCGCTTCCCCGTGTCAGACGTGTAGTTACGAGCGTGGCCCGTCACCTCGGAGCTCCGTGGACGAACGAGATCTGATTAACCGCGTCCGCGCCGGGGATGGCATTGCCGAGCGCGCCCTGTATGACGCCCATGTCGATCGCGTCTACCGCCTGGCCTACCGGCTTGCCGGTGACGACGCACTCGCGCAGGACTTCACGCAGGAAACGTTCATTCGGGCCTTCGCAAAGCTCGACACGTTTCGCGGCGACTCGGCGCTCTCGACGTGGCTGCACACGATCACCACGACGGTCGTGCTGAACGGCCTCCGCAAGGTGAAGCGGTTCCACACGCGCGAGGCCGATCTGGAAATGGCCGATGGCGTGGGCGGCGGGCGACGCGAGGCTGAACCGGACTTGAAGGTGCGACTGCAGCAGGCGATTGACGCGCTGCCGCAGGGTTATCGAACCGTATTCGTCATGCACGACATCGAGGGTTTCACGCACGAAGAAATCGGCGTCGCCCTCGGCGTCGAGACGGGAACGTCGAAAGCACAACTGTCCCGGGCGCGCGCCAAACTGCGCGAATCGCTCGCGGACTTTGCGGGAGAGTGGGTGACATAATGTTCGACAACGACGAAGGCAAGTTCGAAGAGTGGCTGCAGGACGCGGCCCAGACCTATAACGAGCCTCCCGCGGGGACCACCCCGCGCGAGCAGATGTGGGCGCGGATCGAGACCGAGCGCGCGCGCCGCGCGAAGCGGCGGGTGATCGAGCTGCGGCCCTGGCTGCGCTGGACCCTCGCCGCCGCCGCGCTGCTGATCCTCGGCATCGGGATCGGACGCTGGACGGCGATCCAAGAGACCGTCGGGCCCGGCCCGACGCCGCTGGCGAGCGCCGACACCGGCGGCAGTCGTGCTTTGCTCTACCAAGTGGCCGCGACGCAGTACCTCTCCCGCACGGAGACGTTCCTCACGGGATTCCGAGCCGACCTCAGGGCCGGCGGCGCCGAGGCGCGCTTCCCGGGGCAGGCCCGCGACCTGCTCACGACCACCCGCTTGCTGCTCGATTCGCCGGCGGCGGATGACCCACGCATGCGCGCGTTGCTCGAGGATCTGGAGCTGGTGCTGGTCCAGATCTCGCAGCTGCCGGCAGAGCGCGCCGCGCATGATACCGACTTGATCACCCAGGGCATGGACCAACGCAACGTGCTGCCCAAGCTGCGCTCGGCGATTCCCGCCGGGCCGGTTCCGGTGCGCACCCAAGGAGCGACCTGATGTACGTGCTACCGCTGGTACTCGCCGTCACGATGACCGCCGTGCAGGATTCGACGCCACCGGCCCCGCGGGCGCGGGCCGTGCGTCGAGCGCATGCGGCTACGGCGATCGCGCCATTGGCGGCGTCCAGCGCGGCCCTCGAGACCGCCGCCGCCGCGCTGGCCGCGTCGCGCGTGGACCTCGAAGTGGTGAGGGCGCAGGCGCCGATGTTGACGGCAGTCGCGGCGCAGCTCGAGCAGGCAGCGATCGCGCTGCCGTCGCTCGCCGTGCTGGCGGATATCGATGACGTCGATGACGTCGTGCCGGCCGAGCCGTGGGCGCAGCAGGATCCGGCCGACTCGCTGTATCGCGCCGCGCGCCAGGCCCTGAACCGCAACCAGTACGCTCGCGCCGCTGAGCTGTTTCTGGCGGTGCAGAACCGCTACCCCCGCTCGACCTACACACCCAACGCCTACTACTGGCAGGCGTTTGCCCTCTATCGGACCGGTTCCGACGAAGCACTGCGGGCGGCCCGCACCGCGTTGCGCACCCAGGCCGAGCGCTTCCCGAAAGCGCCGACGCGGCACGACGCCGAAGTCCTGATGCGCCGGGTGCAAGATCAGCTGGCCCAACGGGGCGACAGCGACGCTGCCGAAGACGTGTCCTCTGCCGCCGACGACATCGCGCCCCCGGTGCCGCCCGTGGCGGCGCTGCCGGCGCAGCCGCCGCTGCCGGCGCAGGGGCCCCAGGGACGCCCGCCACGCGGTGACCGACGCTCGTCGAGCTGTGATGACGAAGACGACGTCCGCGTCGCGGCGCTGCAAGGCCTCCTCAACATGGACGCCGAGCGTGCCGTGCCGATCCTCAAGGCGGTGTTGGCGCGTCGCGACGAGGGGTCCACGTGTCTGCGCCGCAAGGCGGTGTGGCTCGTGTCACAGAAGCGGAGTGCGGAGACGTCGGGGATTCTGCTCAGCGCCGTGCGCTCCGATCCTGACCGTGAGGTGCGCGAACAGGCCGTCTTCTGGCTCTCGCAGGTGCCGGGTGAGGAAACCGCGATCGCACTCGATTCGATCCTGCGCGACTCGCGCGACCCCGTCGTGCAAGAGAAGGCGATCTTCGCGCTGTCGCAGCATCGCAGCGCGCGCGCCGGCGCGTCGCTGCGCGCCTACGCCGAACGGCGCGACGCGCCGCAGAACCTGCGCGAACAGGCCATCTTCTGGCTGGGCCAGCGCCGGTCACCGGACAACGCGGAGTTCCTGAAGGGCCTCTTCGCCAAGATGGAGAACGAGGACCTGAAGGAGAAGGTGATCTTCTCCCTGTCCCAAATGGGCGGCGCCGATAACTACCGCTGGCTGATGGACATCGCGCTGAACCAGAACGAGAACATCGAGATCCGGAAGAAGGCGCTGTTCTGGGCCGGCCAGGGGCACAATGTCGACGTCGCGGACCTGGTGCGCCTGTACGACAGCATGAAGGACCGCGAAATGCGGGAGCAATTGATCTTTGTCTATTCGCAGCGGCGCGAAGAGGCGGCGCTCGAGAAGCTGTTCGACATCGGGAAAAACGACCCGGACCGCGAGCTGCGCAAGAAGGCGATCTTCTGGATCGGCCAGTCGCGCTCGCCGCGGGCGGCGCAGTACCTCCAGGATCTGATCAACCAATGATCCCCTTCCTGATGGTACTCGCGCTGCAGCAGCAGACCTTGGAGCGGCGCGTCGCGACCGCACCCGATGGCATCGTCCACCTCTCCTTCGCCGCCCGGCCCGGGGTGTGCGGCAACGGCCGCGGCTCGGTGTCCATGAACTGTGATGACGGGAATTGCGGCAACTACTCCGTCAACGTGGGCAATCGCGACTGGCGCGAGGTCGAGTACGACTGCGATCCGGGACCGGTGCGTGTGTCTTTGCGCGTGACCGGCGGCAAGGTCACGAGCCTGCGGACGTACGTGGGCGGGCGGTGGCGCAGCACGACCAGCGGCGTGACCGACCTCGGCACCGTGAGCGCGCGCGAAGCGGCCACGTACTTCATCGCGCTCGCGTCGAAGGACTCAGGGCGCAACGCGGAGCACGCCGTCTTCCCCGTGATCCTGGCCGACAGCTTCACGGCCTGGCCCGAACTGCTGCGCATCGCCAAGAACACGAGCGTCTCGCGCCGCACGCGGCGTCAGGCCGTCTTCTGGTTGGGCCAGGCCGCCGGCGAAGCGGCCACGCGGGGGCTGACCGACCTGGTGGACGACCGCGCCACCGACCGCGACGTCCGCGAGCAGGCCGTGTTCGCCCTGTCGCAGCGGCCCAAGGACGAGGGCGTCCCGGCCCTCATTCGCATCGCCCGGCAGAACCCCGATCCCGAGCTCCGCAAGAAGGCGATCTTCTGGCTGGGCCAGTCGGATGATCCGCGCGCCTTGGCCCTGTTTGAGGAGCTGCTGACCAGGCCCTGAGCCGGGCGGCCATGCCTTTGTATCTTTGCGCATGGCCTTTTGGACCCTCCGGCGCGCCTTCAAGACCGCCGTCCTCATGTTTGTGCTGTTGCTCTTGGGTTGGGCAGCAGTCGTGGTCGCCGTCGCCGTACAAGGTGCCCGCGACCAGGCGACGAGCGCGGATGCGATCGTCGTGCTCGGCGCCGCTCAGTACAACGGTCGTCCCTCTCCTGTATTTCGCGCTCGCCTCGACCACGCCGCCGCCCTCTACCAGCGGGGGTTGGCGCCAGTGGTTCTGGTGACAGGTGGCGTGGGCACCGGGGAGGTGCTCAGTGAGGCGAATGTGGGGCGCGACTACCTCGCCCGCCTCGGCCTGCCGGGCGAGGCCGTTATCCCGCTCCCCGCGAGCGATGACAGCTATGCGTCCCTCACGCAGGTGCAGCGCTGGTTCGAGGGACGAGGGAACCGCCGAGTGCTGCTCGTGAGCGATGGGTTCCACATGTTGCGCCTCCGGATCATCGCCGGGAGACTGGGCCTGTCGCCCTCGACATCCCCCGCGCCCGGCTCTCCCATCCGCGCCAGCCTGCGCCGCAACACCGCGTACATCCTCGCCGAAGGGGTCAAGGTTCCGCTCACCTGGTTGTTCCAGCACTAGGAGGCCGTCGATGCAGCTAGCAAACCGGCGGATCTACACCGGCCGGGTGGTGCAGCTGGACGTGGATACCGTGCGCTATCCCGACGGTTCGACGGGCGAGATGGAGATGCTCCGTCACCCCGGGGCGGCCGCCGTTCTTCCCTTCGCGTCCGATCCCCGCGGCGCCGATCCCACCGTGCTCCTCATCCGGCAGTACCGCTATGCGACCGGCGGCTCCCTATTCGAGATCCCGGCCGGACGACTCGACCCTGGAGAGCAGCCCGACCACTGCGCCCGCCGGGAGCTGCAGGAGGAGGTTGGTGTGACCGCCGGGCGGTTGGAGCGTCTTACTACTATCTGGACGACGCCCGGCTTCACCGACGAGCGTATCCACTTGTTCTGGGCGGCCGACCTGGCGGCGGGCGCACACGCGCGCGAGGCCGACGAGTTCATCGAGGTGGTGCCGAAGCCGCTCTCCGAGGTGCTGGGAATGGTGCGAAACGGGGAGATCTGCGACGGAAAGACCGTCGTAGCCATCCTCTATATGGCTGGATTCATCCTTGGGATTTAGGGGATTTAGGCCAGAAGGACACTTGCGGTGTCTCTCCCGTGAGACGATATTGGCCGACGATGCTTCAGCTAGAGTATGTAACACGTTATAACTAAACTGTTTAGCTTCTCGCGTTGTGGGGGGCATGCTTCCTGCCTTGTTTTGACCAACGTAACGGGGAGGGTCTCGCCTAAGGTTCTTGTTTCCGTCCGAAACGTGGGAGTGACCATGGGTGCAGTCCTGAAGAGCACAGTCCAAGCCGTCGAGTCGCCGCGCGCGCTGCAGCGCGAGGCCTTGCACGAGCTCGACGATGGCCATGTGGTGATGCGGCACTTGGCGGGCGACTCGCAGGCCTTCGGGTCCTTGGTCGACCGCTATCAGACCCGCCTCCTCAACTTCATCAACCGCACGATCGGCGACCGGGAACGGGCCGAAGACCTGGTACAGGAGGTCTTCATCCGGGTGTTCCGGCACCTGCATCGTTTCGATCAGACCAAGAAGTTCTCCACCTGGATCTACACGATGCAGGTGCCGGAACACCCGGA
>Ga0193737_1000108_pt1 | contig 11350 bp, 17 predicted proteins | sample L2m2metaG_FD_165510 | JGI IMG/M metagenome (GOLD analysis project Ga0193737, IMG submission 165510) | Soil microbial communities from a riparian zone of the East river system, Colorado, United States - L2m2 | ecosystem: Environmental > Terrestrial > Soil > Riparian zone | place: USA: East River... | reverse complement strand
GATCCGTACTATGGGCCGTCTTCTGTTAGCACCATATTCAGCCCATAATACAGACTAAGGATGTATGGACCAGAGTTAATTCCTAACTATGATTTTGTAATCTTTTAACATAAATGTTCATTCAGCTGGATTATGATTTATCATAAATCTCAATCTAGGTTTCGGTGTATCTTCCTGTCAATGCAGCAAGGAATAAGTAACTATTTGACACACACCTATCAAAAAATAATTTAAGTAAGACACTATATTTGTAGACAATGGCTAGCGCCCCTTCATCATCAACAGGATCTGGAAGCAAGCCTAAACAACATCGTTGTGAGATATGCGGCAAGAGTTTTGATAGTATTGATACATTAAATTCGCATAAGAGGTTAGATCATAATGAATCAGGAAAAAGTCAATCTCCAGCAGGAGTAGGATAAGAACGGACAAAGGTTTCAATAGCAAAATAAAGTTTATGGGGAAAATTTCTACATTCACACTTCAATGTTGCTTGAACTTGTTGAGCTGGTGTTCTTTCCCCATTTAACCCACTTTGACTATCTCAAAGCATAAAACTTAAACGCAGTCAAGTCAAAATTAAATGACATGTAAAGATGTTTACCATAGATACAAAGCCGCTAAAAGTCCGTAGTTACTATGCTAAGGACAATAAAGGACTATCTTGCCTATGGATCGATGAACATAGTTAACTTACATTTATACAAGGGACTTTACACATGACAACCGTCTTAATAACTCCAATAGTAATAATAATAGTGAAATCAAAGTGTCTGGTTCAACTTCATCATATAGAGATAGAATTTACATTGTAAAAGATATCATGTTAAAATTGATCGAGCATAACGAGTTGAACCAGACAACTCTGCTTAGCTTTTGTGGATTAAATTTAAAAAAACATAAATCTATTCTTGATGAGCTGGAATCAAATGAATTTGTCAGTAAGAATGAATTGCCATACGGAAAAAGAAGAATAATACTATATAAGCCTACACGTAAGGGAATAGAATTTTGTACAAATATTTTGGAACCCTACGAGAAAGTATTTCCCAGACGAAAGACAATAAATGATCATACGCTCACTAATATACATCAAGAAGACAATAATCAAGAACGCTTAGAAAACGAAAGACAAAACGGCGTTCTTACTAAAAGAGAATAGCAGAAAATGATCTTGTAGTTGTATTTCTTAACAGCAGTGGGATACATCCAGGAGAATTTCGTGGAAAGTCGTCAACCAACAAAAGAGATCTGCAGATCTCTATAAAATAAAATTGTAGAACATTGGAATATAGTAGATCAGTTAAATTTGCTCCATCAGACCGGCACGACGCTTTCATAATTGGATAAGGAGTACACTTACTCAGTATTATTATTTCTTGAAATAAGATTTTAATCCTATTATGATTTTAGGATTCATGTTCTACCAAATCAGGTTTTCATTTGTAGTATTGTTGATTGCTTTATGTTCCTGATTATTGTTTGTCTTGATGTATTTAGTTCTCCGGCTATATCGCTTTGAATGAATCCTCATGACATCAACAACGATATTCTTTCCTTTATTTCTTTTTGAGAATGTGGTATTGGCTGCATTAATTGTTAAATATTGTAATCCAGGACCAGATAGATAACCATTATTTATGCATTCAACTTTACGTGATAATGTAATACTTTTCGGCACTGGGTAAGATAGTTCACATACTATGGGCAAAACCGGTGAGTATAAATTGTTCATGATCTCTTCAGCCATATTATCGGTCTACCATAAAATATAGAAACCACTTTTTGATTACGAAAAGATATTCTATGATCACTCCTAACAGCGGATTTCCACAATCTGTTACATCATACATTTAAAAAGACAACTCAGATCCTCTTTGTATTTATATTATGAATAAATAGTATATTATTGCATTTCTTGTGTTACATTTTCTATATAAAAGAAGGAAAAATTTAAATCACTCCAAAATAATGCCTATTATATGAAAAATATATTGGGAATAGTAGCATCAATAACTTTATCTATATTGTCTCTGATAACTGTTTTTTCATATACAGCTAATAATGATATTGATAGACAGGCTATTGCTCAACAAACACCACAAAAATTTCCTGTTCCTCCTGAGACAGCCGAACAGTTTGCAGATCTTATAGAAGGCAATGATACTGCTATTATACTGAATGATACAAATATAGGAGATGTAAATAATACAGTGCTGGACAGTATTGACGTCAACATAAAAGAAGATTGTATGACGCTGCCAAATTCTACAGTGCTTTATTGTCCTTAATCCTGACGTAACTTTTTTTATTTTTTATTATTGCTAGTTTTTGGTTTATAGTGCTCCGCACTGCTAGCTTCTTAAGTGAGGGCAATTGCACGTGCCGTATTGCCTTAGTTGAAATCTACAATTAGTTAACTTGCATTTTGGAAAATCACAAGTAATTTGGAACATCTTTCCTCTTGTATGTGGCTAGATGTAATTTCATCTTTTATAAGCCAGAAATAAAAACCCTTTATACTAATAACATCCATTATCAAATTTTCATCCGCCTAGCAGGAATTCAATTCCGACATATTTCTCTCTTCGATCACAACCGTCAATATATTCGCCGCTGGATATTTAGTCGTATCTAAATTCTCTCATTCACAACAAAATTTAGGATCATTCAATATCTATAATAACTTAGGACATTAGACATTCTAATCTGCCTGATATTATTATGACACTCTAAACGTACTATACACATTCATTGTTGGGCCTTTTAAACGTCCTACTTTTGTTATATAATGTATATATACAGACATAATTGGATAGTGTCGCAGAAATATTATTATACATTATTTTAACTAGCTCTCTGTATGAAGGGAATTGTTCTTTGGGTGTCATTAGGAATATTTTTGATAAGTGGCATCACATTGTTGGAAGGGCAGCAGTCTGAAGCTACTGATTATAGTGGTTCCATAATACCAGCAAATAGCACAAGTGGTCTAATTGAAGAAGAAAAGGAAGAGGATGAGATCAATGCTACTACACCTACTAGTATAGAGAAAGAGCAATTAGCTAATATCAGCAAGTAGCAATAAAACTATAATTTACATCAATTCGATTCAAGAATACTAATATGCTGTAGTATCGTTACCACGGCCACAAACACAACCAAAGCAGCAAGAACAAGACATGAAACTGTATTTGTATGCGATCAGTGCGTATCTATGCGTATCTGTGTTAAAGAAGTGCAAAGAAATCTGTCTAGATCCGCATTATAACAGCAAAAAAAATTCGGAATAGAAAAGAGGAAATTAGAAATGTGTATGCTTAGGATCCTCCTTCCTCTATCGTACCTCTAAGCTCACCTGGCGGATTTTCCTCCGTATGAACATTGACATATGCTGTACCATTATTTATTAGTCCGATTAAGTCTGACATTTGTTTGCCTTGTAATGGTCCTTCAAGACTTGAAGCGGTAATGGTTCCATTAGCTAATTCTCCGCTTACCTCTGCTGTTGGGCTGGATGGATTGAATAATGTTACTACAATGTCTCCGTTTTCGTCACTGCTGCCTTGATGTATGTGAGCATATAACACTCTATCAATATTTTCTACATCAATTGTATAAGTCATCTGGTCGCCTGCCGAATTGAGCTCAAAAGTTGCATCTCCAGAAGCTTCTGTCTCAACAGGTGGTACCTCTGCTTCTCCAGATAGCTCCGCGGTAAATTCTTGAGCATCTTCTTCTTGTGCATATAGTAGTCCATTGGGCAATATGGCTGTGGCACTAATTGCTGCCATTACAAGTATTGCAGCAATTACGAAAACAGCAAATACATTTTCATGTTTAATGTTGTTTTTTGACATTACAGATAAGTTTTGAGCTACATATTTAAAGAATTACCCAAATTAGTCCCAAATCTGTTCGAATCTGCATATGAAGATCACATTCCGTTAGACCTCATAACCATATAACTTAGTATTCCCAAGTTGAAGCAGGTGGTCGACTATTATCATGAGACTATTAGCTTACCTTTCATAGTTGGATGTATTTGACAGAAATATGGAATTGTTCCTGTTTCATTAGATATATAGGAAAAAGTTTCTTTTGGGGATAGGGCTTCTGAATCAAACTTTTGTCCCACATTTGGATCATCTGGTTCTGTTCCAGAAGTTATAGTGTGAAATTGAGAATCGTTATTAATCCAAGTTACATTTGAACCGGTACTGACATTTGCAATATCAGGTGCGAATGCCTTTTCCCCCAATGATGGAGCGCCTTCCACTATTGAAATCCTAACTACATCGATTTTTTCTCTTACAGCATTAGTACTATTGCTGTTATCATCTAGACTAAAGTATTGTTGAGAATCCATTTGAGCAAAGACAGATGAAAACAAATAAGTACTTACGATAGTGCATAGAATAGCAGAAACCGCAACCATGAACTAGCCTTGTAAACGAGAATGATAATAATAAATTTATTCATTCAAATATTCCTGATAAAGTTAAAATAAATATTAAGTATCCTGAACGAGAGATTCCTCCACTAGGAATGGCTACTACGGTATATTATTTCTTGATAAGATTTTAATCGACTTTTACCAATAATTTAGTATGCCTATAATTACAGTGACAATGTATAGTGGTAGATCTCAAAGAGATAAGGATAGGTTGGGAGAAGCAATCACTGAAGATGTAGTGAATATACTTAAAGGTAGACAAAAAAGATGTCATAGTAGTATTCCAAGAGGCATCTCATGGAAACTGGTATGCTTCTGGAGTTCGTCTCTAAAGATAACGATAAGAGTAAAGGAAGACATATCAATATCGCTTAAGAACAGAACTCAATTCTATTATCTTAACTAAAAAAAAGTGTGTGAATGATTTTTACTGCCCAGTTACTAAGGATATATACAAGAATATGGTCTAAAATGAGATAATAGTGGAAGAAATGTATTCTATTCTAAGTTTTACTATAGCCTAATAGTTAAAATAAGAGTTGCAAGCCTTCTTCGTATTCTGTTAAATAATATATTTTCCAGTAGCGAGATTAACGATGACCTGTAAAGGCATATGCCTTCGTCTTAAAGCATTTAAACCGGCTCATTCTGGTCGATACATTAATGGTCAGAAACGTTGTCAGGGCTGTGAGATTTTCATTAAATGGGATGGACTATGGTGTCCTTGTTGTGGATTTCGATTAAGATTAGGGCCACGTAATTCAACAAATAAAGAAAGGCTTGCAGTAAGAATAAGACAATAACAGCACAGGTTAAAAAGTAGGAGTAGTGGCAAAAGCGCTGCTTACTGCTGCAAACAAATAAAATAACAACTGCTTAGCCCTCATGCCAGAGACATGATTCATAATTATTTAATGTATTATAAGATTATGAACTATATTTTTAGGCAATGATAGATATTCTTGGTTTGGTTGCAATAGGCGTTATTGCATTTGTCGCCACCAACATTGACGACATTTTTGTGCTCATGATGTTCTTTTCTTCATTGACTTTTCCGGTTCGTCAAGTGGTGTTAGGTCAATATATAGGAATTGGTTTGCTTATAGCCATCAGTGCACTAGGTTCCTTAATCGCCCTAGTTGTCCCGACATACATAATCGGGTTAATGGGCATAATACCGATAGCAATAGGCATTAAGAATCTAGTTGAAATAAGAAAGAAAAACAAATCTGCTTCAAGACAAGTGGTGCAGGATAAGAAGAACAGATCATCTCTGTCTTTTCTAGCAGTTGCGGCTGTCACATTTTCAAATGGCGGTGACAATATCGGTGTGTATGTTCCTCTATTTTCAAAATATAATATTGTAAGCCAAATTGCTACGCTTACAGCAGTTTTTATTGCAATGACTGCTGTTTGGTGTGTAACATCATATTATTTCGTGAATCATCCTCTAGTTGCTTCTAGAATACGCCATATTGGAAATATCATCTTGCCTTTTGTCCTTATTGGGCTTGGAATATACATTCTGACTGAGTCATTTCTTTTAGAGTAGATGACAATTATACTACAAATTAGTAAAACCCTCAGCAGGGAAGTTAATCTGATGTAAATCAGCATAAAAAGAAAAACCCCAGCGATAGGAATTCTTTTCTGCACGTATTCCCAACAAACATTATGAAAATCATTAGTGCCATTTCTGATGGTTATTCTATGAGCAAAGAAGAAGTTGATAAATTCCTAGAGAGCAAATTGAATTTGCAAATCGGAACCATCGATGAAGAAGGTGATCCTAATATTCAACCTGTCTGGTTCTACTATGATAAAGAAAGAAAAAACTCTTGATAATCACACCCAAAATAACAAAAAAGGTTCAGAATCTTCGGAACAGACCGAATGTGTATTTTTCCATAGATGATGGGAATTTTCCATATAAGGGAATCAAAGGTAAAGGTATTGCAGCCATAATAGAAGATCCAAGAATAACTGTTCTACAGGGAGAGAAAATATATATGAAATACCTTGAGACACTTGAACATCCAATAGCCAAAATGACACTAGATAGTGCACAGAAGGGAAATCATGTAGTCATTGAAATTGATCCGAAGTTCTTTTCTACTTGGGATTTTGCTAAAATGCAATGACTTTGAGTCAAATTTTGTGATAATAAACGCGCTGTATCTGATGGTTATTGGGTCATTCAGCAGATAAGTAATAGTTATCTATGGTCAAGATGAAAACAACAGAAATCCGTATACATGTAGGGAACTAGTCCCACCTCAAGCCTTTTATAATTCTGTTTTTTAGGTCTTTGTTGTCTTATATTTTGAATAATAGTAAAAACTTTTGTCCCATTTGTAAGAGGAAATTAATTGAACATTCTGAATTGCAAGACAAAATATGCGAAATGATCACAATAAAGCAGTTTGCAAATAACTGTCCAGGTTTTGATGTTCAGTTCAGACCTTTCTTTGAGGATTAGTATAGAATACCTTATGAATAGGCCAATCAAGATGATCAATTCTGCTTGTAGTTTGCTAAAGTCACCATCCTAACAGTAAACTTCAAAATAAATGTCAAATAAAAGACAAAACAAAAAAATTCACCAAAAACTCAGTAATAATTCCCTCAAAAGTATAATATTGCGTATAGATATAAGTCTATGATGCAAATATTCATTTGTTTCATGAGATGAGATGATAGACGCTTGAGAAATAATACTCCTCACTGGCGGGACAATCAAAGGGAGCAGCAAATACAAGAAAGAAAGGAAAAACAGTCACCATTTACTAAACGAATCCTAGTAGTGGATGACGATCCCGATATTACATTTACGTTCAAAAAAACCTTTGAAGAAGCAAATCGAATTAGTGGCAATAAGACTTCTTTTCATGTTAATACATACAATGATCCTCTTGTGGCTCTTTCGGAATTCAAACCTGACTTTTATGATCTAATGTTAGTTGATATCAATATGCCTAAAATGAATGGTTTTGATTTTTGTGTGAAGATTTTCGAGGTTGATGTTAACCCCAGAGTTTGCTTTATGACATCTGGGCTCATAAATCGGGAAGGACTAAAAGAACAATATCCATCTCTAAGTATAGGCTGCTTCATAAGAAAGCCTATTACAATGGAAAATTTAGTTAGAAAAGTAAAAGCAGAATTAGAATAAACAGAAATCTAAAATTCGTGATATTGATTATGAGGGAGTTGAGGTTATCATAAGGGTTGAACTTGCATGTAAATTAGGAATGTATGTATATTCGTATATTTCAACTGTTTGCGAATCATGATTGTTTATTGTTTACTCCCTTTTCTTACTTCTTTAACTACAAATTCAATATATTTTTCTAGTTCCATATCATCTAACTCAACTGGTTCCTCTAATTCTCTCTCTAATTCATATTTGTCTCTATTAACTTGCTTTACAGTGTTCTGAATTTCCTTTTCCATTTCGGCATGTCCTATTGAACCTAACAACTTTGATTCTAGGGCATGTTTGTGTATAGATCTGCGCAATTCATTATTCGTTGAAACCAGTGTTGCAGAATTATAGATTCCTAACAACATCAGATATGATGCTGAAACTAAAATCGTAATTGTAACTAGTCCAAAAGGAGGGTATGGAGAAACAATTTGCGTTACAGCCTGATTTGAACTAAAAATTAGTAGTATACCCCAGCCAGAAATAATCATGTAAGTCTTGATGTTTCTTTCGTAACCTATTATCCTAGATATATTCCAAAACACAAGCCCAAAGAGCAATCCTCCGATAGGTTTACTTAACGCTAGAAATGCCCCCAATATAATGGAAACAGAAACAGGATCAATTTCTAGAAATGAACTTAGAAGGTTACCCAAAATATATTGATAAAAATAAGTTATTACAAAATAGACAAGTGGGATAAATAATATTACCCAGTATACAATTGCATTGATAAGTTTCTCTCTATAATAGTTCATTAATATTGCAGTTGTAACCCAAATACTGAAAAATGACATAAATGAAGATATTCTGTAGATATTGTCCAGCAGTTTGTGTCTACCACCACTTAAATCTCCTGAACTTCCAACATATTCCGATGCCAATTGTGGTCTGTCATTTACCTTTACACTTGTGAAGGCGGCCGTCACAATCAAATTGATTGCTATCACGGACATTGATATAAAATACAAAAGGACTATCCTATCATGGTGCGATCTATACCATGAGAGAAATAGTAAAGACAACCATATTACAAAACCGGCCGCTACCACATAACTTAATGTAATTATACCAATAACGAATACCGTATCATAATAATTGTTGTAGAATAGTTGAAATATGAGGGATCCCATCAGAATCGCTAATACACTCAGTGAAAGTATAGAAACCGCATAGATGGCCTTGACTTTTAGAGTCCTGTTTGGTCGGTGCGTTTGAAATGAATCATGAATATGTTTAACCAAGTAGAATTGTAAAAGAAGACATAACGAACTGTTAATAGTAAATAGTATCAATTTCCCTTGCATAGGAATAAAATACTTATCGATAAGATCGTTAATCTTAACTATTGATACATCAATTATTGAAGTGACAATCAGGCCTATCATAATCAAAAGGAATTTCTTTTGACTGAACGATTTTTTGAGTTCACTCTGCAACTTTAACTAAGGATGAACTGGGTTAAACATAATCTTTTAGTATAGGAGGAATGAACAGTGATTAGAACTTGAATAATATTGCGTATATTCTCTTAATGCCCGTGTTGTCTGTGTTATTATTTTCTTTTATATTACTGCCTGTCGCGGGATCGACTTCAGTAAACATTTTTCCGCCAGGAAGCGAACCTTACGGTTTACCATATGCCAAACATATTGAAAACTACTGGAAAATGACGCTAGGTATACCTGCAAAGGATAATCCAATTAACGATCCTACAGGAGAAAAATGCACCACCGGTCAGTTGAATACAAATTCGTCAGTTTTTTACTTGAACCATAATAATGGAGGAGTATCTGATAGAACATGTGAAGTTCCAGCCGGGAAAGGCCTCTTTATACCTGTAATGCAGGTAGAATTCTCTCAAAAGGATAGCCCAGATGCAACCATTGAGGACTTGAAATTATCCGCGAAAACCGATCAGGACAGTGTTAACAGTCTATATCTCAAGATAGGCGACAAAGAGTATAATTTTGACGACCTCCGCCCATATAGAACGGCTACGGATGTTTTTGATGTTGATTATGCTGACAACGGAATTTATGGCATTAAAGAGGGCGGCCCTACCAAGACAGTAGCCGATGGTTATTATATTATGACTGATCCACTTCCAAAAGGAAATCATACAGTTCATTATAAATCAAGTTTGAGTTGTTTGGAGCCAGGTTGTGCCGAACCTAATTTTGCTCAAGATATCAAATACAACATAATTACAAAATAGCATGAAAGCCAAATGTAATGTCAGTATGCTTGGTAACTGACTGATTGCATTAACCGCTTCTCATATCGTCTGTAGTATGAACAACTAAGGATTCTAGCTGCGCTATATTACTAAAAGAGAATAATATAAGGTAAAGTCATTATCATAATATTTTATTGCTAAGATTGAGTTATTGATTACTTTTGTTATTATTATCGGTCATGGTCAAACCATACTGTAAAGCAATCTTTCTATCCAAATCCTCCTTCTCTTTTTTATACTCATTATATCTTTTACTCCAAGAACTTATAGATCTATACTGTCTGATTCCTGATGTAAGCCAAATAGATGATATAATTAGGACTGCTCCTAGTAGGATAATTAATACAAATCCAAATTCATTTTCTATTTCAAGAATAGCAAAGAATGATGGATGTAATATCAAATATACTGAAAGCCCTATAGCAAAAGGAGCTAAAATCAAAGCTGAGATGGAGACCCCGAGTAAGGTCTTTCTTATGCTTGTTATTTGCTCGATAAAACTATCCATTAGACTTAAAATGTTTTCGCGTGTTGGGGCTGTGAAAGATGTAGAGATGGTGTCATCATTTTTCTCTATTCCTTCCCCATAATCTTCTTCTTTTGTCATCTTGTCTTCTTTATTATCCAAAAGCTAATTCACCCGTTGACCGTCTTGGAATAAGAGCCCATCTGATCATAGGTGTTTATACTATACTGTATATATTTTTTCACAGCTATTAATTGCAATAACATATCTATCATGATTTTTGTGTTTGTTGTTACTATCGACATCATATAGATTAGGTAACCACTACCTTGCCTCTCATTTCCGGGTGAATAGAACAATAATATTCAAACATGCCATTCTTATCTACAATGAAAGTAATGATCTGACTTTGAAAGTATCCTAAATCCTTACTATGGACTTTAAACTCATCTATGTTAAAGTTATGTTTGGAATGAGTATCATAATCTTCATTTATGAAATGAATTGATTCTAGTCCTCCTTTTGATAGATACAATGTTGGTCCAGTAGAAGCGTTAGTACCCGTACCACTATTACTGTTTGTTACTCCACCAGTTGATGGGACAAAGCTTTTTCTTGCTCCGCCAGCTGATTGACCCACAAAAAGGTAGCCAGATTGTGGATGGTGTGATGCCTTAACAAAATTGTTTTTTGGAGCTCCAAAAACAGGCGAATTGCCATTTACAGGAATCATGGATTTAATTCCAAAATATGTGATTGCAGAAACAAGAGTGACTATAATGCCGATCACTATTATAGTATTTTTTGTAAAGAAAAATTTATCTTCGCCATTATTCTTCGCATGTTGTCTATGTTGATGCCTTTTCTTTGTCATAATGATAAATATACAGGGACATTTACAGTTGTACTATAAAGATTATGATTAACTATGTTAGTTTATCTCATTTAATCTATACTTACACAATTAAAAGTCAAAAAACTCCG
>Ga0193737_1000104_pt1 | contig 11657 bp, 10 predicted proteins | sample L2m2metaG_FD_165510 | JGI IMG/M metagenome (GOLD analysis project Ga0193737, IMG submission 165510) | Soil microbial communities from a riparian zone of the East river system, Colorado, United States - L2m2 | ecosystem: Environmental > Terrestrial > Soil > Riparian zone | place: USA: East River... | reverse complement strand
ACCCTGATGACATAGGCAGTGTCGTCCAAGCCGTCAGGCGCGAGACTTATAATCGTGGCTGGCAATCCCTGGTACACTTCGCTTGTCAGATCGCCGACGCGACGATCGAAATCCGTCGCTGTGCTCCAGAGTCCGCGACTTCGCGCTGACGAATCAGGCTTCGCGAGATAGGCGCGTACGAGTCGAACGACATCATTTGCGTCCTTCACTGTGGTGTCGATGCCGAAGCTCACATTCACCCTCGGAGTCGATACTTGAGCAACCGCTCGGTCAGCAGTGGCGAGTGCCGCTACGACAATAATTGCGGTGAGTGGCCGCAGGCGGAGCGCGTGGCGTGTCAGGATGGCGATCATAAGTTCGGCTAAGTGGATATTCTGTGTGCGCCTCTAGGGTAATGCATCAAGCACTCGACGCTTTCCAAACGAATCGATCTCGAACGCGACCGCCCTGCCCTTGCCTGAAACCGCGCCGCGCACCGTCGAAAGCGCGTCGTAATAATCGAGATACCTGAAGGAGGAAATTCGCCCGCCCACGAATTCGTACTTGGTCACGGCCTCGCGCCACTGCGCGATCTCCTCGCTGACTCCAACATAGACGTAGGGAGAAAACGATTCGGCGTCCTCCCAGTTATCGGCGTAGTAGATCCCGCGCACGCCGCGATGTGCCGGGTGTTGGGTCACGACTCCCTCGAGCGAGGCGAGAAGCACCGCGTCCTTGACGATCACGCTGGTGTTGGAGTGATCCTTGTGAATGCTGTGCGACCAATGGGTGATCACGTATGCTGGCTTCACCGTGCGGATGACGTCGGCGACGTACCGGCGCGCGGATTCGTCATTCGGGATCTCTCCGTCGCGGTACGGCGCGAAGATCGTTTCGGCGCCGATCACTGAATCGGCGGCGAGGGCCTCGCGCCGTTTCTGCGCTCCGTAAACGGCCGGCGAGAGTCGGGGATTCCCGCCTTCGCCCAGCGTCATCTGCAGGATCACGACTCGGTCGCCAAGCTTGCGCTGTTTGATGAGCACCGCGCCGGCGGTGAGCTCCATGTCTCCGGCATGCGCACCGATGGCGAGAATCGTCTTCGGTGTCGGTGCTGCCACCGGCTGGGCTCGCATGGCCTGCGACGGGAAAAGAACCCCGACGATCGTCACTATCAGGGCTGCGACTCGGATCATCATCGGGTCAAATTTCGGTTGTCGAGAGCGCGCGCGCAAAGTGCTGGTATGCTGCCTCGAGATGTGAGCGCCGCAGGTAGTCATTGCCTAAACGTCGGGCTCCGTCCAGAGCGAGCACCACCAGGCGAGACGCAATTCGACGTATCTCTGTGTCGACCAAGCCGAGTCTTCCCGCGCGCTCCAACAGCTTTTCACTGGGCGCACCTGTCAGCTCCATTGCACGGTGCGCGCTTTCCTCGTCGTAGACGAGACCGGTGACGAACACCACCGGAGCCGCCAGTGCATCGGGCTCGATGGTGTCCGCCGATCTCAGCTCGAAAAACTCCTTGGGGCGCACTTCGGGGAAGAGCGTGGAGAGATGGAACAGCCAGTCTTCCCTGTCCACTGCAGCGTCGCTCATCCACTCGCGAAACGGGCGGTACGCGACGCTGTCGTCACCACTACGCATCGCGGTCGCGTTGAGCGCAAACGTCAGGTATCGCTCGACGTGCCGACCTTCGTCATAAATAATCCCCGTTCGCGAAGGATCGAGAGTTCTCCAGAGGTGGGCGCGGTAACTCGCCCATTCGGTCGGCTTGCCCGCATATCTTCGCGAGTTCGCGAACAGCGCGACGATGATTGGCGCCAGGCTGTTGAGCAACCGCCATCTACTCTTCGGATCGTCTCCCCGCTCGAGGTTGATCTGCAGCGCTGCCGTCTGACGCATCATTTGCACACCTGACGGCCCGAGCGAATCGAAGTAGCGCGTCATATGTGCGTAGCGATCGCGATTGAGCTGGAGCGGTACGTCCTTGATGCCGTTGTACGGATCGACTCCGCGCGCGAGCAGCTCGATTCCCTCCTTTGACATCGCGTCACGGATCGTCGCGACGAGCTTCTGAGTCGAGTCGATGACTTCCGATGCTGTGGGTTGGGGAGCGGTGCTGATCTCTATCTGACCACCAGGCTCGAATGAGATGTGTGCGCCATCTTCGAGCTTCCAGGAAGGGGGATCATCGCCGTTCGACTCTTCATTCCAGGCTAGACGCTCTCCAAGTCGTGACACGACTTCGGCTGTAGAAACACGCTCGCCCCTTGTCGCAAGCGAGCGCGTGTGCGTTGACTGATGAAGCGGAATCAACTCCAGCTCCAGGCCGATCGCACGTGGATGCGGAGACCTGACTGGGGCAAACAATCGCTGCCGGACGTCGTCCAGCAACTGCGCCTCTGTGAGGCTCACGGGGCTGGCTCAGTCCTCCGCGCGAGCAAGAGCCAGCGCAAAGGAGCCGTCCTCGGCTGGCATCCAGCTCTCCATCGCGAGACCCGCTGCCTTTAGAATGTCCTCGAGCGTGGCGCGATCGTACTTGTAGCTGAGCTCGGTACGAATGCTTTCACCCTCCCGGAACTGAATCTCTCCAATCTCGGGGATCACCACCTTGTGGGCGCGCTGGGCTATGAGATGCATTTCGACGCGGTGGTGCTCACTACTATAGAATGCGCTGTGATCGTAATCGCCCACCGGGAAATTCGCGCCGAGCTCACGGTTGAGCCGCTCGAGCACATTGAGGTTAAAGGCCGCTGTCACTCCTTTCGAATCATTGTAGGCGCGGTTGATGATCTCCGGCTCCTTCATCAGGTCGGCGCCGAGGAGGAATCGATCGGACGGAGCCATAGCGCGGGCGACATGTGAGAGAAGGCGAATTGCCGGCGCGCGTTGAAAATTGCCGATCGTGCTGCCGAGGAAAGCGACGAGTGTTGGGCTCGCTAGCGGTGGCAGAGTGAACGGCTCGGTGATGTCCGAGACAACCGGCGTGATCCTGATGTCGGGATAATCCGATTGGAGCTGGAGCGCCGTCGCTTCCAGAAACTCCTTGCTCACATCGATCGGCACGTAGCACTCCGCGCAACCGCTCGATCGCATCTCGTCGAGAATGAGACGCGTCTTGGTAGCGCTGCCTGCGCCAAGCTCGACGAGTGAGCATGGACGCACCGCCGCAATGATCTCGGGTATTCGCCGCTCCAGCAGCGACCTCTCGGCGCGCGTCAGATAATACTCGGGAAGCTGAGTGATCTCCTCGAACAGCTCTGATCCCCGCTCGTCGTAGAAGTATTTGGGAGAGAGCTGCTTGGTCGCCTTGGTGAGGCCCTCGCGCACGTCGCGCACCATCTGCTGGCGCGAACGGCGGACGGTGTACGGTGGCGTGCCGCCGACGATGTCCAAAGGATGATTGTCCTTCACGCGTCCCGCGCGCAGCGGAATCCACTGAAGATCTGTCTTCTGATTGGATAATCCCAATTGCGGAACGTGTTACGAATTGCGCCGGGACGAGTGGCCCACGAGCCGCCTCTCAACACCTTGTACTCGGAGCCGAAGAATTCCTCGGAATACTCCTTGTAAGGGAAGCTCTGAAATCCGGGATAACCGTTGAAGTCGCTCGACGTCCACTCCCAGACGTCGCCAATCATTCCATAACAGCCAATCGGCGAGATGTTGCGATCGTAGCTGTCGACGGGAGCGGTATCGAATGAAAGCTGATCGATGTTTGCCAGATTTGCGGTCGGAGCGGCGTCACCCCATGGAAAGCCGCGCGCGGATTGCGTCGAAGGATCCCACGACGCAGCAGCCTCCCATTCGAATTCAGTCGGCAGTCGCTTCCCTGACCAGTTCGCGAACGCTGCCGCTTCGTGATAACAGACGTGACAGACAGGACGGCTCGGATCGATGGCGCGCGTGAGGTCCATGGTACGATTGAACCATGAATCGCCATCACGGAACCAGTATTTGGGCGCGACTGCTCCGGTCTCCGAAACCCAGCGCCCTCCCGCTTCGGGCCAGAGTTCCCGTCGCTCGTAGCCACCGTCGGAAATGAATTCCAGATATTGGCCGTTCGTGACAGGCGTCCGGTCAATCAGAAACGGACGCAGCTCCACTTCGTGTTGGGGACGCTCGTTGTCGTAGGCCGCGCTTCTGTCACGTGTTCCGATCGTGACGCGACCGCCATCGAACGATATCATGCCGTCCTTCTCCGACGAATGATCCCGTGCGCTCGAATCGCGCTGACTCGTAACGTCGATTCTGCGCGGCGCTCGATACGGCTCGCCTTTCTTGAGCTGAAGGGTCTGCAGGATCGTCTCGTTGTGCTGGTACTCGTGCTGGAGCACCATGTTGTAGACGTAGCCATCCCTGAGGAGCGGATTCGCGTCGTTCCACTCCAGGGACTCTAGCCGATCGAAGACGCGCGACCGGATTTCACTCAGCCGCTCCGTCATCTGTGCCAGCGTTGGAAGGGCGAGAGAGGCGCGGGTAGCACGGGGATGCTCGAACGGATTGTACATCCCGGGCATCTCCGAAAACTCTATAGCTCCTTCGAGGTTCTGGGTCAGCCAGAGCTCCTCGAAATGCGCGATGTGCCCTACGTCCCAGATGATCGGACTCATGAGTGGATCGTGCTGCCGGTGCAGATCTTCGTCCGACAATCCAGAGATCAGCACACATGTCCTCTCACGCGCCTCGGTCAGCAGGTCGGCGATCTCCTGCTTCGACGGGGGAGCAGTGGGGGAAGCTGGTGTTGTGAGGCGGGATGCGGTCATGGAAGGAGAGGCACTGTCCAACAACATTGCAATGATACTGCCGGTGGCGAAACTTGCCAGACGAGCCGGCGATCCTACCTTATAGCTCGCGATCCGCTGAAACTAACCGATCTCCAGTCCCATCAGAGACTTACGGAGCTACTACCTGTGAAGCGAGCAATGAAATGGATTGGGGTCGGACTAGCCGGATTGGTGGGCGTCGTGATTCTCGCGATAGCCGTCGTGTACGGCGTCACATCGCGCCGGATTTCAAAAGTCTACACCTTCAACGATCCGCCGCTCGCGGTCCCAACTGATTCGGCCTCGATCGCCAGGGGGCAACATTTTGTCAAGGCGATCGGGAAGTGCGCGGCCTGTCATGGCGACAATCTCGCGGGCAGGGTCGTCTTCGACAATCCAGCCATCGGGCGGCTCTACGCCGCGAACCTGACACGCGGCACTGGAGGCATCGGCAACTATACCGATGCCGACTATGTGCGCGCTCTCAGGCACGGAGTCGGTCGCAATGGTCGGCCGCTTCTCATGATGCCGACCGATGCTTTCTATTACATCAACGACGAAGATCTTGCCAACAGCATCGCGTATCTGAAGACGATTCCGGCGGTGGATGCGGTGATCCCGGCGAAGCGCGTCGGCCCAGTCGCGCGTGTCCTTTTTCTCACGACCGACTTTCCATTGGTTGAAGTGGAGAGTGTGCCCACAAGTGGACCGCGACCAAAAGCGGTGCCGCGCGAAGCAACGCGACAGTATGGCGACTATCTCGCGACGACGGGATCATGCAAGAGCTGTCATCTCGCGGATCTCTCCGGTGGAGCCCCGATCGGGGAGAATGTGGTGAGCTCCAACCTTACGCCCACCGGGATCGGCAAATGGACCGAGGCTGATTTCAAGAAGTCGTTGCGGGAAGGGATCCGGCCGGATGGGAAGGCGCTGAGCGCGGCAATGCCGTGGCCGTATACCCGATTCATGTCCGACGATGAGATTCACGCACTCTGGCTCTACATTCGTTCAGTGCCTGCCAGGAACACAGGGGGCAACCAGTAGGCGTCATTTGCAGTACACTATCTGTTAGATGGCGCGTTCATCGGGGAGCGAAGGGATGTCGGAGCAAAGAGTTGCTCTAGTGACCGGCGGCAATCGGGGCATCGGCCTCGAGATCAGTCGTCAGCTGGCTAAGCAGGGCATTCGTGTCATCCTCAGCGCTCGTGATGGACCGAAAGGCGTGGCTGCCGCGAGAGAGATGGCAGCAGCCGGGCTTTCGGTCGAAGCGAGGGAGCTTGACGTCGCAGAAGACGAGAGCATCAAGAAGTGTATGAGCTGGATCCGCGACGATCTCGGGCGGCTCGACATCCTCGTCAACAACGCCGGGATCATGGTGGAGGACGACGATGCCGACCCCGAACAGGAGCTGCAGATCGTCCGCGATACGATGCAGACCAATGTCTACGGTCCCCTACTTCTGTCGCGACTCGCAATTCCAATCATGAAGAGCCGGCGTTACGGGCGCATCGTCAATCTGTCGAGCGGGATGGGATCGCTCACGGAGATGGGTGCGGGGTATATCGCTTACCGGATGTCCAAGGCGGGCATCAATGTCGTGACGCGAGTACTGGCTGCCGAGACGCAGGGGATGGGCATTCTGGTGAATTCGGTCGATCCGGGGTGGGTCCAGAGCGACATGGGCGGTCGAGGCGCCACTCGATCTCTTTACAAGGGAGCGGAGACGCCGGTCTGGCTCGCGACTGTGCCCGATGGCGGCCCAACTGGCGGATTCTTCCGTGATCGAAAAACGATTCCGTGGTAGAATTGCACTCCCGAAGTCTCGCGGATAGGTTTTTCGGTCGACGCGTCAACATGTCCACTCCCACCCAAGTCGGAACCAGCCAAGCGGGTCGCCACAGCCGCTTGATCGATTTCTTCGAGCGGGTTCCATTCATGGCCGGCGCCGTCGTCACGATAATGGGCGCGCTCGTACTCGTAGGCTGGGCGCTCGATTGGCCCCTCGTGACAGTGGCCTCACCGCAGGGCGGAGTCCCGATGATTCCGCTGACCGCACTCTGCTTCGCGTTCGCGGGCGGGTCGCTGACGATGGCGGTACGTCCAAATCGCACCGCGACGACCGAAGCGATTCAGCAGACTCTCGCCGCACTGGTCGCTACGATTGCCGTGCTCAGTTTCTACGAGTATTTCCTGGGCGGCACATCCGAATTCGATTTACTCCTGTTCGGCGACAAGCTGCGCGGGGAAGCACTGTCCCCACCTGGGCGGATCGCCGTCAACACGGCGGCGTGCCTTCTTCTTTTCGGGCTCGCGCTCCTCTCGATTCCGCACGATCGGAGAAAGCACGATTTCCGGGCCCAGATGTTCGCGACTCCCGGACTTTTCATCGCCCTCGTCGCCATCCTCGGCTACGTCTTCGACGTGAGGGGGATGTATACCCTGTCACAGTCATCTGGCATGGCGCTCACGACGGCGATTGCGCACCTGATACTGGGTGTCGGGATTCTATTCGCGGTGAGAGACAGGGGTGTCGCGGCTTTGCTGATGGACGAAGGTGCAGCCGGTGTACTCACCCGGAGACTGCTTCCGGCAGCGTTGCTCGCCCCTGTGGTGCTCAGCATCGTACGGCTGGCTGGAGAATCCGCGGGAGTCTACGAGACGGAATTTGGCGTTTCGGTATTCGCGGTCTCGACAATTCTGATCTACGTGGTGCTGGTGCTCTGGTCCGCGCGCGTTCTCCGCGGCACCGACAAGGAGCGCGTCGATCTCCTCGCAATGGAGCAACAGGCCCGTGCCCACGCCGAGCATGCCCGGAACGAAGCGGAGACGGCGCGAGCGGAAGCCGAGCGTGCGAACAACAGCAAAACCGATTTCCTCGCCGTGATGTCGCATGAGCTGCGCACACCGCTCACCGCGATCATGGGCTACGAAGAGCTTCTCTCGGACGGCATCACGGGTCCGATCACGGAGCTGCAAAAGCAACAGCTTGGAAGAATCAACGCCAGCGCGCGTCATTTGCTTGGGCTCATCGACGAGATTCTGACGTTCGCTCGAGTTGACATTGGGCGCGAACGTGTGAGATGGGAGTCGATGTCGATCAACCACACACTTGCCGATGCGGCATCACTGGTGCAGCCAATGGCTGCCGACAAGAAGCTCGAGTTCGTCATCGAGCTGCTCGATGAGGATCAGGCAATCCAGACTGACGGCACGAAGCTACGGCAGATGTTGGTGAATCTTCTGTCAAACGGGATCAAGTTCACCGATAAGGGGCAGGTGCGGCTTGGTTGTGCCGTCACGAATGGCACGCTCGAGATTCAGATCGCCGACACAGGGGTCGGAATCGCCGCCGAGAATATCGAAGACATCTTCGAGCCCTTCTGGCAAGCGGAGCAAACAGCGACGAGAAAGACTGGTGGCACGGGCCTGGGTCTCAGCGTAACGCGAAAGCTCGCGAGACTCCTCGGCGGTGACGTGACCGTCGCGAGCAGAATGGGAGCGGGAACGACTTTCCTGCTGACGGTGCCGATGAAGGCTCCCGTTGGCGAGGCGGTGCGGCGCCGGGATACGCCAACTACTCCGACCAATCAGATGAAGGCGGTGCGGATCTAGCTGGCTGCTAGCGCGCGCCGACACTCGTATCCGGCTCTGACGTCACCGGAGCGCCGGCCTCCTCTAGAGGCGCGACGAAGTTGAACAGCTTGAGACGCAGGTTCCCGCGCGGGCCGAGCGTCGCGTCATGCTCGTAAAGAGTAACGGAGCAGTTAGCCACCTCGGCCTTCTTGTCGATAGCCAGCAGCTCGGCCTCAGTCAGGTGCTCGAGTATGTAGCGCATGCACAGGACTACCACGGCGTGGCAGACAATGAGCACACGCTGGCCGCAATACTCGCGGGATATCATTTCGGTCGCGCTGCGCAGGCGAAGGCTCACATCGCACCAGCTCTCCCCGCCCGGTGGCCGGTGGTAGAATTTGCCGAGGAGGCGGCGGAATTCGGCCTGATCGGGGAATTGCTCCTTGATCCCCACATGGGTGAGCCTGTCGAGAACGCCGAACTCCTTCTCGCGGAAACGCTCGTCGACGATGAGTGAGAAGGTATCCTCGCGCATGCCGGCGGTCTTCACCAACAACCCGGCTGTGTGTCGCGCGCGGAGATAAGGAGAAGTAAGCACTATGTTGGGCCGCGACTCGGGTGGCAGCGCACCGAGCCACCGTCCGAGTGCGACAGACTGGCGCTCACCAAGCTCCGAGAGCGGAACGTCCACATCCCGAATGTCGATATCGATCTCGGGATGCCCGGCCTCCAGTGCCGCCTCCCGGGCAATGTTGCCCGCGGACTCTCCGTGACGGACGACGTAGAGAAGATCGGGCCAGATCTGATTTTGTTTCACGGGCGAGATCAGGTCAAAGAGCGTACCGGTACAAAGCAATAGTTCGTGACGGCCAGTGGCGCGAACCTTGTAATCTGCGGCAGGCATGAAGGTTTCGCCCGACCAACGGGATCCCGATTGGCCGCGCTACCCGGAGACTATCCTCGAGTTCGCGACCACACCAGCGGTCGAGATCGACCTGCGAAAGGTCCCGTCCGAAGCTGCAATCGGTGCGCTGAAGGCGGCCGGCCTAGGACAGCCGTTCGCGATAATGACCGCGTTCGATCCGCGCGGCGACAACCTGTCCCCGGCGGAGAACGAAAAGAGAACGAAGGAGCTCGATGCGCGGCTGCGCTCGAGCAACTACAGGTTCGCGCGAGTCGACGCGTGCTCACCTGACCGGTCGCACTGTGAGTGCAGCTTCGCCGTTGCAATGCCGCAAGACAAAGCGCTCGACTTAGCTCGGGAGCTGGAGCAAGTCGCGATCTTCTGGTTCGACGGCACCCGGTTCTGGATTCTCGGCGCGCTCGTCGAGACGGATCCGCTGATGCTGCCGCGGAATTCTTAACTGCCACTAATGACCTGGTGAGGGCTGACAGCCCTCACCAGGTAGTCATTAGTTGTAGTTAAGTGAGCGGCTTGTACCTGTACCCATAAACCCCACCAGTCGCCGATCTGAGCTTGAACGTCCCGCTTGCCTTCGGCGCAACGGGTCCCACTGTCGTCGTCTCGGTCGCGACGACGTTCCCGGCTTTGTCCAGGAACTCGACGGTCACCGTGTACGTCTTGGGAGTCTTGTCGCGGTTCTCGACAGTCCCTCCCAGCAACGTCTCTTCGGGCCGCCTAGTGAACTCGTTCACGGCGAGCTTCACCGTCGCATTCTCGGACTTGTTGTTGAAGTACACGAGTGAATCCGTGTAGATCTTCTGGAGCTTCTTGTCCTTGGTCCCCTTGTACAGGCCCTGGTACGCAAAGGCATAAAGCAGAGGATTGTCGGGATTGCTCGGATCCAGCGCAACCAGCTTGTTGATCAGCGGAAACGCTTTCTGGAACTCGTTGTTCTGGATGTACGTCGCGGCGAGGTTGTTGATCGCATCGCGCGAGTACGGGTTCTGCGCCAGCGCTGCATCGAACAACTTGGTGGCATCGGCAAAGTGTCCGCTTCGGGTTGCCACTACACCCGCGTGGACGAGCGACAGCTCGCCGTATTTTGAAGGATTGGCAAGCATCGGCGCGTAAACCGCCGGTACCGAAGCGCTGTCGCCGGCAGCCGTGTACATCCGCGCTACGTTGTCGATCGCATCGGCGAGCAGAAGATCGCTGTTCGCGACCGCGATGTAATCCTGCCACGGTTTGATCGCCTCGCGGGCAGCGGCACGCTTTGCCGCCCCAGTCGCGGCATCGGCTTTATCCGAACCGGCTGAAGCGATCTCGTACATCGTCTTCGTACGAACATCGGCGTAGACAGTGTCCGTTCCAGCCGCGGCAAGCGTCTGCTTCCAGAATTCATTCGCGGCGGCCCAGTCCTTTCGATTCTGAGCGACGGAGCCCAGCACTGAGTACGCGTATGGTGCCTTGCGATCGAGGATGAGTGACCGCTTCGCCAGCAACTCGGCGGAATCGAGCTTTCCCGCGTTGAGCGCGTTGATCGCTCCGTTGAGCGCATTGAGCCAGGGCTTCTGCTGGCGCCACTGGCTGATGACTGTTGCGCATTCGGGCGAAGCGCGCTCGACGACCGTAAATGCGGAGTCGGCCGCAGCGTAGAGATCGATCATGCCGGTCGGATCAGTCGTGAGTCCCACTGTGCTGCGCGGAACCACTGCCTGCGCGTTCGGCCGCATCAGGTAAATGATGTAGGCCTCGCCGCGCAGGTAACTCCTTGCGGTCGGGTTGTCGTTGCCGGTACCGACGAGCCGCAGAACTTCCTGCACGTCGCGGGTCGGGTCTCCCTTCTCGGACGCCGCAATGGCGCGGGTCATCGAGAACTGCGCCTTGGCGATATCGCCCTTGGTGTTGGCGGTGGGATCGCATGTGGCGGTATTCTGCGCCGCGAGTGGCGCTGCCGCGACGGCCCCAATGGCAAAAGCGGTCGCGACTATGTTCACTGAAGCTCTCATCAAGGATCTCCCTGACTCGTTAAAAAAGGGTGGAAAAGCTTCGGATAATATACCGCCCAGCATTCTTCGTTCCTCCTGCGGTGCCCGCGGCGGCTACGAGACCGCCCGAGCCGCTTTTCTGACCAGGTCGAACGCGTGCCGAACGTGGGTTTCCGTCGTATGGATGTTCCCGATGGCGATACGGAGCGAATAACGCCCCCGAACCCGGGTGTGGGAGAGATAGACCTCGCGCGTGTCGTTCACCGCCGCCAGGATTCTCGCGTTGTGGGCGTCCAGATCCTCCTCGGACAGGCCTGACGGGCGGTGGCGGAAGACGACGACGGAGAAGTCGGCTTCAGCCATTCGCTCCAGCTCGGGCTCGGCATCGATCCACTCCGAAAGCTGGCGGGCGATTCGGATGTGCTCCCTGATCAGCGATCTCAGCCCCTC
>Ga0193737_1000103_pt1 | contig 11677 bp, 9 predicted proteins | sample L2m2metaG_FD_165510 | JGI IMG/M metagenome (GOLD analysis project Ga0193737, IMG submission 165510) | Soil microbial communities from a riparian zone of the East river system, Colorado, United States - L2m2 | ecosystem: Environmental > Terrestrial > Soil > Riparian zone | place: USA: East River... | reverse complement strand
GCTCGCGGTGAGAATGATCCCGCCCGCGGCGCGGTGGTGCTCGACGGCGAGCTGCACCGTGGGCGTCGTGACAAGTCCGACGTCGACGACGTCGCAGCCGACCGACATCAAACCCGCTGTCGCCGCACGCGCGAACATCGGACCCGAGGTGCGCGCGTCCCTGCCGAGCACGACCTTGCCGGACTTCGTCCAGGTGCCGAAGGCCGCCGCCCAGCGCGCGACCACCTCTGGTGTCAGGTCGGAACCCACGAGTCCCCGTACCCCGGCCACGCCCACCATGAGAGTGTCCGACATCAGGCGCGGCGCGCCTCCATCGCCCGGACCGGCAGGCGGAGGGGCTGGAGTTGGGGCGTGGGAATGGGGAGCGAGCTCAGTTCCGGGAAGGCACGTTTGAACGCCTCGACGATGTCCACGTCGAATTGAATGCCTTTCCCCTCTTCGAGCTCTTTGATCGCCGTCGCGACCGGCAGCGAGGGCCGGTAGGGCCGGACGCTCGTCATCGCGTCGAACGCGTCGGCGACGGCGACCACGCGCGCCTCGAGCGGAATCGCGTCACGCGTGAGGTGGTCCGGCACGCCCTTCCCGTCGACGCGCTCGTGGTGGGAGCGCACGATGGCCAGCGCGCCGGGAGCATCCCGCATGAGGGGCCCCAGAATCCGGAACCCGATCACGGTGTGCTCCATGATGTGCCGGTACTCCTCGTCGGACAGTTTGCCCGCCTTGTGGAGGATGGCTTCGCTCACGCCGATCTTCCCCACATCGTGGAGCTCCGCGCCCAGCGCGATCGTGTCCACCATGTCCTTGTCGAGGTCCATGGCGCGGGCGATGCTCACGGAATAGTTCGATACCCGCATCGAATGGCCGCGGGTGTACCCGTCTTTCGCTTCGAGGGCGTAGACCAGCGCGTGCACCCCCTCGAGAAACAGCTCCTCGATGCGCCGGGCCTGCGCCTCGACGCGCTCCTCGAGATGCAGCTGGTAGCTCTTGTTCTCCTGGATGAGGCGGCGCTTGTCGAGCGCCTGCGTGACGCGGGCGCGCACCTCATCGAGGTGAAACGGCTTGGCGACGTAGTCGAGCGCCCCCATCTGGAGGCATGCCACCGCGCTCTCGACTTCGGCGACGGCGGTCACGACGATCACCGCAGTCTCGGGCCAGCGCGCCGTCACCTCGCGCAGCAGCGCCACGCCGTCCATTTCCGGCATGCGCAAGTCGGAGATCATCAGGGGCACGGGCTCCTGCTCGAGCAGGACCAGGGCCTCGACGCCCGATCCCGCCTCGCGACACTGGAAGCCCTCCCCTTCGAGGAGGCGGATCAGCACGCGGCGCAGGCGCGGCTCATCGTCCACGACGAGGCAACGCATCCCAGTGGCAGCAGACATGGTGGCTAAGAGTATGCATCGCTTGCCCCTTCGGGAAGGCGCCCTTACGTTCCGACCATGACGCGAATTGCCGACGGTGACCTCACGCTGCGCTTTGCGACGCGCGCCGTGCACGCCGGGCAAGTGCCCGAGCCCCTCGCGGGCGCGGTGATGACCCCCATTTACCAAACCTCGACGTACGTTCAGCAGGGCCTCGGCAAGCACAAGGGCTACGAGTACGCCCGCACCAGCAACCCGACGCGTGAAGCGCTCGAGCGCAACGTCGCCTCGCTCGAAGGCGCCCGGCATGGCTTCGCGTTCAGCTCGGGACTCGCCGCCCTCGATGCGACGATCAAGCTGTTGTCGGCCGGCGATCACATCGTGAGCGGCGAGAACGTGTACGGCGGCTCGCATCGTCAGATGACGCACATCTGGGCGCGGCTCGGCCTGACCTTCACGTTCGTGGACGGCGGCGATACGGCGGCGGTGGCGGCGGCGGTGACGTCCAAGACCAAGATGATCTACGCCGAGACGCCGACGAATCCGATGATGCGGTTGTGCGATCTCGCCGCGACGGGGGAGATTGCGCGAAAGGCCGGCACCTTGTTCGTCGTCGACAACACGTTCGCCACGCCGTTCTTCCAGCAGCCGCTGCAGTTCGGCGCCGACATCGTGCTGCATTCGACGACCAAGTACTTGAACGGGCACTCCGATATGATCGGCGGCCTGCTGGTGACGAGCCGCGACGACCTGGCCGAGCGCCTCGCCTTCATTCAGAATGGGTCGGGCGCCGTTCCTGGACCCTTCGACTGCTGGCTGGCGCTGCGCGGCACCAAGACGCTCGCCCTGCGGATGCGGCAGCACGACGCGAGCGGGCGGCGTATCGCCGAGTGGCTCGGCACCCATCCACGGGTGAAGCGCGTCTACTATCCCGGGCTTCCCTCGCATCCGCAGCACGAACTCGCCCGCAAACAGATGAAGGGCTTCGGGGGGATGATCAGCGTCGAGCTGGGAGAGGCGGCGTTCGCCCGGCACTTCGTGGAGCGGACCAAGATCTTCGCGTTGGCCGAGTCGCTGGGTGGGGTGGAGAGCCTCATCGGCCACCCTGCCTCGATGACCCACGCCAGCGTGCCGCGCGAGATGCGTGAGCGAATGGGCCTCACCGACAGCCTGATCCGCCTGTCGGTAGGCATCGAGGACGTGGACGACCTGATCGCCGATCTGGACCAGGCGCTGGCTGATGATTGAGTCTCAGAGCCTCCAGAACTTCCACACCCTTCACAACGTAAGGCAAGGCATCCCCTTGTAGGAGACACACATGACCGACGCGACCGGCCTTCCTGCCGCGCGCCCGCGCAAGATTCTGACCCAAATCGCCCCCGTGACGTGGGAGCACCCCGCGGACCGCGCGGCGCTCCAGACGCTCCGCTCCGTCCCGGGCTTCGACGAGGTCGTAAAAAAGATCGTCGGGTTCTTCGGCGAGCGCGGCTTCCGGCTGCTGTTCCAGGCCAACGCCGTCCGCGTCGGGCCGACGCAGTTCCCGCGCCTCAACGCGCTCTACACCGACGTGCTCACGTCCATGGACTGGCAGGTGCGGCCCGAGTTGTTCGTGTCGCAAACGCCGTTCGTCAACGCCGGGGCCTACGGTATGGACCGGCCGTTCATCGTCATCAACTCGGGCGCCATGAACCTGCTCGACGACGACGAGATGCGGACGCTGCTCGGGCACGAGCTCGGCCACGTCATGAGCGGCCACGCGCTGTACCACACGATCCTGATCCTCATCGTCTTCGTGGGGTTGAACTTCCTCCCGTTCCTCACCAGCCTGATCCTCGCGCCGATCCAGTTCGCGTTGCTCGAGTGGGCGCGGAAGAGCGAGCTCTCGGCCGATCGTGCCGGCTTGCTCGCGGCGCAGGACCCGCGTGCCTCGATGCGGATGTTCCTCAAGATGGCGGGCGGCGGCGACATGAAGGAGATGGACCTCGACGCCTTCCTGCAGCAAGCCAAGGAATACGAGGAGACGGGCGGCGCGATCGACCGGATCTTCAAGATCCTGAACACACTCCCGCAGTCGCATCCGTTCAACACGCTGCGCGCGGCGGAGCTGGAGCGCTGGATCGCATCGGGCGCGTACGAGAAGGTGCTGGGCGGTGAGTACACGCGCCGCGGCCCCGAGGCCGAGCAGCGGCCGATCGACAAGGACATCGACGACGCCCGCGATCATTATATGAACGAAGCGAAAGCCGTCGTGAACGACGTGGTGGACACCGCCAAGCGGGCCGCCCAAGCCTTCTCGGACGCCTTCAAGAAGAAGTGAGAATCCTGGTCGTCGGCGGGGGTGGCCGCGAGCACGCGCTGTGTTGGGCGCTGCACCGCGACACCCCCGAGGCGACCATCTTCGCCGCCCCCGGTAATCCGGGCACGGCGGCACTCGGCACCAACCTTCTCATCACTCCGACCGATGTTGACGCAGTCGTCGCGGCCGCCACGCAGCACGACATCGACGTCACCATCATCGGTCCCGAGGCGCCCCTCGCCGCGGGGCTCGCCGACCGGCTGCGCGCCGAGGGGCGTGCCGTGTTCGGGCCGAGCCAGGCCGCCGCACGTCTCGAGTCGTCGAAAGCCTACGCCAAAGAAGTGATGCGCCGTGCCGGCGTTCCCACCGCCGCGAGCGCCACGTTCACCGAGCTGTCCCCCGCCCTCGAGTACATCCAGACGCACGCCGAGCCGCTCGTCGTGAAGGCGTCGGGCCTCGCCGCCGGCAAGGGCGTGATCGTGTGCGTGACGCGCGCAGAGGCCGCCGACGCCACCCGCGCCATGCTCGACGGCCACGCGCTGGGCGATGCGGGGCACGAGGTGGTGATCGAGGCGTTCGTGCAAGGCGAAGAGCTGTCGGTGCTGGCACTCACGGACGGAGAGCGCATCGTCATTCTGCCACCTGCGCAGGACCACAAACGCCTGGGCGAAGGCGACACGGGGCCCAACACGGGAGGGATGGGTGCGTACTGCCCCGTCACCCTGACGACGCCGGCCTTGCTCGCGCTGGTCCGCCGCAAGGTAATCGAGCCGGTGCTGCGCGAGATGGCGGCGCAAGGCGCGCCCTATGAAGGCGTGCTGTATGCGGGCCTGATGCTCGCGCCGGACGGCACGCCCTCCGTCCTCGAGTTCAATTGCCGCTTTGGCGATCCGGAAGCGCAGGCCATCCTCCCCGGGCTCCCGAAGGGCGCCACCAAGGACCTGCTCGACATCGCGCGCCGCCACTGGCGGCCCAAGCGCCAGGTGATCGCCCCAACGCGGGCGGCGGTCACCACCGTCCTCGCGGCGCGCGGGTATCCGGAGAAACCTGAGCGCGGCGCCGAGATCCGCATTCCCAAGGACCTGGGACCCGACGTGGTCGTCTTTCACGCAGGGACAGCGGTCGACTCGGGCGGGACGCTTCGGACGGCCGGGGGTCGCGTGCTGAGCGTCACCGGTTTCGGCGCCGATGTGCCGGCCGCGGCGCGGGCGAGCGCCGCCGCATCCGACCGGATTGCATTCGACGGCAAGACCTGGCGGCGCGACATCGCGTGGCGCGAACTGCGGCGTGCCGGAGCTGCCTGAAGTCGAGACGATCGTCCGGGAGCTCGCCCCGCGGCTCGAGGGGTATCGCATCGTGCGCGCGCGGCTGATCAAGAGCGACGTCTTGCGTCGCGTCTCGAAGCCCCGCCTGTTACGCTCCCTCCGCGGCAACGTGTTCGAGGAGGTCAGCCGCCGCGCCAAGCACGCCGTGTTCCGCATGGCGAGCGGCCACCGCCTCATCGTCCAGCCCCGGATGACCGGCTCGCTGGTCGTGCACGACCGCGCGCTCACCCCCGCGGAGAAGAAGTACGCGGTGCTGATCTGCACCCTGGATGACGGCCGCCTCTTCGTCTATGGCGACGTGCGCCGCCTGGGGACCGTGTGGCTGCTCGATGAGAAGGCCTGGACGGCATACACGGGCCGGATCGGCCCCGAGCCGTTGGACGAGACGTTTACACCGTTCATCTTCGCCGAGCGGCTCAAGGGAACGCGCACGGCGGTGAAGAAGGCGATCATGGACCAACGCCGCATCGCGGGGGTGGGAAACATCTACGCCAACGAGGCGTTGTTCGACGCGCAGGTCGACCCGTCGAAGCCCACCCACAAGCTGTCGCTCGAGGAGTTCGCCCGCCTGCATGCCGCGATCGTGGACGTGCTGCAGCGGGCGCTGGCATCATCGGGCACCACGCTGCGCGACTACCGTACCGGGACGGGCGAGCGGGGACAGTTTCAATTCGAACTGCGGGCGTACGGCCGAGGGGGCCAACCCTGCGTCCGCTGCGGCAAAAAGATGGTCACGACCCACACCATCGATCTGCGCGCGACGACGTTCTGCCCGTATTGTCAACGCTGAGGTATGTTTCTCTCCCTCCCAACATCCGAGGTCTGCTTCATGCGCCGGTTGTGGTGTCTCCTTGCCGCCGTGGTGGCCGTCCCCCCCCCCGCTGCGGCTCAACAGCCTCCCGCCTCACCCGGCGAAGGACTGCCCGTGGTGAAGCACGTTTTGCCGAACGGCATGACGTTCCTGTTTCTGGCTCGGCGCGGTGCGCCCACGATTTCCTTCGTGACGCACTTCCGCGCAGGCGGCGTAGACGAATGGACCGGCATCTCCGGCACCGCGCACCTGTTCGAGCACATGCTCTTCAAGGGCTCGCGCACGATCGGCACGAACAACCTGCCCGCGGAGCAGGCCCTGTTCCCGACCATCGACGCCGCAGCCGACTCGTTCACGGCGGAGTTCCGCAAGGGCGCCATGGCCGACAGTGGCCGTCTCGCCCAATTCCGGGAGCGCGTCAAGGCGCTCGAAGACTCGGCGCGGAGCTTCGTCGTGAGCAATGAGCTGGACCGCATTCTCACCGAGAACGGCGCCGTGGGCCTGAATGCCAGCACCTCGAACGACGTCACCAACTACTACTTCTCGTTGCCCGCGAACCGGGCCCAGCTCTGGTTCATCCTCGAGAGCGACCGCCTTCGGAACCCCGTGCTCCGCGAGTTCTATTCCGAGCGCGACGTCGTCATGGAGGAGCGGCGCCTCAGGACTGAAACGCAGCCGCTCGGCATGCTGCTCGAGGAATACCTCGAGGCGGCGTTCCGCGCGCATCCCTACGGCCGGCCGGTCGTCGGGCATGCGAGCGAGATCCAGGCGGTGAGCCGCAATTCGGCGCTCGAGTACTTCCATCGCTTCTATGGCCCCAACAACGCGGTCGTCGCGATCGTGGGCGACATCAACGTCGACACGATGAAGGCCTGGGCCACGCGCTACTTCGCCGACATCCCGGCGGGCGAGCCGCACAAGCCGGTCGTCACCCAGGAGCCGCCGCAGCGCGGCGAGCGGCGCATCAGCGTCGAGTTCGACGCCAATCCGCAGCTGCTCATCGGCTACCACGTGCCGAGCGCCCAGCATCCCGATGCGCCGGCGCTCCAGGTGCTCGGGCAGGTCCTGACCGGCGGGCGCACGTCGCGGCTGTTCCAGCGCCTCGTGATCCGCGACCGCGTGGCGACCAACGTCGGGGCGTTCCAATTCCCGGGCAGCCTCTATCCACGGCTGTTCACGTTCCAGGGCGTCCCGATCGCGCCACACACCACGGAAGAGATCGAGAAAGCGGTCTACGAGGAGATCGACCGCATCCAGCGCGACCCGCCCACCGACGTGGAATTGCAGCGCGTGCGTAACCAGGCCGAGGCGGGGAGCATTCAGCGGCTGCAGTCGAACTTCGGGCTCGCGTTCCAGCTGTCGAACAGCGAGGCGTTGTGGTACGACTGGCGCCGCACGTTCCGCGATCAGGCGGCGCTGTCGCGCGTCACCGCGGCCGACGTGCAGCGCGTCGCCCGGACCTATTTCACCCCCACAAACCGGACCGTCGCCACGTTGGTGCGACCCACGAAGCCCGCCGCCACGGGAGGGAACGACTAATGCGCGCACTGTCCCTTGGAGCTTTGCTCCTCGCATTCGTCCCCGCGGCAGGCTCGGCTCAAGACGCTCGGGCGCAGATGCAGGCGCTGCAGATCGCGCCTCTGCGGTTCAATCCGCCGCAGCCGAAGAAGGTCACGCTGTCGAACAAGGTGGTGGTGTACCTGCTCGAGGACCACACGCTGCCCGTCATCAGCGTGCAGCTGGTCTCGAAGGTCGGCGTCGCGAACCTCCCCGACTCGCTATGGGGCGTTGGATGGCAGGCCGACGGCCTGCTCCGCACGGGCGGCACCATGCGGCTTACGCCCGACTCGGTGGACAAGCTGGTCGACTTCTATGCACTCAACATCTCCTTTTCGACCGACCACGAGCTGAGCACGGCGGGGCTGTCCGGCCTGTCGCGCTACACCGACCAGCTGGTGAGCCTCGGCTTCGAAATGATGAAGTCGCCGCGCGACGACTCTTCCCGCGTGCGCATCACGGCCGCCCAGCAGCAGGAGAACTGGCGGCGCCGCAACGACACCCCCGGCTCGGTCCTGGGCCGCGCCTGGAGCCAGGTGGTGGTGGGCAACCATCCCCTCGGCCGCAGCCTCGTCAATCCCGCCGAGATCGCCGGATTCACGTCCGAGCGATTCCGCTGGGTGCAGGAGCGGCTCTACTGCCCGCAGAACTTCGTGATGGGCGTGTCGGGCGACTTCCGGGAGCGCGAGATCGTCGCGTTGCTCGAGCAGCAGTTCCGGGCGTGGCCGGCCTGCAAGCCCGGACTGCGCGAAGTGCCGCCCGTCGCCTACGCCGCGGGACCGCGGGTCGTGCTGATCGAGAAAGACGTCAACCAGACCAACATCCGGATGGGGCACCCGGGTGGCATCAAACTGGCCAACACCCCCGACTACTTCGCCTCGCAGGTCGCCGACTTCCTGCTCGGTGGCAGCGGCTTCACGTCGCGGCTCATGTCGCGGGTACGCAGCGATTCTGGATTCGCGTACGGCGTGTCGAGCGTGTGGGGTGCCGATACGAAGCGCGAGGAGCAGTTCTTCGCGGGTGCCCAGATCCGCGCCGAGAAGACGGTGGCGGGAATCAACCTGATGCGCGCTGTGATCGGGTCGATGGCCACGGAGCCGGTGACGGCACAGGACGTCAAGCTCGCCCAGGACAACGAGGTGAACAGCTTCGTGTTCCGGTTCGAGAATCCGGGCCAGATCGTCGCCCAGCAGCTCGGCTACGCCGTGGACGGGCTGCCCGCCAACTGGTTCGATGTGTACCTGCGCGGCATCCAGGCGGTGACGCCGGAGCAAGTGCGCCAGGTGTCGCAGCGCTACCTGCACCCCGACAAGCTGGTGATCGTCGTGGTGGGGAAGCCGAGCGCGTTCGATCGGGCACTCAGCGAGATCGGGCCGGTGACGATCCTGCCTGTGGATTCCATAAAACGGTGAGTAGTGCGTGGTGCGTGGTACGTGGGGTCGCATTTCCCACGCACCACGCACCACTCACCACGCACGTTCGTTAGTCCACAAACGCCCAAAGCAGGTCCCGGCTCCGCCGGTCGAGCGCCGCCGGCCGGCCGAGGTGGTACAGGTCCCCCGTCACGTCGCGGATCAGCAGACCCCCGTGCGGCAGCGTGCGCGGCCAGTCGTCGAGACGCGTCTGGAATGAGCGCGCCCCCTGCCTGGTCTCTACACGCCAGCGCCGGATCTCGACTTCCTCTTCGATCTCCAGCACCCGGGTGATCTCGAACACGAACCCGGCCAACGCGAGCGCGGCTTCGAGCGCTTCGCGCGAGACGGCGTCGAGCTCCGCGGGGTCCCGCACCAGCGCGAATTCCTCCTCATCGCTATCCCGCAGCGAGAGGTAGCGCCCGGGCTCGGACCACGGGAAGCAGCGCCGCACCCACACGGCGCGCTCTTCGTCGCCCCGAAGGGCCCAGAGCCGGCCGTCGGGGCGCTGCTCGAGACTCAGCACCACGCCCCGCCGGCCTAACAGCGTTGTTTCCATGACGCCTCCTTTCATTGGAGCTGCAGCTGCAGCTCGTACAGCTTCCGGTACTTGCCCGCTGGTTTCGCCAGCAGCTCGTGGTGAGTGCCGTGCTCCGCCAGTCGCCCATCCTCGATCACGAACAGTCGTGACGCCTTACGCAGGGTCGAGAGCCGGTGCGCGATGGCGAAGACCGTGCGCCCTGAGATCAGACGCTCGAGGGCCTCCTGGATCTCCCGCTCCGTCTCTGTGTCCACGCTGCTCGTCGCCTCGTCGAGAATCAGGATCCGCGGGTCGTGCAGGATCGCCCGCGCGATCGACACGCGCTGACGCTCCCCGCCCGACAGCGTATGCCCCCGCTCCCCCACGACCGTGTCGTAGCCGTGCTGCAGCTTGGTGACGAAGTCATGGGCATTCGCCGCTTCCGCGGCGGCGATCGCCTCCCCCAGCGACGCCTCGGGCAGACCGTAGCGGATGTTCTCCAGGATCGTCCCGTGGAACAGGTACGGATCCTGAAGCACCATCCCGATCTGGCGGCGGAAGTGCCCGGTATCGAGCCGCCGCAGGTCCACGCCGTCGATGCGGATCGAGCCGCCCGTCACGTCGTAGAAACGCGCGATCAGATTCACGATCGTCGTCTTGCCGCCGCCCGATGGCCCGACGAGGCCGATCAGCTCTCCCGGCGCAACTTCGAAGCTCACGCCGCGAAGCACCTGCCGGACGCCGTCGTAGCCGAACGTCACATGCTCGAACGTGACGCGCCCGTGCACCGGCCGGAGCTGCACGGGTTCCGGGTCGTCCCGCACCTCGGGCTCCGTATCGAGCACCTCGAACACGCGGTGCGCCGACGTCGTGGCCCGGTTCATCGTCCGCGCGATCTGTCCGATGACTTCGATCGGGCCGATGAACATCGTCGTATAGAGCAGGAACGAGACGAACGTCCCTACGGGCAATGCGACACCGCTCCCCAAGAGCCGCGGCAGCGCCAGCGCCCACACGACCACCGTCGTCCCGTGCACCGCCAGCATCAGGAGCGGCCAGAACGTCGTCCACGTTTCGTGGATGCGGTTGAACTCCGCCGTGACGTCTTGGTTGCGCTCGCCGAAGCGCCGGATCTCCCGCTCTTCCTGGTTGAACGCCTTCACGACCCGGATCCCGGGAATCGTGTCCGACAGCACGTCCGACACCCGTGACCATTTGCGCCACGCCCGAATGAAGAGCCGGTTAATCGACTCGCCATGCCGGTAGATCAGCCAGCAGAAGACCGGCACCGGCAGCGTCATCGCGAGGCCGAGGCGCCAGTCGAGACTCAAGAGCACCGCGCCGAGTCCCGCGAGCATGACGAGCGACAGCGACACGTCCACCACGCCGAAGGCCAGAAAGTCCCACAGCCGGTCGGTATCGGCCGAGACGCGCGTGATGAGGCTCCCCGTCCGCTTGCGCGAGAAGAATGCGAGCGACAGGCGCTGGATGTGCTCGTACAGCTCGGCGCGCAGGTCGCGCGCCACCCACTCGCCCAGGATCGACATCAGCCGCAGGCGCACCACCGCCGCGCCCTGGCGGATGACGTACACCAGCGCCATCGCCGCCACCGCGAGCCACGCGATCGTTCCCGCGCGGCCGAGGGGCAGCGTGCCCTCTTGCGCCGGCCGCACCACGCGGTCGATCAGGTATCCCGCGAGGTACGGCGGCACCAGGCTCACGAGCGTGATCAACGTCGCGGCGGTCATGCCGAGCGTGAGCTGGCGGCGATAGGGCTTTAAGTAGCCCAACAGACGCCGGATGACCGCCACTTCCCTGCCCGACACCAGTGCCTGCGCTTCGCGCACCGGCCGCGCCACACCGTCGGTGTAAGCGCGATCCGGGTCCACGGGCGGGATCTCGCGGCCTTCGAGCTGCTCCTCGAGTACGAAGCGGATGTTCTCGAACGCGCGCCGCTGACGGTGCGTGTAGCGCACCAGCGCGAGCGCCGGCTCCCCTGGCCCGCCCAGCAGCGTCAGGGTGTTGGCCGAGAGCCCTGGGGCCTCGCGCACCGCTTCGATGCGCGACCGCTCGACGCTCTGGACCATCCAGGCTCCGTCAGGCGTGCGGCGCGCCACGGCGACGTGCCGCGGCCCGAGCGCCATCCACGCCTCGGTGAGCCGCAGGGTGTGGTCCAGATCGCTGAGGGCGTAGAGCTGTACGGGCGCGCCCTCCCAGGCCGCCTCGATCTGCCGGCGCAGGTCGGCCGGAAGGCGGAGGGGCTGGTCCAGGTAGCGCCCGATGATTTGGTCGTCGAGATGCTCAGTCGTGCTCATGTCCGTGATCCTCGTGTGGTGCGAAACAGAACGGCCCTCCAGGTCTGGTACAGCACCCGGAAGGCCGGATCACGGCATCTAAA
>Ga0193737_1000102_pt1 | contig 11818 bp, 12 predicted proteins | sample L2m2metaG_FD_165510 | JGI IMG/M metagenome (GOLD analysis project Ga0193737, IMG submission 165510) | Soil microbial communities from a riparian zone of the East river system, Colorado, United States - L2m2 | ecosystem: Environmental > Terrestrial > Soil > Riparian zone | place: USA: East River... | reverse complement strand
GATCTCCTGGTCGATACCGCGATGACCCAGGGCGCGCTGGGTCTCTCCACATCGATCGAGTATGCGCCCGCCTTCTACGCCCCGACCGAGGAGATCATCGCCCTCGCGAAAGCAGCACGGCGCCACGGCGGCGTGTATGCGACGCACATGCGCAATGAAGGCGGGCAAATCGATCAGGCGCTGGACGAGACGTTCCGCATCGCGCGTGAGGTCGACATCCCGGCGGAGATCTGGCACCTCAAGGTTTCGGGGCGGCGCAACTGGGGCCGCATGCCTCACGTCCTGGCGCGCATCGATTCTGCACGGGCGGCCGGATTGGATGTCACCGCGGACCAGTACCCCTATCTCGCCGGCGCGACCTCGCTCGACGCCTCGGTCCCGGCCTGGGCCCATTCGGGCGGCAACGATTCGCTCATCTGGCGCCTGCGCGATCCCGCGATCCGGGCGCGGCTGCGTGCCGAGCTGCTCGCCCCCCCGCAGGCCACCGACCGCTTCTATCGCGCCACGGAGGGCCCACAGGGCGTCATCGTCTTCCCGTTCGAAGATTCCCTTCATTATCTGCAGGGGAAGCGCCTGTCCGAGATCGCCGCGGCTCGCGGGAAGGACCCGATCGAGACCCTGTTCGACCTGGTCATCGCCGATCACGCGCGCAGCGGGGCCATCTACTTCCTGATGAGCGAAGCCGACGTGCGGGCGGCGATGCAGCAGTGGTGGGTCGCCGTCAACACCGACGCGGGCGGCGTCGCGCCCGATGGCCCCTTCGGTAAAGAGGGCACGCACCCACGTGCCTATGGCTCCTTCACGCGCATCCTCGGGCACTACGTGCGCGACGAGCGCCTGATGACCCTGGAGGTCGCCGTTCGCAAAATGACGTCCCTCGCCGCGCAGCGCGTGGGTCTCGCCGAGCGCGGCCTGATGCGGCCCGGCATGTACGCCGACCTCACCGTCTTCGACCCGCGCACCGTGAGCGACCGCGCGACCTTCGAGCAGCCCCACCAACCCTCCGTCGGCATCGAGTATGTCTTCGTAAACGGCCAGGCCGTGCTGCGTCGCGGCACGATGACCGACGCCCGGCCCGGTCGCGGCCTGCGCGGCCCCGGTTATCGGTGACCCTCGGCCGGCTGATCCTCGCCTGGCTGCCGGTCGCGGCGCTGTTTGCCGTCACGCCGCCGATCGGCTACCAGTGGACGGGGGACGTCACGGGAGTCTCCGCCGTCGTCTGGCACCACAATCGCTGGGAGATCTGGTGGCGCCTCGCCGAGGCCGGCATCGTCACACTATTCGCGTCCCTGTGGTTCGACTCGTTGGGCGCGGGTGGCTGGTGGTTGCTGTTCTTCCTGGTCGGCCTGCTGGTGGCGTTTCCCCGGCGTCTCGTGATGTGGCAACACGTCGAACCGCTGCGGCGGCGGCATTTGCTCACGCACGCCGGTCTCGACGTGGCCCGTTACATCGGCGCGGGCGCTCTGCTCGCCTGGCGGCTGTCCTAGCTTATCTTCGGTGGACCTATGTCCACCATCCGACTCACAGCGTTCTCGCACGGCGCCGGCTGAGCCTGCAAACTCGGCCCAGCCGAGTTGACGCAGGTCTTGCGCCACGTGCCTTCGCTGACGGATCCACGCATCCTGGTCGACGCCTCGACTCGGGACGACGCCGCCGTGTACCGGTTGGCGCCGGACCGTGCCTTGGTGGCGACGGTGGACTTTTTCACGCCCATCGTGGACGATGCGTACGACTTCGGGCGCATCGCCGCCGCCAACGCCTTCTCCGACCTGTACGCGATGGGCGCGACACCGCTCATCGCCCTGAACCTCGTCGGGTGGCCGCGCGGCAAGCTCCCACTCGATCTGCTGGGTGACGTGCTGCGCGGCGGTCAGGACGTGGCGCGCCAAGCGGGCGCCTTCGTGTTGGGCGGGCACTCGGTGGATGACCCCGAGCCGAAGTACGGCATGGTGGCGATCGGCGAGGCGCATCCCGACCGCATCGTGACGCTGGCCCGCGCCAGGGCCGGCGACGTGCTCATTCTCACGAAGCCCATCGGCACCGGGGTCCTCACGACGGCCTTGAAGCGCGACCTGCTCACGGCCGCCGACCTGACCGCCGCCGTGGCGTCGATGACGACGCTGAACGCCGGCGCCGCGCGCGCGATGCTGGCGGTGGGCGTCGACGCGGCCACCGACGTGACGGGCTTCGGGCTGCTCGGGCACCTGCACAACATGCTCGCCGCGAGCGGCGTGTCGGCCGACGTCGATGCGGCGGCCGTGCCCCTGCTGCCCGGAGCCGCCGAGCTCGCCTCTCCGGAAATGGGGGCGGTGCCCGGCGGCACAGGTCGGAATCGCGACGCCGTCGCTCCCCATGTCACATTCGCTCCTGGCGTCGATGAACCCACCCGCGTGTTGCTGTGCGACGCCCAGACCTCCGGAGGGCTATTGCTCGCGGTGCCGGCCGAGCGCGCCGACGCCCTGGTGGCCGCCCTGAAGAAGGAGGGCACACCCGCCGCCGCGCGCATCGGTCGGGTCACCGCCGGCCCCGCCGGGTCGATCCACGTCCGTTGAGACGCCGTGGCCACGATCCCCGAGTACCGCGCGCTGACACCCGACGCCCTCGACGCGCTGGAGCGCGCGGTGCGACACCGTCTCCGGGTAGCGTTGCGGCGGCGGGGCACCGAATATGTGGTGGTGGCCGAACGACTCGAAGCCTTCGCCGTGCTCCCCTAGGCCCGTGTTTACCAGACTCCTGATCGGGCTCGACGGCAGCCCCAGTGCGGACGCGGCGTTGGAGCAAGCGATCGTCCTCGGCGAACGGTTCAAGGCGACGCTCGTCGTCGGTCATATCGCCGAACGCGCCAAAGACATCGAGAACGGCACCGCCCTCTTGGGCCGCGCCGCCGAGCGCGTCCGCGGGGCTGGTCTCCACGCGGACGTGGTGTTGCGTCAGGGCGATCCGGATACCGAGCTGGCAGCGCTGGCCAAGGACGCGGACGCAGCCCTCGTGGGGCGGCGCGGCATTCACACCCAGGGCGCTGAGCTCGGCCCGACCGCCGCGTCGCTGATCAAGATCGCCGAGCGCTGCGTGATCGTGTGCGGCGGCCGGCCCTCACCGATGCGGGCGTGTGCCGTCGCGTTCGACGGCGGCGAAACGGCCCGGCGCGCGCTCGACTTTGCCGCGCGGTTCGCGAGCATTCTGCAGAGCACGATCCACATCATTTACGCGACTGCCAATCATGCCGCCGGCGTGCAGGTCGTGGGCGTCGCGGAGGCCGTGCTATCGCTTCAGGGGGTCGCGTTCGTCACACACATCGAACCCGGGACACCGGGCGAGGTCGTGGCGCGGGTCGTGGAGCGCACCCAGTGCGACGCCCTGTTCGCCGGCGCGCACGTCACCCACGGGCGTACCAGCAAGGTGACGGTCTCGCACGCGGAAGAGATCCTGCGCCATACCGACATCCCGGTCGTCATCCAACCATGACCGCCGCGCCGATCTCCGTGCTCGTCCACGCCGACGAGAGCTGCCTCGGCAACGATTCCACGAAGCCCAGTCCCGGGGGGAACGCCGCCCTGGTGGAGGCGCCGGCAGGCGACAGTGTGGCGCGCTGGGACTTTTTCGAATGCGCCCCACAGACGACCAACAACAAGATGGCGCTCGCCGGCGCGATCGCGTCGCTCGAGTGGATCCGCCGTCAATGGAAGCATGCCCGCGTACGGTACGTGTCCGATTCGGAGTACCTGGTGAAGGGCATGAACGAGTGGATCAAGGCTTGGAAAGACCGCGGCTGGCGCCGCAAGACCGGTGCGATCGAAAACCTCGAGCTGTGGCAGAAACTGGATCAGGTCGCCGCTACGCACGACGTGGCGTGGAACTGGGTACGGGGGCACGACGCCCATCCGAAGAACGAGTACGCCGACTTCCTCGCGACGCGGGCGGCGGAGCAGCAGGAGCGCTCCAACGGCCTCGTCCCGTCGGGGTTCGACACCTGGCTCGGCCAGCAACGGGCCCGCAGCAAATACGTGGCCTACGATCCCGACAAGGAGCTGCATGAGCGTCCCTAAGGACGGCGTCGCCGCCAACACGCACCCCTACAACCTGCTCCCCAACGGTGCGCCTGTTCCCCCCGTTGACCGTATTCCGCTGTACGAGGTGTATATGCGGATGGCCGAGGAGCTGGCCAAGCGCTCCACGTGCGTGCGACTGCAGGTGGGGACGGTGGTGACCGACCAACGGCTCGAGAACGTTCTGGCGATCGGATACAACGGCAACGCACGCGGCCTCCCGAACAGGTGCGACTCGGCGGTGCCGGGAAGCTGCGGCTGCATTCATTCTGAGATGAACGCCCTCGTGAAGGCGCCCGGGAATGTGCGCGACAAGGTCGTGTTTGTGAGCGCCTCACCCTGCGTGATGTGCGCCAAATTGATCATCAACTCGGGTGTCACACACGTGTTCTACCGCAAGGCGTACCGCGACCCGTCGGGGGTAGAGGTGCTGCAACAGGGCGACGTTGTCCCCGTCCTGTACGACCGCTGGGTGGGCGACTGGCGAGGGTGACTCGTGATCGATGAGCTGGACCGGCTGTTCGAGCGCCTGGTGCATGCGTTGGCGGAAGAGTCGCGGCTCGCCGTGCCCTTCCCCGCGGCCGACGTGTACGAGCGCCTCGTGCCGTACCGCTCCAACCGTTCGCGCATCAAGGTGGCGACGCACCAGGATTACGAGATGACCGTGCTGCGCCTGTTTGCCGGCGAGCGCGGGTACCTGCGCCTCGAGCCCGACGATGTGCGCGAGGCGATGCAACGCGAGGTGGCCGAGACCAATCCCGACACGGCGTACTTCCGCACGTTCCCGGACGCCCAGGCCATGGTCAACGGGCGGGCCGCCGAGCGCGTCCTCCTCGCCGAGCAGGCGTACGCGCCGCCCACGCTCGCGGTGGAGGACGGAGGGGACGGCAACGACTCCGTGGACTACACGTCCGAGAATCCGGTCCCGCCGGTCGTGATTCCCCTGGCGGCCCGGCGCGACGTTCCCGCCGGCAACCAGTGCGCATACTGCGGCGGGATACTCCCCACGAACCGCAAGGTCAACTTCTGCCCCCACTGCGGCCAGCCGCCCTCGGGGGACTTGAAGTGCCCCGCCTGCGGCAGCGAGGTGGACGTCGGCTGGACGTATTGCCTGTCGTGCGGCCGCGCGACGGGTTTCGAGTGAAGCGGTATTCTGTCGCGGTCATCGCGGGAGACGGCATCGGCCCCGAGGTGATCGAGGCAGCGATTCCCGTGCTTGACGCCGCGGCCAAGAAGCATGGCTGCGCCCTCGACTGGGAGCGCCTACCCTTCTCGGCGGACCACTATCTCAAGACCAAGGAGACGCTCCCCGACGCGGCGTTCCGTCATCTCAGGGACGACGTCGACGCCATCTTCCTCGGCGCCCTCGGGGATCCACGGGTACCGGGCAACGAGCATGCACGGGACATTCTCCTCGGGCTCCGGTTTCGGTTGGACCTGTACATCAACTTTCGGCCGGTCGTATTACTGCATCCGGATCTCACGCCGCTCAAAACGACCAAACCGATCGACTTTGTCATTTTTCGCGAGAACACGGAAGGCGTGTACCTCGGCCGCGGCCGCTCGAGCGGCGATGAGTACGTGGCAGAGGAAGTGAACACCGGAAAGGGCGTCGAACGCATCATCCGCGCGGCCTTCGCGTGGGCCAAGGCGCACGGCAAGACGCGGGTCACGATGAGCGACAAGGCGAACGCCGTGCCGGCACACAAGATCTGGCAGGAGAAGTTCAAGGCGATTGCTGCGGAGTATTCGGGCGTCGCCGCCGAGCACCGCTATGTCGATGCGCTGACGATGGAGATGGTGCGCGAGCCCGAACGCTTCCAGGTCATCGTCACGAACAACCTCTACGGCGACATCCTGTCGGACCTGGGCGCGGGGCTCGTGGGCGGACTCGGCCTCGCGGCGAGCGCGAACCGCCATCCCGGCCGCGCGGGACTGTTCGAGCCCGTGCATGGCTCCGCGCCCCCCCTCGCCGGCAAAGGCGTCGCCAACCCCATGGCGGCGGTGCTGGCGGGAGCCCTGATGCTCGAGCAGCTCGGCCACCCGGACGCGGCGCGGGATCTCGAAAAGGCCGTGAAGGAAACGCTTGTTGCGGGGGTGCGCACCCCGGACATCGGAGGCACGGCGACGACGTCCCAAGCGGCGTCCGCCATCGCCCAACGCCTCTAAGTGCGGCGCGGACGCAACACTTAGACGTTATGACGTTTCGTGCGTTTTTGATTGCGCCCACTCGCGCGCCGGTCAGATTGCGCCTTGTCCACCACGCGAGGCCAACATGGTTCGGCACGGTACGTCTTCAGCTATCGTCCTCCTCACAGCAGCACTGTTTGGCGCGTGCACCGACGGCATCACGCCACCCGACGAGCTGTCCCAGCTTCTGTCTCCGTCGAGCTCCCAAACGTGTCTGGCGCCGCGTACCGCCCGCTTCTCCGGAGGCGGACATCCGTCGCTGGACCTACGGGACTCGGTGCCGCTCGATGCTATGCCGTTTGCGGTGGCCATCTCACGGAGCGGCGTCGTGTATGTCACGCGCGCGCTGGCCGCCTCGGCGGTCCGCGGTCAGTTGCCGTCGACGGCGCTGTCGGCGCCGTTTGCCGTCGGCGACTTCCCGTCCCAGGTCCGCATGAGTCCCGACGGGAAGACGGCGTACGTCGGCAATCAGGACTCCCAAACGATCAGCGTGATCGACGTCGCCACCAATACCATCAAGTCGACCATTCCGCTCCCCGCTGGCAGCGTCCTGACATTCGGTCTCACGCCCGACGGCAGGACCATCTACGCGCTCATGGACTTCCGCGGCGTCTACGTCATCAACGTCGCTAGACAGAAAGTCACCGACAGCATCCCCGCCGCGCAGATCGGCACGATTCTCGCCGGCGTCGCCTTCCACCCCTCACAGCCATGCGCCTACGTCGCCGCACGCGACAACGGGACCGTCAGCACCATCGACCTCCGTCAGAATAGCGTCGTTCGCACCGTGGCGGTGGCGGGGGCACGCATCCAGAACCTCGCGGTCTCGCGCGACGGTGCCCGGCTCTTCGCCACGGACATCCAGCGCAGCAAGCTGCTCGTGTGGGACCTGCCGTCGGGCTCCGACGCATATCAAGAATTCTCGATCGGGTCGCCGGTAGACCGCAACGCCTTCGATGTCGCCGTCAGCCCCGACAACACGCAGGTCTACGTCAGCACGTTGGCCGATGGGAAGGTCTTCATTTTGGACCAGGCCAGCGGCGCTCCGGTGGCCACCCTCAACACGGGCGGCAGCCCGCGCTACATCGCGTTCGATGCCGCCGGCAGCGCCGCGGTCGTCGCGAACGAGGCGGGCTGGGTGAACTACTTCGGCGTTGGCTCACCGCCGCCTCCCCCGCCGCCGCCGTCGGTCTGCGATGCTCCTACCGTCGGCACGCCGCCCTCGGGGCGGACGCATCCGGCGGCGACCATCAACGACGTTGCGCCGCTCGGCAGCCTGCCCTTCGCCGTCGCCGTGTCGGGAAACGTCGCGTACGTGACGCAGGCGCTCGGCGCGGCCGCCGCCCGTGCCGACCTGCCGTCGACCGCGCTGTCGGCCCCGTTTGTGGTCGGTGAGCTCCCGTCGCAGGTGCGGATGAGCCCGGAAGGCGCGACGGCCTACGTCGGCAACCAGGACGCACGGACCATCACCTATGTGAACGTTGCCACGAACACCGCATTCGACACTGTATCCGTTCCGGGGGGGAGCATCTTGAGCATCGGCCTCTCGCCGGACGGGACCCGCCTGTATGCTCTCACCGATTTCACCGGCGTCTTTATTATCGACGTCGCCGGCCGCACCGTCGTCGGGAACATCCCCGTGGGAAGCACCGGATCACTGCTAACCGGCGTCGCGTTCCATCCCTTCTCGCCGTGCATGTACATCGCCGCACGCGACGAGGGAGCGGTCCGCACGGTCGATCTCACGACGAACACCGTAGTGCGCACCGCCGCCGTGGCTGGAGGCCAGATCCAGACCCTGGCCGTCTCTCTCGATGGGGGATCCCTTTACGGAGGGGACATCGGCCGGAGCAAGCTGATCAGCTGGGACCTCACGGCGCCAAGCTCCAGCTATGTTGAGACCGACGTGGGGACGCCGGGATTCCGCAATGTGTTCGACGTCGCGGTGACTCCCGACAATGCACAGATCTACGTCAGCACGCTCAACGACGGCACGGTGTACATCTTCGACCGGGCCACGCGCACACAGACCGGGTCGGTGGTCACGGGCGGCAGCGGGCGCTACATCGGTTTCAACGGCCTTGGTGATTTCGCGGTCGTTGCTAACGAGTCGGGGTGGGTGAACTTCATCCACTGAGACTGCCCGGCCACTTGAGGGGGGGACGCCACTGTTGCCCCCCCCCTTTTTCGTTGCAATATTTGACGGCGGACGATCGGGGAGTCGCCGGTCGGCCGCGTGAATCAAGGAAATCCCCGCACGTCGTCCGCAGCGCCCGCTGAGGAGTGCGGCACCCTTGCCGAGAGGGGGTGGTCATGCGACCCCCGCCAATGTCTCCGGCTGTGCGACCCTCCACGGCGCCGGCGCCGCGGATCCTGCTGATCGGTCACGAGCCGCTGTTCATGGAAGGCCTCCGCTCGCGCTGCGAGGGCGAAGGACTCGTCGTGGCCGGAACCGCACTCGGAGGAGAAGAGGGCACGTCGCTGGTGGGGCGTCTCCGACCCGACGTCGCGGTCATCGCTCTGCTCATGCCGCGTCTTAACGGCTACGAGGCAACACGTCGAATCGCTGACGTGTCGCCTGACACGAAAGTCCTCCTCCTGACCTCTGTGGTCGACGAGCGACGCCTGGCGGATGCGTGGCGCGCCGGAGCCCGAGGGATTGCCCTCAAGTCACAGTCGTCAGCCGAGCTGATTCACGCCATTCGGGAAGTGGCTGCGGGGCGGCCTTACGTGTGTCCGATCGCCGAGGGCGGGCTACTGCCCATCGTGGATGCCGGCGGCTCAAGCCGCGGAATGCTCACGCGGCGCGAAGGCCAGGTCCTTCAGCTGGTCGCGGAAGGAAAGTCGATTCGTCAGATTGCCACCCTGCTGGGGATTTCTCCGAAGACCGCGGAGCATCATCGGGAGCACATCCGAAAGAAACTGGGCGTCCACACGACCGCCGGTCTCGTGCGTTGGGCCATTCGCCTAGGTCTCGTCGTGCCGTAGGTGTTGCGTTGGAGCATCATGGGCAATGTTCCCCAGTCGCGTGGGGACATCACCCGATTGCTGTCGACGAACGCGCCTTCATATGGTCAGGCTCCTCATTCAGCGGAGCCTCATATGCGTTCCCGTCGCTGGTATCTCGCCGCTCTCGTCGTTACCGGCCTCACCCTGCAGTGCGATTCCGAGCCGTCCGCACCAGACCCCGGCATCCCCTTGTTCGCGACGCATCCGGATCTCTCGGACGACGACTCCGTGAATCTGGGTGGGATGCCGTTCGCGGCCGCAATCTCGCCGACGAACGTCGTGTACGTCACCCGCGCGACCGCGGACTCAGTGGCGCGCACGGTGCTGCCCAACATCACATTCCCCACGCAGTTCCCGATCGGGGATCTGCCGAGCCAGGTGCGCATCAGCCCCAACGGGCAGACGGCGTACGTGAGCAACCAGGGGACCGGCGGAGGCGGAGGCACCAGCACCGTTCGGTTCGTCAACGTCTCGTCGAATACGGTGTTCGACACCGTGACCGTGCCGGGGAGCGTCCTCACAATCGGCCTGTCGCCCAACGGCACGAAGCTGTACGCGCTCACGGATTTCCGCGGCGTCTACATCCTCGATGCCCTCGCGGGCACGTTGATCGATTCGATTCCGCCCGCCAAGACAGACTCTCTTTTGACGGGCGTCGCGTTCCATCCCTTCCTGCTGCGGATGTACATCACGGCCCGCGACAAGGGCAAAGTGATCACGATCAATACGAACACCAACGATACCGTCAGCACCACGTTGGTCGGCAGCAGCGGGCGGCTCCAGAACGTCGCGGTGTCGCGCGACGGGGCGAAGTTGTACGCGACCGACATCCAGCGTAGCAAGCTCATCACGTGGACCCTCTCGTCCGGGACGCCGGTCAGCCCGTCGGAGACGTCCATCGGGACAGCGACCAACAACAACGTGTTCGACGTCGCCGTCACGCCCGATAACGTACAGGTCTACGTGACCACGCTGGTCAACGGGAAGGTGTACGTACGGGACCGCGCCACGCTCGCCGCGATCGACTCGATTCGGACAAGCGGGAAGCCGCGCTACATCGCCTTCAACTATCTGGGCGATTTCGCGGTCATCCCCAATGAGAACGGATGGGTCGACGTGATACACTAGACGCCGCACATCGAACGGGTGGAGGCACGCTCCACCCGTTCCTATCCACCCCTCCCCCTCCTCCCGCCGTTCCGGCATATTCCGCGCACTTACAGCGGAGTATCACGCATGAAAACCCAAGGTGCCGGGAAGGATGTCGTTTTCCTGTCCGGGGTCCGCACCGGATTCGGCACGTTCGGCGGCTCCCTCAAAGATCTGTCGGCCAACGACCTCGGCGCCCACGCCGCGCACGCCGCACTCGAGCGTGCGCGCGTTCCCGCGGCCGAGATCGGCCACGTGGTCTTCGGTAACGCCCTTCAGACGTCCGCCGATGCCATCTATCTCGCCCGGCACGTGGGCCTCAAAGCAGGGCTGCCCATCGAGGTGCCGGCCGTGACGGTGAACCGGCTGTGCGGCTCCGGGTTCGAAGCGATCACGCAGGGAGCCCAGCTCATCCTGCTCGGCGAGGCCGATGCGGTGCTCGCGGGCGGAGCGGAGTCCATGAGCCAGGCCCCGCACGTGGTGCGCGGCGCCCGCTGGGGACTGCGTCTCGGGCCGTCGGCCCCGCTCGAGGATCTGCTGTGGGAGTCGCTCAAAGACCCGCAGTGCGGCCTCTCGATGGCCGAGACCGCCGAGGGCCTGGCGGAGAAGTACAAGCTCACCCGCAAGGAAGTCGACGAAGTCGCCCTCGGCTCGCAGCAACGCGCCAAGCAGGCGTGGGACGCCTGCGTTTTCCAGGATGAGGTCGTCGGCATCTCGATAAAGAAGAAGGGGAAGGACGTCGAGTTCCGCACCGACGAGCATATGCGGCCCGAGACGACGCTCGAGGTGCTCCTGTCGCTCAAGCCCTACTTCAAGAAGGACGGCCTGGTGACGGCCGGCAATGCGTCGGGAATCGCCGACGGCGCCGCGGCCACCGTCATCGCAAGCGACGAATACGCCAAGGCCCACGGCCTGAAGCCCCTCGGCCGGCTGGTGGCGTGGGCGGTGGCGGGTGTGGAGCCCAAGTACATGGGCATCGGTCCTGCGCCAGCCGCCCGAAAAGCATTAGCGAAGGCTGGGATGAAACTGGAGCAAATGGACCTCGTCGAGGTGAACGAAGCCTTCGCGCCCCAGTATCTGGCGGTGGAGCGCGAGCTGGGCCTCGATCGCGCCAAGACGAACGTGCACGGCGGGGCGATCGCGATCGGCCATCCACTCGCGGCGAGCGGTACCAGGATCACGATCCATCTGCTGCACGCGCTGCGTCAACAGAAGAAGCGGTTCGGGCTCGGCTCCGCCTGCATTGGCGGCGGTCAGGGTGCAGCGGTGATCGTCGAAGCATTCCCGGCGTAAGGAGCCACCATGGGCGAGATCATCCTGATCGGCCTCGGGGCCGTCGTGCTCTACCTCTTCTCCGGGCTGCGGGTGCTGCGCGAGTACGAGCGGGGCGTCTACTTCCTGCTGGGCCGGTCCTGGGGCGCGCG
>Ga0193737_1000101_pt1 | contig 11872 bp, 9 predicted proteins | sample L2m2metaG_FD_165510 | JGI IMG/M metagenome (GOLD analysis project Ga0193737, IMG submission 165510) | Soil microbial communities from a riparian zone of the East river system, Colorado, United States - L2m2 | ecosystem: Environmental > Terrestrial > Soil > Riparian zone | place: USA: East River... | reverse complement strand
CTCGCGATCTGCTGGTGGGGCTTCTCTTCGGCTGGCGCCTGTGCTGCCGAGTCCTTGGCCAGTGAGTGAAATTCGAGCTCGATGAACAGATCCCGCAATCGTTTATGATCCGGCTGTTTCACCGTTAGCGATCCGAGGTCGAATGGAACAGGCAAATCGTCGCGGATCGTTACTAATTCCTTCGACAACCGGGCGTTCTCCGCGTGTTCGAGGAGCGCCTCACGTGGTCGCTTCTTCGTGATCTCCGCGGTGTGGGCAAGGATCGACTCGAGGTGCCCGTATTGTTTCACGAGCTCGCTGGCCGTCTTGTCTCCGATCCCCTTGACTCCGGGAATGTTATCCGATGAATCACCGACCAGAGCCAGGTAGTCCGTCACAAATTCGGGAGCCACACCGAGACGCTCCTCGGCGTTCTCGACACTGACCCAGTGCTCCTCGACATTTGCCGGCCCTCCGCGACCGGGGTTCAGGAGCCAGACTCCCGGCTTGACGAGCTGCTGAAAATCCTTGTCACCGGATATGACCACGACGTTCAGTCCTGCCTCCACGCTTCTCGCCACCAGAGTACCGATGACGTCATCAGCCTCGAAGCCAGGCAGAGTTATGATGGGAATGCGGTAGCCGTCGAGTATTTCGCGGATGCGGTCCATGCCACGATCGAAATCGGACTGCAGCTCTTCAGTCAGTTTCTCACGGGTCGCCTTGTAGGCAGGATACCGCTCGTGCCGGAATGAAAGCCCGGAATCATGCACCCACCCCAGATAATCCGGCTGGTGCTTTGTAATCATGCGTTGAAGAAAGTTCGCGATGCCCCAGCTTGCTGAAGTGTTCTCACCTTTGCTCGTGGTGAGCGGGCGCGAAATCAGCGCGAAAAAAGCGCGATAAATGAGCGCATAGCCGTCGACGAGAAAAAGTCGCGGACCTGGTGGACCATTCATGAGATGAATATAAAACGCCTTGGTCTCCTGAGAGCGCGAAGGCATTTCACCATGGTTGCCGCGATGTCACGCAGTTACACGAGCGTGGTCCTAGCGCTGTTGCTGCCGACGAGCGTTTAGCGAAAGAAACTCGCTCTCGCTTTGGCGAGTCAGTCGCCATCTCCCCGTTTCCTCGCAGAATACGAGCTGCGAGTTGTAGCGGCGGTATTGCCAGATCTGGAGTCTGGTATTCTGCGCCACCTGAGCCGTCCAGCACGCTGCATTGATGTTTCGCTCGATGACCTGATCCGGCTCTCCCAGAGCGACGAAGACCATTCCCCGATCCGATAGCCATCCAGGATTACGATCCATTCTGAACTGGAGGTTCGCCAGCTGGATTCGGCCGAAGTACGCCTGCATCTCTTCGTTGGTGGCAGTTTCGGGAATCGGATCCGTTGCACGCAGAAACTCCGCCCATACCGTTGCTCGCCTTTCCAGCGGAGCCGTTCTGAGCGCCGCGAGACGCGAGTTATTGGCGAAAAAGCGCAAAAAGCCAAGCATGTCCTCGAAGGACATCAGCGGAATGTCCTCGCCAAAGCTCACGAACAGCGGGGCTCTCACGCTGTCGGGCGAGTCCCTTCGAGTAAAGAAGACGTTCGCTACCCCAACGCCCACCGTCGAGATCGGCACATTCACAATTCCATTGAAAAGGCTGCCCCTTCGCGCGAGCGCTGTCGAGTCGCTCCACAATCGGACTCCCTTGTCGTTGCGGACGACGTAATCCACTGGAAGCCGTGTTCCCGGACCGTATGCTTCGACGTAAATCGCAACCGTGCTATCACGTCCAAAAACAGCGCTCGAGCGCGGACTGGCCAACACCCGTGGCGCGGAGTCGAGGACAGATCTTCCAGAAGCCTCGTAGACGAGAAGCGGCGTCGAGAGACGGCCTGCCCCCAGTGAGGGAACCGTGATCGCCGTCTGCTGGCTCGCAGCACGGGAGCCCCCGACATCCCGAACCACCGCTGAGAGATTGTATGCACCAGGGGGAACGTGGAAATAGTGCTGGAAAATGACGCTCTCGTCGGTTCGATTTATTTCCCGGAAAGAGCCGACTCTCACTATTTCCATCGCGTTGATGGCCGCAACGTCTACGTTGCCGCGACTCAGGGTGATCTTCACCTCATAGGGGGCCCGATACCGGTCGCCCTCCCGGGCGAAAGTGAGCGCGCGATTAGGAACCGATATGCTCACGAGAACGAGCGTCGTGTCGGGGCGCGCGCTTGCAAAGGAAGAAATCTTCCCCACGAATGCGAGCGGATTGGGCGCCGCCAGCAGGCCAATGCTCCGATACAACTCGCTCACATCCGACGTTGCACCACCACTATCCGGTCGAAGAACACGGATGTCCGGCTCGGGAGTTGGGCGCGTGGTGGTCGTGCTCGAGCTGCACGCGCCCACAAGAATGCTGCTCAGGACGAGAAGTCCCAGAGGTTTGGTGGAAATCGACATGAGTGGTTATTACCCTATCCGGTTTTCCCGGTTTCTATTAGCTTCGCGGCGTGTCTCGAGAGCAGATGGTCGGCACTACAGTAGCTGACTATATCATCCAGAAAGAGGTAGGCGAGGGCGGAACATCTGCCGTCTACCTGGCCAAGCATCCGAATCATGGCACCGTAGCACTCAAAGTGCTACGGGAGAAGCTGCGTCAGGACAAGACTGCCGTAGCTCGTTTCGTCCGTGAGGCGAAGTACGGCGCCAGGGTAAAGCACCCGAACGTCGTCGAGACCATTGAAATCGGACAGGCCGCGAACGGTCTCCACTTCCTGGCCATCGAGTGGGCTGAAGGCGAGATCCTGGAACGTTACGCCAAGCAGTTTGCGCCTCTACCGACGGATGAAGTTGCGACGATTGTCTCCCAGATAGCGGCAGGGGTTCAAGCGGCACACGATGCAGGAATCGTCCATCGCGATCTGAAACCCGAAAACGTGATGTACGATCCGAAGACCAGGCTTGTTAAGCTGCTCGATTTCGGGATTGCCACCGACACGCAGGCTTCGGGCGATGAGCGTTTAACACGGGCGGGGTTCTTTGTCGGCACTCTCATGTACATCGCTCCTGAGGCCTTGTCAGGAGAGATCGTGACGGCGGCCGCCGATCAATACAGCCTCGCTACGATTGCCTATTTTCTGTTGACACGGTCTCTCCCTTACACCGCGAAAGCCCCACGCGAAATGTTCACTCAGCTTCTCACCATGCCTCCAATTCCACTCAAGGAAGCAGGAGAAGGTGACTTCAACTTCTCACCAGCGCTCGACGTCGTCGTAATGCGCGCTCTTTCCCGTGCGCCGGTGAGTCGCTACCCGACTGTCTTGGCTTTCGCGCAGGCCTTCACCGAAGCAGCGAGCATCGCACCGGAGCAGCCCAAGATCATGGACAAGTTCAAGGGCCTACTTAGGCGTAGTCGATAAATCGGCAGGATCGACCGGAAGCCACAGAGTGAACGTCGAGCCTTTCCCCAGCTCGCTCTCCAGCTCGACCATTCCGCCGATCAAGCCTGCGAGCCGGCGAGAAATAGCCAGTCCCAATCCGGTACCGCGTTCTGCCGATTTGCCGCGGGGCCCTGCATCGATCTGCTCGAACTCTTCAAAGATTCGGTGTTGATCAGCGGGCGCGATGCCGATTCCCGTATCGATCACCTGAATTCCAATCCATGGATTGGTCGGGTAGGAGGGTCGATCCGTCAAGGAAGGCCCGCTGTCCGGCAGTGTGTCGACCAGTCGTGTGCGAATCACGATGGCACCTTCATTCGTGTATTTGACGGCGTTTCCCAATAGGTTCACGAGAATCTGACGCAGATGCGTTGGGTCGGTTCGGATTCGTGGGAGCGCCGCGCCCATGACCAGCGAGAGACTCAGTCCTTTTTCACTCACCAGCGATTCTATCTCGCTCGCGACATCGAGGACAAACGGACGCAGGTCGATCGTCTCGGTGTGAATCTCGAGCCGACCGGCGGCCATTTTCGCCAGATCCAGAATCTGATCTACCAGATGACGGAGGTGATTGGCTGAAGCTTCAATGCGCTCGACTGGCTTTACTTGGCGAGGAGCCAGCTCTCCATAGACGCCTTCGCGGAGCAGGTCCACAAATCCGACGATCGCGTTCAGTGGGGTCCGGAGCTCGTGCGATACGTTAGCAAGGAACTCGCTCTTCATCCGATTGACACGAAGCAGCTCCGACGAAAGCCGCTCGAGCTCCTTGGAGCGCTCGACCAGACTGCGAGCCTGACGGCGTTCATGACGTAAGACGAGAGCAAGGCCCAGCACAGTTGCGAGCGATACGAGCCACCCGACAAGACCAGTCCAGTGATCGAAGCCGATCTGCGAAAGAGCTTGCATTGACTCCAATCATAAGAACCCCTAACCTCCCGCACCATGACTGAGCACTCGACGCTCATCGCACTTCTCGCTGAGCGCTCCGCGAAACGCGGTCAGTTCACCCTTGCTTCGGGAAAGCAGTCGACCTTTTACATCGATGCGAGGCTTACGACGATGAGTCCGGAAGGTCTCTCGGTCATCGGGCCGCTTGCACTTTCCGTCCTTGGAGAAAGCGATTGGCGTGTCGATGCCGTCGGCGGGCTCACGCTGGGCGCCGACCCTATCTCTTATGCGATCAGCTACGCCAGCGCCCGATCCGCTCACCCCCTCAGAGCATTCACCGTACGAAAGGAGGCAAAGGGTCACGGAACCGGCAGACTGCTCGAGGGCCCCTTCAGACGCGGCGATCGCGTAGCTGTCATCGAAGACGTCATCACCACCGGCGGTTCCGCGCTCCGTGCCATTAATGCCGTCCAAGCGGCGGAAGGTATTGTTGCGGGGGTCCTGGCGCTCGTAGATCGCGAAGAGGGAGGGCGACAAGCGATTGAAAGAGCCGGGGTTCCCGTTGTCGCCCTCGTAACAGCAGGTCAGATCATGAGCGTTCTTCCAGGATAGTCCGCTCGCCCGCCTGAGGTTTGGGCATCCAGCCGGGAAATGCTGCCGACGGCCGAAATGTCATCAGCACATCGACGTAGGGGAGAATGAGATCCGTCCTGAAGAACTGAAGCATCCCTTGTCCATCGTAAGTGCTCCTGAACGTCACCGGGGACATTTTCATTACCGTTCGCACGTGCCGGCCGAAGCTCTGTGGAGACGAGTAGTCCAGATGATTCGCGACGCGGGCAACCGACAATCCGGGATTCTCAAACAGACGCGCCGCACGTATGAGCCTGGCCAGCGATAAATAGCGCTTCGGCGCCGGCAGCCTCGCCCGGAAGAAGCGACTCATCAGTGTACTCGGCAGAATGTTCAAGTGACGCGCAAGTTGTCGAACTGTCGAGATCTTCGGCGAGGGGTCAAAGAGCACCTCGAAGAACCGCCAGCAATCCTTCGACACTCCGGGCAGGTCGAGGCTGATCTGAGCGAGAGCTGAGCGCAGCAAGTCGTTCGAGCCCTGTGATGCAAGAAGGTTTCTCAGCGTTTGCCAACCGGCTGGCAGCCTCGCATCCACCAGTGTTCGAATCCCGAGCTGTCCGAGTGCGAGCGTAGAATGTGGCGTGGAGTTCTGTGTCTCGGTCAACAGAGCTACTGCCGGTATTCTTGGAAACTCCCTTACCATTGCCGCCACACGACTCGAGCTCTGAGATCCGTAGCGCGTGACTGATATGAGCACCAGGCTGGCCCTCTTCAGTCTGAGATCCGATACGACTTCGTCGAGAGATTCTCTGTGAAGTGCATCACATAATCCCTGGGCCGCGGCATCGACGCGCGAGCGCTCGAGCGGAGTAAGAATGGTCGAGACAGGAGTACGTTGCTGACTACGCTTCGAGTCGGATGTCATGATTCTCCTCCGGAGCCAAGGGGTAAGCTACTTGATTCGGAAGGATATCCGGCCATGGTCAGAAGACCGTCTGAGGAGATTTCTCGATTCTCCCAATGTATGGTCCCATAGTCAGAAGGACGTCTACGTCCAACAGGAAATGCAACAAGGAACACGTCTGGTCGCCCTGTTGTTATATTCAGGAGAGCAATCGGTCGGACGATCGCGCATTGGTATCCATGTGATACCTATTCGAGGAAAGTCCGGGCTCCAGTGGACAGGCTGCCAGGTAACCCCTGGGCACGGTTGGCGAGAGCCTTCCGTGACGGACAGTGCCACAGAAAAGAGACCGCCATCTTCGGGTGGCAAGGGTGAAACGGTGGGGTAAGAGCCCACCGCGCTCGTGGTAACATGAGCGGCACGGTAAACCCCGGCTGGAGCAAGGCCAAATATGCGGCGAGAGGCGTCCACCTCGATCAAGACACCGCGGGTAGGCTGCTAGAGAGCATGGGTGACCATGCTCGTAGAGAAATGATCGTCCGGATAACGCAAGTTGTCCGACAGAACCCGGCTTATAGACCGATTGTCAGGAATCCGACAACCTCCGATGGGACATCATCGGAGGTTGTTTTTTTCATCAACCACCGGTTGGCAGGAGAAAGGTGAATACGCTACGTGGAAGAGCCGCCTCCCATTTTGTTATCTGTTTGCTGATCGCGTGCAGCAGCGCGCGTACCACGCCCCCAGCATTTCCGGTACAGGTAGTACCGCCCCCACCGGTAGTGGCCTCTCCTTCTGCCAGCTCCTGGGCATTCAGATACACGCCCGGAGCAATGAGTTATCAGGTTTCGCGAACCGCAGCCATAGAGAGCCTGTCTGACTCCAGCAGCAAGCGAGAAGTCTCCACGAATGCCACTCACGAACTGGTCACACTGACTCCAACCGCAGACAGTGGAATCGTCCTCACGGCGGCGATAGACACCTTTTCAACAACCACTCAAGGACAGATTGGACCAGTACAATCTGTCCAGCTGCCTGTCGAAGTCTCGGGAGTATTCACCGCTGATAGTCTCGTCGTCAGCATCGATACCGCCACGGGCACAGGTAAATGCAGTCCGACAAGATCGGCTCTCGTATCCGATCTCCACAGTCTGCTTGTGCGATTCCCGGCGGAAATGACTCCCGGATTGGCTTGGCGCGATTCAGTGAATTCGGGCGGATGCCAAGCTGCTATCCCGACGACATCGCGGACAACCAGATCATTCGCAGTCGCTGGCGAGGCTATCTACGAGGGTCGACCAGTCCTGCTGATCCACCGATCAGATGCGATTCAGGCGCATGGGGAAGGAGCACAGCAGCAGCACCCGTTGAAGCTCGATGCGACCGGTACTGGAAGTGCGGTCTACTACCTCGACACAAAGACTGGTCGGGTGGTGAGACTCACCTCTAGCCAGGAGCTGAGTCTCACAATTACAACCTCGAGCAAGTCACATCAGTTCAAGCAGAGCTCAAGGCAGGATTTCCTACTTCTACCCTAGTCGACTAGTCGCAGCGGCATCACCAGGCACATGTAAGATGCCGGATCCTTCCAGCCTTCGGGTTCGATGGTCGCCGCTCTCTCAGGCGCCTTGAACGTCAGACGGACTTCGTCGGTAGGGATATAGCGCAGGATCTCGAGGAGGTAGCTGGCGTTGAATCCAATGTCGAGCTGATCCCCGGTATATCGAATTGGAAGCTCATCCTGGGCTTCTCCGAGATCCGGTGTCTGCACGCTGAACTTGAGCATGCCACTGTTGAAAGACAGCCTGATTCGGTGCGTCTGGTCAGAGGCAATGACCGACATCCGCTTTAGGGCGCTCGCGAGGGCGACCTTATCAGCAACAGCGACGCGGTCGTTGTCCTTCGGAATGACCTGCTCGTAATTCGGATACGGACCTTCAATAAGCCGAGTGAACACCGCAGTGAACGGCGACCTGAACCCGATATGGTTATCGCCGCGGGCAATTTCCAGCTCCTCTTCAGCAGGGAAAAGCCGACGAATTTGCTCAAGAGCCTTCGGTGGAACGATAAGGTCACTTGCCGGCGCATTTGCTGCATTGATCGGCATATCCATCTTAGCCAACCGATGACCGTTTGTTGCTACCATCCTCATTCTGTCAGGCCTCAGTTCCCACAACACACCATTCAGAATCGGCCGGCTCTCTTCGGCAGATACGGCAAACGATGTATGCGAGATCAACTGCTGCAGATCACCTGAGCGAATTCGCCAGCTTTCGTTGAATCGGACAGACGGGAAGGTTGGGAACTCATCCCGTGGTAGTCCAAGCAGTTTGAACCGAGACCGTCCACACTCGATTGTCACACGCTGCTCTCCAACTGCGGCCATCTTCACTGGGGCCGGTGGCAGCTCCCTCGCAATTTCACTAAGCTTTTTCGCTGGAATTGTCACTGCTCCGGCCATATCTACATCAGCCATTACCTCAGTGCTGACTGCGATGTCCAGATCAGTCCCGGACAGCTTGATCCCCTTATCCGTCGTCTCGAGAAGAATATTCGCCAGGACCGGAAGCGTCGTCTTCGCTGGAATACTTGCGGCAACAGCTGCTAATCCTTCCTGGAGCTTTTCACGAGAGATCGTAAACCGCATTCCCTTCTTCCTGTGGAGTTCAGGGTGAGCTTCTAGTAACTGTCTTTAAAGAGATTAAAAGATTAGTAGCTGTAGTAGGTAGTGTGGAGCTGTGTCGAGGTGGGTCTAACTTATGAAGTGAGCGGCATTTCCGCTATGCCGGATGATGTGCGGTCAGATGTTGGTAAACCAAGGCTCAGGTAATTCTCGACATCACTTTTATGAAACACCAATCCTTTCCACACGAGACGATGGTTTAAAGTTGAAGGTTTCCAACATTCCTCGAATGCGATTGATCCGGATCTTGAGCTGGGGATCGGTGCTGATTGACTCCTGGACTTTTTCCAAGCTATGAATGACGGTGGAGTGATCTCGTCCTCCAAAGGCATTTCCAATTTCAACGAGCTGGGTAGCCAGGATCTCTCGTGTGAGATACATCGCGATCTGCCGCGGAGTCGTAAGGTTCTTTGTTCTCGTCTTTGATCGAAGTCCATCGACTGTTACTCCCCATTCTTTTGCGACAGCCTGCTGAATGGTGAGAATCGTCAGCGTAGTACTGCTGTCAGGCTCGAGACCTTCAATCGCCCGAAGCTTGTCGCGTAACGCTTCGCGAGCTACGTCGACAGTTATGTCCTTGTGCTTGAGAGATGCATAGGCAAGCAGCTTTATGATTGACCCTTCGAGCTCCCGGACGTTTGATCGCACATGCTCTGCGATGAAATGGATGACGTCGTCCGGGATGGTCATCTCGAGTCGATCGAGTTGAGCTTTTTGCTTGAGGATCGCGACTCGGTGCTCGAAATCGGGCAAACCGATATCGGCTACCATTCCCCACTGGAATCGGCTTACAAGCCTGGCTTCAAGACCTGCAATTTCCGATGGTGGGCGATCACTCGTCAGCACGATCTGACGCCCGGCCTCGTAAAGGGCGTTAAAGGTATGGAAGAACTCTTCCTGGGTCGTTTCCTTTCGTCCTTTCAGAAAGTGCACATCGTCAATGAGTAGCAAGTCGGTCTCGCGATAGCGGCGTCGGAAGTCCGATCCAGTGCGGTCCATGATGGAGCTGATGAGCTCGTTCATGAACTGCTCTGTTCCCACATATGTGACGCGGCTCGCTGGATTGCGCTGCAGCGTCTCGTGTGCCACTGCCTGCATCAGATGTGTCTTGCCAAGTCCTGTGTCCCCGTAGATGAAGAGAGGGTTGTAAACTCTTCCTGGAGCCTGACTTACTGCATGAGCAGCAGCGGCCGCCAACTCGTTGGACTTGCCAATGACGAAAAGATCGAAGGTATAGCGTTCACTTAATGGCGGACTGCTGGTGCCATTCTGAGGGTGTAGGGGTTTTGGGGAAGCTGGAGGCGGGGCGACGAAAAAATCCATCTGGGAACGCTTTTTCCGCTCTTCGTGCACCCGGAAAGCGACATTGAGCGGGTGGCCTAGAACGATAGGAGCATAGCTGGATAGCAGCTCCGCATGCTTCGAATCATTCCAGTCTGCCGTGAACTGATCGGGTGCCCCTACAAAAATGGTATTGCCCTCGATCGCAAGGGCTTCAGTCGGCTCCAGCCACGCCTGAAAGGTTTGATCGGGGAGCTCTTGGCGGGCACGATCCAGGAGGCGTTTCCATACTTCAGCGGGACTGAGCGACATCATCACGCTACCCTAGCCGACTTATGTGGAAAAGTCAAACGAGCCTGATGCGAACTCCTTCAGCTGACTTGACCTATCTTCAATGGTGGGATAGTTTTACCGGCTCTATACAGCAACTGATCTTCTTGGTTTCCGGAGCATCGTAATGGGTAAGCCCACCTACCGTCCCCGCAACAAGCGCCGCATCCGCACACACGGCTTCAGGTTGCGCATGGCTACTAAATGGGGACGTGAAGTTCTTAGCCGCCGCCGCAAGAAAGGACGCAAACGGCTCACTGTCCAGCTGCCGACGAAATACGCTGGCGCGTAAGTCACTCGGCTTCCCTCGCAGCTCCCGGCTGACGAAAGAGGCCGAACTTGAATCGGTAAGGCGTACAGGGAAGCGGATGCAAACCGAGCGTCTTGATGCTCGAGCATCTGCTTCCCTGTTGCTTCGTCCACGAGTCGGGGTGGTTGTTCCGAAATACCGACGAAACATCATCGACCGGAACCGCACAAAGCGACGCCTACGCGAGCTGGCGAGAACGAGAATGCTGCCGATTCTTGGAAGGATCGACGTCCTGCTCCGCGCAAAACCTGAAGCGTATGGTGCGAGCTTTGACCAACTTTCGGTGGAGGTTGATGCGATCGCGCGGTGGGCGTCGGGAATCGTGTCGCCTTAGTCTATGCGGACGATATTCATGCTTTTGATTCGCGGCTACCAACTGGGAATATCGCCACTGTTTCCGGCCAGCTGCCGCTACTATCCAACTTGTTCGGCCTACGCGCTCGAAGCCTTCGAGCGCTACGGGGTGCTCAAAGGAGGTCGGCTCACAGTCAGCCGGATCCTTCGCTGTCATCCCTTCCGGCCGGGCGGCTACGATCCGGTCCCTTGAATGGATAAGCGTTTTTTCCTGGCTCTTTTTCTTTCGCTAATCGTCATAGCGCTTTCTCAGCTGCTATTTCCACCGGTCAAGCCAGCGACTGTGCCTCTGACCGGAACTGCAAAGGATACCAGCTCCACGTCGCAAGCCGCATCGTCGACGCAACCATCGGTTGCGCCGGCGCCTATTGCCGCTGCTTCACAGACTCGCATCACTGCTGCAGTTCCTGGTGCCACTACTACGGTAGCGGCTGAGACTACGGAGATCACCACAGCGAAAGCGATCTACAGATTTAGCAATATTGGTGCGGCACCTGTCTCGATCGTGATGCGTGATTACCAGAGGCAAGCGTCTTCAGGAGGTCATGTCGACCTGGGCATTCCCGGTGCCTCTCTCCTCGCATATCGATTGGTTACGCCGACTGACACGGCTGATCTGTCGCAGGTGCCCTTCTCGCTGTCACAGGCAAAAAATGAAAAAGGGGATGAGCTACTCACCTACAGGGCGTCGGTGAAAGGTCTTCCCGTCTCGATTACCTACTCGATTCCTCAAGACACGGCTGCGAGCTACACAATGCACGCTGAGGGACGTGTGGAAGGGCTGCAAGGGCAGGCCTACCTGCTGACGGAACTCCCGAGAACCTTACTGCCCACCGAGGTCGATACTGTTGGCGATCATCAAAGTCTGGCGTACAGCGTCAAGCCGCAACGCGATCATGCGCGCAGCGTGCTCTTCGGGGGACTCGATCCCGGCGAGAAGACCCTCGAAGCAGGACCCCTCAATTGGGCAGCGGTCAAGAACAAGTACTTCGTCTTCGGCATTCTCGCGCCAGCTAATGGGACCCCGTTCAGTGAGGTAACGCTGACCGGCGGGCCCCGAACGTCCAAGGTCGCCACCAACGCTTCAGCAAGCGTCGTCCAGGCCATTCGAGACGGCACATTTTCGTTCGACATCTATGCGGG
>Ga0193737_1000093_pt1 | contig 12573 bp, 12 predicted proteins | sample L2m2metaG_FD_165510 | JGI IMG/M metagenome (GOLD analysis project Ga0193737, IMG submission 165510) | Soil microbial communities from a riparian zone of the East river system, Colorado, United States - L2m2 | ecosystem: Environmental > Terrestrial > Soil > Riparian zone | place: USA: East River... | reverse complement strand
TGCCCAAATCTCCACTCTTCGAATGACGTATTCTTCGGATTCTTGTGCAAAAACTGTGTCAAATGAAGAAAGAACTATTACAACAAGAGGTGAGAACAATAAAATAAGTAACCATATATTCGATTTTGGTGACATCAAATTTCCTTGTCCGAGGTCACTACTCATCTATATCTAATTTAAGGTTTTTGCAAAATGTACCCGTTATCATTCGTCAATATATCTATGAAATCCCATTACATTAACCCCTGAAAGCGATAGGATGCCATTTTCATGTTTTAGAATAGTCATTGAGGCATTGCGTATGTGCCATCCATACAGACTTTCTGGAGGGAGGCCTAGCATTATGGATACTGCTGCTTTAATTGGGTCTAAATGCGTAACAAATAACAAATTTTTGTCATGATAATTTTTCATAGACTCATCAAGCAAATCCTTTATTCTTTTTTTGACTGCTGAAAAGCTTTCAATGCCATAGCTGTCAAGAATTGGATCATCTCCACTATAGAATTTCAAAAAAAGGTTTCCGTGTTTTTCTATAACATCGTCATAATTCATACCCACCAAGTCACCCAATTCAATTTCGTACAACCTCTCATCTGTTTGGTATTGCAAATCATTTATTTCACAGATTATTTTGGCAGTTTCAATGGCTCTCGTTACTGGACTTACATACACTCTATCAATTTTCAGTTTTTTTAAATGCTGGCCCGTATCTTTGACCTGCTGTATTCCGCGTTCCGTAAGATGTGATTCTATGTGTCGTCCCACAAGCAGTCTTTTTACATTATTGTCTGCTTCTCCATGGCGTACAAAAGCTATAAGCGGCAAAACAATTGAAAATTACAAATCAAGTCTTAAATTTGTTTTCCGTTAATGATTTTGGGATTCTTACATAAGAACATTCACCATCCTATTTGTTGCTAACATCAACTAATCTACTGATTTACTAAATATTTTTTCATCCTGAATTCAGATTATAACCTTAATTAGGATGTTCCAACACTATGACAGATAATTTATGAAGATTTCAATTATTGGTGGCACGGGTGGAATGGGAGAAGGATTTGCTCTCAGATGGGTTGTAAATCATGACATAACCATAGGATCTCGTGATGCTGAAAAAGCAAAAAGTTCAGCAGAACAATATATGAATACGGCACTATCATCTTATGGAAATAGCCTGAAGGGAACTATCAAAGGCGCTGATTATGTTTCTTCTGCAACTGATTCAGATATCTTGATACTATCAATTCCCTATGAATCGATTAAATTAACTTGTGATTCAATTTCAAATAAGATAGGAAATGATTGCATAATTGTTTCTCCAATTGTTCCTATGGAAAGAAATGATGCAGGCTTTACGTATATCCCATTTGAAAAAAGTATGAAATCTGCAGCCCATCTTGTGGCAGAAAACCTACCAGGCAAGAAAGTTGTTTCTGCATTCCATACAATATCTGAAGTGAAATTGAAGAATATCAATGAAAGTCTTGATTCTGACACGTTTGTTTGCGGTGATGATCAGGATGCGGTAACGAAACTAAATCAGTTGATAGGTGAAATAAAGGGCCTTAGGCCGCTTTACCTTGGCTCATTGTCCATCAGTTATCAGGCGGAGGCATTAACTCCCATGTTACTGAATGCATCCAAAAAGAACAAGATGAAGCACCCTGGAATCAAGCTTACTTGAATCCTTTTGAAGAGGGAAATGTTAGTGGCAAGCATGGCAAAAATTGGATGTCCGGTATGGGACTGGTTGTTATTGTGATGGCGACAGTTATTGCATTAAGGAACTTTTATCTCTATACAACACATTTGTCGGTTGGTTTCTATCTTGATAATTATACGAACAATTCTGTTACCAATGAAAAATTTGTAATAGCAATGTTGATTGGTGGCGGAATATTACTATATTGGGGTAAATTTAGAAATAGTGATTAAGTAATACAACAATGCTCACAATGCTTACAATGCTTAAAAAATCATAGTTTAGCCTTCTGTTTGAATGAAAAAAGCGCCTAATTTCAATTACTAGTTTTGACAAAATTACTGAGCTTGTCCATGGCGTCTTCAAGCACTTGTTCATTTGGAAGATAAACTATTCTAAAGTGTCCCCTTCCCGATTCTCCAAAACCAGAACCATGTACTGTAAGTATACCAGTTTTATTCAATAGTTTTAGGACAAAGTCTTTGTCATCCTTCCAATGATTATCCAGAATTTTTGGGAATGTGTAAAACGCGCCGTTTGGCAATTTACATGAAATTCCATCTATTTCGTTAAGGCGCTTTACTACTAAATCTCTTCTTTTTCTTAATTTAGATACAGTTTCAGCAATATAGTCCTGTGGTCCTTGCAGAGCCGCTACTGCTGCCTTTTGTACTGGAAGATTCGTAGCAATACGAACTCTAGCCAGTTTTGGAATATTTTTTCTGATATTTTCTAATTTTTGACAATCACTATTCATGCAAATATATCCGCAACGCCAACCTGTCATGAGATAAACTTTTGAAAAACCATTCAGTAATATTACCGGTGCGTCTTTTGCCACTTTACCAATACCAGTAAACTCCCTATCAAATACTAGTTTATCATAGATTTCATCACAAATAATGTACATATCATGCTCGACAGCTATGTCAATTAACTGTTTAAGACTCTTGCTGCTAAACACCTCACCGGTTGGATTATTTGGATTTATTATGCAAAGAGCCCTTGTCTTGGGAGTAATCTTTGATTTGATATCATCAAAATCAGGTGCTCCATCTTCTGTTAGTTTAAATTCAATTGGTTTACCTCCGTAAAATTTTACGTATGAGGAATAAGGAGGGTAATATGGTCCTGGCATTAAGATCTCTGTGTTAGGTTCTACTATCGAGGCAGCTATCATATCTAGTCCTTCAGAAATACCATTTGTTACAAGAACATCGTCAACAGTTATGGGTAAGCCCTTTTGCGATTCTTTCTTTACTATTGCTTCCCTTAATTCTAAGATACCTTCTGAATCAGCATAATAATTGAAGTTGCTTGAAACTGCGTCTATTAACGCCTTTTTTATGTGATCAGGAGTTGGAAAATCATATTTTACCGGATCACCAATATTCAGGTAGATTATTTTTTTACCAGTTTTTTCATATTCTCTTGCATGTATTGTTATGTCTCTGATGGCATATTCTACATTGGATATTCTGTCAGATACCTTCAATTAATTACAATTACTGAGAAATATTTGAGATAATAAATTGATTGTCATTAATTGAATTGCTCATTTCAATCAAAATCAGTTATCAATTAGCTCAATTGATATAGAACCTTGAATTTAATTTTAAAGTTAGACAGAAAGGGTCCGTAGCGTAGCCAGGATATCGCGGTGGTCTTCGGAACCACAGATCGAGGGATCGAAGCCCTCCGGGCCCATGAATGCGACATGCTGACATCTTTACGAGTTTAAAAAAATATTATTTACAGATCACGTAAATTGCAGAATTTACAAATATTTGTTAAGATAAAAGTACGATTATCTAATTGAAAAAGTTATTTGAGCCGTACCAATATCTGAATCTACTGAAGCCGAATAATTTCCAGCGGGTGCCTGATTTCCATTTACACCTATTTGATCCCATCTGAGAGATTTCGAATCACCTGGGCCAAGAATTGTAATTACCTGCGATGATAGAATCGGATATAATTCATTTGATGCCAAGTTTTTTATTGTGAGCCCTAGTGCAGAATTTGGAAATGTCAATTCTCCTGATCCTTTATTCGTTATCAAGATACTCACTATTTCCCCTGCATTGTATGTCTGCTTATCAGTCTCAATATCTAACATTTCTTCATTTGAATTCTTGGTTTCGCCAGCAAGCGAGCTATCGTTAGCGATACTGGTTTCATTTTGGGAACTGTTTGAATTATTTGTTATTGTGTTACCTATTGAATCCTGTTCGTTGTTTGTTATTCCCGCGCCTGGAACGTTCAGAGTCATATTGTGAGCATCTGTCTGATTTTCCTTCTTTTTATCACATTCAGTTTCTAGTGGACATATCTGTCCACCTTCAGATAATACCTTATCAATCTGGTTAGGATCATATGCATAAACCTCCAATTTATGGATTAGTTGAGTTGATGGAATTACTAACAACGTAACAAAAATGAAGAGCAAAATAGGAAATTCTGGAATTCTTGTTTTCCTATTTTTATGTTGAATCATGCTAAATTGTAGTAAACATTATTTTTAATTGTTGCTTTCCGTTTGATTACTGTCATTTCTTCATGCATTCCTTGTTTAGTTAGAATTATCACAAGTCTTATAACATATGCAGTGTATTATCTCGTTATGACTCATCATGTTGCAAAGATAATCGAAATAATAGGTAGCTCAGATAAGGGATGGGAAGATGCAGCTCAAGTTGCCGTAGATGAAGCAAAGAAGACCTTACATGGAATACATGGAATTGAAGTTGTTGATATGACTGCCCGTGTAGACGCCACCTCAGGAAAAATAACAAACTACCGAACCTGTGTAAAAATATCCTTCGCCGTAGACTAGCATTGCATTTGCAAGCTTTGCAAGATCCTTAACCCAAACATCGCCCGTAAATTCTTAAACCAACAAATGGTTGTATTGGATAGATTTGGAAATGGAAAATGACAACAATGAACCTGTCATGTGCAGTAAATGCAATAAAGCATTTGAAAATGAATCTGAATATTTAGAACACTATAAAGAGAAACACAAATCTGAATATAGTTGAGTGTTGCACTAATGATTCTGTCTAGAATACATTGCTTCTAAATCATTAGCTTAACTCTCAGATTAATTAGAAAAAATAAAAATTGGTTTATTCTTTCTTAGATTTTTTGCCCTCATCTAGGTTATCTGCTCCTTTCTCATTGACGGTAAACCTTACTTCACTGTATGGATGATATGGAGAATCGATCATTTTTGCTACCCTGTTTTCACCAGATTTTCTTAAATACACTCTATAGGTTGAAGCATGGCCAATTACATTTCCACCGGTCGGCTTTGTTGGATCACCAAAGAATGTATCTGGAGTAGATTGAACCTGATTTGTAACTATTATTGCAATGTTATAAATTTCCGATATTCGGAGAAGTTTGTGCATAATAGAATTAAGTCTTTGTTGTCTATCAGCAAGTGTTCCTCTACCAGAGAATTCTGCTCTGTGTAATGAAATAATACTATCGACTACAACCAGTTTTGCTTTGTAATCATCTATATATTTTCCTAGATTTTTAACTATTAACTCTAAATGTGCGCTATTGTAGACTTTACATACTGTCACATTTTGTAATGCATTTACTGGATCTATGTTTCTACTATTAGATATTTGCTCCAGTCTTTCAGGTCTAAATGTCCCTTCAGTATCAATATAGATAACACCACTGTTTAATCCACCTGATTCTATTGGTTGTCCTGCAGTAATGCACATGGTGTGGCATATCTGTGATTTGCCCGAACCAAATTCGCCATAAAGTTCAGTAACTGCCTGCGTTTCTATACCTCCCAAGAATAAATCGTCTAGCATACTTGAACCAGTAGAACATCGTAACAATGATCTTCTTTTCTTAAGTGCAGTATCAGCAGTAATGAATTCCTTATCAAGAACATCTGAATCTCTTAATAGTTTTTGTGCTGCCATTATGAATGAAGCGGCGCTTTCTTTGGAGGCATTAATATCTACCGCTAGATCTTCAACTCCAGCCACGGCAAGGTCCATAACTGAAAAAATTCCTGCTTCTCTAAGTTTTTTTGTAGTTGTAGGGCCTATTCCTTCAATGTCTTGAATTTCAAGATTTGTAAGATCATTAATCGGAGATTGTTCTGATAACGTAGTTAGCGATGTTTCAGTATTCATGATGATATTATCATTATCTTCTTTTTCTGATTGGTCATGATTATTTACAGTATCATCATCATAATTCTCGGTAATATTTTCAGACTCGTCTTTTTTTTCTTCCTGTATGTGAGAATTTGAATAAGTTGATTTTTTAGTTCTCATTCTATACATCATGTAGGAGTATCGCATTTAAGGCTTGAGACACTGATAGGGGAGTGGGTGGGTCATTGTAAATTCTGCAGTTTAGAATTCAAAATATGATTAAAATTAACCCATGGTTTTAAACTTACACCCTTATCGGAATAAAAATTATTTAGGTGGAAACCATCAAGATCTACATGTATCACCATATGAGGTAATAATTGTAAATGTTGCCAATCGAGTTATTGAGAGTAAACATATCAAGCAAAACGAATCATGTAAAGCCTGTATTCTGTAACTATGAGAATGACCTTTCTTTGCCCTCAAAAATAATCAAAATGTATGAGGAAATGGCCGAGAAAAAGGTATCTAAAACAATTGTAGATGAAAGTATCTCAAAAATAGAAGACAAGCACACTGATTATAAATTTATCAGAGGTATTTGTCATCTTTTAGAACAAAGATGTGTATACTCGTCATATGTACTACCTAATACTACAATTACCAGTAATGATAACGATAGTACAATTAATGCCGTATATCTAAGAAGAGATATTTTCGAAGAATCTTCTCGGAGTGGTTATCCAGTAACTGAAATTGAGAGAAGGAATATACTCCAAAAAACTGCTTTAAAAAATAATCTTACTGTAGAAGAACTGGAGCTGGCCATGTGGAATGATCTTGATAAGAACAAATATTTGAAAAACTTTGATTCATTGACTTCGCTGCAATTGGTTGCATGGTATAACATTTCCATTCTGCAAACTCTATTACTTAATTGCGTCAAATTAGAATTCAGTGTTTATGGTGGTTATAACTGGAAGAGAATTTTACATAAAATAAAACAACTTGGATTGATGTACTTTCTGCATGGTGAAACCAATCCTAAATCAACAAAAGACAATCAAACAAAAAATCAGAATATTTTATTTGGGAACGATAACGATAAGAAAATCATATGCACAGTGGATGGACCGCTTAGCATATTGAGACTAACCGATAGATATGGTTTGGCAATCGCCAAGCTTATTTCTTTAATAATATTTACTGAGAGTTGGTCCATTAATGCAACAATATTAAGAAAGTCGGTGTCTGGAACAAAGAAAACCTATAACTTTAGACTCTCAAATGGGGATGAGAATCTCCCCATATTTGATGCGTCACAGATTACATTGAATTCTCAATCTCAGTCAGCGACTAACTCTAATATTGGACTATCATTTGATAACGCAAATGATAACTTTGATAGTAATGTTGAAAAGAAATTTATGGATAAGTTTCATACATTTTCTACTAATTGGAAATTATCTAGGGAACCAGACCCGTTGATTCTATCAGATGGTAAGGCATTCATCCCAGATTTTCTTTTTGAAAAGTGTGGAGTTAAGGTGTATTTTGAGATAGTAGGCTTCTGGACCCGTGATTACTTGAAACGAAAATTAGAAAAAATAAAGGACTTGAGTACAAATATCGTTACTGCGTCTGATACTGATTTGCTAATAGCTGCCAATATGGATAACTATATTTCTGAAAATGGGGAAAAGATAGGAATTGATTCAATTTTTTCAAAGTTTATAGCCAAAAAACAGTTAATCTTTTATAAGAAAGATGAGATTCCGTTTGGTCCAATAATCAAATATTTGAAGGAAATAGATTCTAGGATTATTGATGATATTACAGTTAAATTCCAGGATACAATTACTGGAGAAATAGAAACAATACTTGAAGACAATCAACATAAGGTTGTCTTTCTTAAACAAATTGCAGAAAAGTATGACATTCCGGTCGGGTCAGTTCTGAAAACAGTAAGGGATCTTCAAACAAACAATGAGCGCTCAAAAAAGATGATAATAAACGGATTAAACAATTTCATATTAGTAGATAATTATATGGTATCCATTGATAAAATTAACAAATTGTTACCAGAACTTGATAAAATTAACAAATTGCAGGATGCCCTTAATTTTCTAATCAAAAATGGAATTCCCGAAGAGTGCATTACTTTGCTTATTCCTAAAATCGGATTTGAGATTATTTGGAATGGAATTGATTTTAATAATGCCTTAATACAAAGGCAGGCAAAAAAACAAGCCTAGAATTATTTTGTATACACCACATATCCAAAATTCTTAGCAAGAGAAATAGTATATATGTTGAAGGCGTCATACACTTGAGGTATTGCGGTCTGCCAGAAGAGCGAACATGTGGCTTAAGAATAACGAAGGAAATTGGAGAGATACAGCATGCCCATGCGGTAGTAATTTCCATTTTAACGGAGACATTGATGAGTTATTCTCATGGGAACGGATACATCTAAGACACATGTCATCAGATCCTGAGAATCATGCAATGCTTTCACTCTATCCAACTGATATGGTTATTTTTTACCATTCTACAAGTGGATACATTGTTGAAATCAGAAAACACAAGCCTCATGAGATTAAGGATGTAAAAAGTGCATGCTTGTACGGAAACGTCAAGCTTGCTGGAGTCTGATACTAATATTTTGTGTTTAAGAATAAGTTTTAATTCTAATTTTTGAGTAGGAATTATTAAAAATTCTATGTAATCCTCTAGTAAATGTAGAGTGATTTACAAAAACCAAATAATGGGAGACATATGAATAAAATCATGAAACTACCGTCTGATTGGAAGTTTGAATCATCGCGGAAAATATACTCAAACAAGTATATCGAGATATACGAGGACGTACTAGACATCAGGAATAAAAAAAAGATCTATACAAGAGCAAAAAGAAAAGACTATTCCACCATAGTACCGTTTGTTTCTAACAATGAAATTCTTGTAATCAAGAGCTACAGACACATGGTTGGTTCCTACCAGATTGAAGCTCCTTCCGGCTATATTGATAGTGGCGAAACGCCAGTAGAGGCAGCTAGCAGAGAATTGAAGGAAGAAACTGGATATAAAGCAAATAATATTATCAGCCTAGGTTCATATACTTTAGATTATACCATGTTTGAACAAACAGGCAATTTATTTGTCGGTTATGATTTAGTTGACGAAAAGAAACAACAGTTAGGGATGATGGAAATAATAGATACTGCGATTCTAACCATTGATGAAATTAAAAAGTTACTATTTGAGGGAAAAATATTAAATGCATCTTCGATTGTTGCCTTTTACAAATCATTAGATTTTCATCAAAATCATAATAATAAGAAGATAAAATGATATTCTAATTGAATAGTATTATGATGAAATGTCCCAATAAAAAATCCAACAAACTGATCGACTACGGTAGTTGACGTTAATTTGCAAGATAGTTATGACGTTTCTATTGTTGGTGGAGGAATACTAGGATGTGCAATTGCTTATTTTCTTTCCATTACAACAGATTCAACAATTATTGTGATGGAGCAAGAAAAGAAAGTTGCAATGCATACTAGTAGTAGAAATACTGGAAAAGTTCATGCTCCGTTTTATTATAACCCAGAAAAAAAATCATCAACTGCTACCTATGCATTAAAGGGATTTGATATGCTAAAGCGTTACTGTACATTCCATAGCTTGCCGTTTAAGGAAGACGGAGTAGTTGAAATTGCAACTAATGAGAGAGAAATTGACACTTTGCTTAAACATGTTCAATGGGCCCACAAGAATGGATTGAGAGATGAGGATGTAAAATTTTTGAGCAAACATGAAATGTTACAGATCGAGCCTAACGTAAAATGTGAGGCTGGGATTGTTTGTGTTCGAGATGCTTCAACCGATTATGGCCTCATAAATCAAAAACTGATGGAAGATGCCATAAAGTTAGGTTGTAAGACATCGTTTGAAAACAAATTTAGATCAATTCGATACAACACAAACACTAATGAAAATAGAAAAATGACAATCAAAGGTACTGTTAAAGACATAACTACTGATTATGTAATTAATGCAACAGGCGGAAACTCTCTTGATATTGCTCATAATCTAAATCTTGCAAAAGAATTCACAGATCTTCATTTCAGAGGAGAATACTGGATAGCTCCACAAAAATATAATGCCCTTACCAAAAGGAGTATTTATTCGGTACCCCGTAATACAGAGTATCCTTTTTTGGATCCCCATTGGATTATTAGAAGTGACGGAAGATGTGAAGTAGGACCAAATGCAGTCCCTGTATTCGGTCCCTATTCATATACCTCATATGAAAACTTGATGAATGTCGTTCCGAAAATTTTTGCGTCTTGCAAAGTAGGTGTCTTGAAATTGTTTCTAAGTAAACAGTTCCTCCAATTGGTATCAAATGAATTCTCTAGTTCTTTTTCTAAGACAAATATGGTAAATAGAGTTAGGAGATTTTTGCCGTCTCTAAATCCTCACGATTTCAAACAAAGAGGTATGGCAGGAATTAGAACAATATTAATTGACAAAAATGGAGAGTTTGCGTCAGAGAGCTTGGTTGTCGAAGATGATTCTTCGCTACATATATTAAATTACAATTCCCCTGGTGCCACGGGAGCATTACCAGTTGCTGCAGATATCGCAAGAACATTAGTGCAAAAAAATATAGTAAACAATACACCTAAGCAAATTAACTTTCCATTTTCAGATGAAATTTAATAACTCATGATGAGGCTAACACAAGGTGTGATAGCTAAGACCCATACCTTATATTATATTAAGGTAATTTTGAAATAAATAGTGAGGGGTTGTCGTCTAGCTTGGTATGATGCCAGCCTCGGGCGCTGGAGGTCGTCGGTTCGAATCCGACCAGCCCCATGTTGATCTTTACATTTTATTTAGTCCCAGTCCCATAAATAATACTAAGAGAAATGCTAACGCAATCATCCACTGAAGACAAAAATCCTAACGTTACAACTCCTTACTACATTTTCAAATATTCGATTAGGTCTGAGTTAACAAGAAGATATTACGAAAGAAGGATAAGAACATTCTTTGACTATATACGTTTCTTACCAAACTCTGAATTGGAAAGACGATGTAACGTGTTCGCAAAGAAAGCGATAAAAAATAATAATTGGGCTGTTGACAATATAATCAGATTTCTGCAATACGAAAAAGGAAGAGTGGAAATTGGAGAAATCACCGCTGCAACTTTAATTAATTTTGTCAAGTCAATCAAACTATATTGCGAAATGTGTGACATTACAATCCATTGGAAAAAAATTACAAGAGGTCTTCCACGACCTCGACTCGCCGCTAACGACAGAGCACCTACTATAGAAGAAATTAGGCAATTGATAGAATATCCCGATAGAAGAATTAAGCCAATAATTTACGCAATGGTTTCATCTGGAATTAGACTAGGAGCTTGGGATTATCTAAAATGGAAACATATTACTCCGTTAACAAATAAGAGTGGAACGTTAGTAGCTGCCAAGTTACTTGTGTATGCGGGAGATCCCGAAGAATATTATGCCTTCACTACCCCAGAAGCATACAAGTCATTAAAGGGCTGGATGGAATTCCGCGCAAACTATGGTGAAAAAATAACTGGAGATTCCTGGCTAATGCGCGATATTTGGCAAACCTCCAACATGAAATATGGTGCAAAATTCGGGCTAGCCACAAACCCCAAGAAACTGAAAAGCAGCGGGATTAAAAGACTAGTTGAACAGGCTTTATGGGAACAGGGTATACGTTCAAAACTGCAGGAAGGGGTAAAACGTCATGAGTGGAAGGCGGTCCATGGGTTTAGAAAGTTTTACAAGACAAGAGCGGAACAAGTAATGAAACCAATTAATGTAGAAATAACCATGGGTCACAACATAGGTCTGTCTGGATCATATTACAGACCTAACGAGAGGGAAATCTTGGATGATTACTTAGTAGCAGTAAATCTTCTTACAGTTAATGAAGAAAACATACTTAAGAACAAGGTCGAAAAGCTCGAAGTTGAAAAAAGCAGGATGGATATTATTTCTAGCCAAATAGCGGAAATACAAAAATTCTTAAATTTTAATGACTCATTTAGGTAAGACTCTGCGAAAAACTTTGCATCCGTTATCGAATTCTTTTACTATTTCTGATAACATTTCCATGAATTTTCTATCATTCATCAATGCCTGGTTTGGAAACAAAGCAGAACGTTCTTTTATGTTCTGATCGTTATCGTTAGAATATGTAGCATTCCAAATTCCCCGATCATTTAGATAACCTAATTCTTGATCTGGATCTTCCGTAAGGGCTGTCGCTCTAGACTGAACTACAATCAGAAATACGAGTTTTTGTATTTCCCTTAAGATCAGATTTTCAAAACTGGGTAATATTTCGTGCGGTGAAAATTCATACGGCGCCGCATTCAACTCTTCTAGTTTTTTAAGTATTGCATTTGAGCAGCTTCTTAAATAATTTTTAAGAACCATCCGTCGAGGAACTGTTATGAATTGCTTAATTGTTTCCATTTCGAAAAATTGGTAAAGTAGGGTTTGGACAAGAATATCGTCATTATTTGCCAGGATGCCCTCAATACCAAGCCCAGCTCTTAACATAAGCTGGAATAGACCATGTGAAGTTATTTTGTATTTTATTTCATTTCTTGAGTATTCACCCTCAAATTCAATTAGTTTTAAGTCCTCAAGGCGCTTGACTCTTTTGACGACC